>Ga0081473_118427_pt1 | contig 13429 bp, 12 predicted proteins | sample CisSprmetagenome_FD_70977 | JGI IMG/M metagenome (GOLD analysis project Ga0081473, IMG submission 70977) | Hypoxic/sulfidic aquatic microbial communities from Cistern Spring, Yellowstone National Park, USA v2 (version 2) | ecosystem: Environmental > Aquatic > Thermal springs > Hot (42-90C) >... | reverse complement strand
TGAACGATATCGTATTTGTCAAGCTCGGTATCGCGGTCTCGGCACCAATCTCAACCGCCAACTGGGCAAGGCTAAAACCAGGGACTCCCCTGTATTTGGCTTTGAAATACATCATTGACGCAATTAATATTATAAGGAACGCTATAGTCGCGTAGGCCCAGTACATCATTAATCCCCTTATGGCGTTGAATACTCCGTATAGTGGTTCAAGTAGTGGTGTCTGCTCACCAATCAGTATGAAAGGTACGAAATTGGCACTGGCGAGGGCTAGTACTAAGAATAGGAAGAAGAAGAATAGTGGTACGTAGAAGCTATAAGCTAAATCTTTCTCGCCCTCCCTATAGGCATTCGTTGCCTTAAGGGCGAACGAGAGCAGTAGTACTATGATACCAACAATTATGGCTAATGTGAGTACTGCGTATACGGAATCCGTGAGTATCTCGTAGGTGTGTATCTCCGTGACGTGAACCAGCCTTAGGGGTGCTGGCAAGACCTCTATGCCGAATATAGTACCGCTCTCCACGAATGTAAAAACTATGGACCAAATACCAGCCATTAGGAAGATCAATCCCCACTCTGAGTACTTACCTCCAAATATTGACTTAAGAAATGCGTTTGGACCCTTATACCTTGATTTATACAGCGAGTAACCGAAGAGCGATAGAACTATTCCGTGACCCAGGTCCGGGTACATCCAGCCGTAGAATACTGAGAATAGAATGAATGTTAAGAGTACTGGGCTTATCTCCGTGTACTTGGGCACGCCGTACATGTACGTTATCTTCTTAAATACATTGACGAGCTTTGGGTACTCCTCAAGCGTTGGTGCCTTCTCTGGGTCTATATCCTTGATGTAGGCCACCCTACTCTCCTTCCTAACCTTCGCATCCACAGCAAGCCTCGTTAATAATGAGGCAAGCATGTCATCGAACTTCTCCGAGAGACTCTCCTTAACGTAACCAGCTATCGTTACAACATCGCCACTGACCTTATCAATACCCTCAATCCCATACGTGGATACCTCATTATAATCCTTTATGAACTCCTCATAATCCTTCTCTAAATCCTTCAACCTAGCCCTTAAATCCACAAGCTCCCTCCCAGTTAATTCGTAGGCTGACTTAACATTGACTAGGTAGTCCTGGCTTATCTCATAAACATCACTACCTAGTGTTGACTTATCGAGATTACTTGGCGGCTCTATTAGTGCTAGTATTGATAAGTCTGTACCCTCAATATCACGCCTAACATACATTAACCCCCTAACTGCTGTTTCATTAATCCCCCTAATAACGAAGACCCTACTCTTCAACCTACTGAGTCCCCCGAGCTCAAGCCCAGTTTTAATCATGTACTCAAGCGCCGCGTGCACTGCCTCAAGCTCCTTAATCCTACTCCTCATCTCATTCATAGAACTGAGCATTTGGGATACCTTATCACCAACCTCCTTACCCTCGGGTATTGCTGAATCCGTGTACTGCCTAACAATGCTTGTAACCGCCTCTGAAAGATCAATTATTGAATAAGCCCTATCACTAACCTTAACTAAAAACTCGCGAAATTCTCGCTCCGCCTTAGCCAACTTACCCTCAAGCTCGGCCAACCTTTCCTTGACAGACCCCAGGTCAAGACCTGCGGGTAGCTCGAGAGGTGTTGTGTTGAAGAGCTTATACACATTAAGTAGACCCTGTCTTGACCATTCAGGATATATGACTAATGCATAGAACCTATCCTGAACCTTTATAGGTATGGTTTCGGATCCATAATTAGCCACTGCACTCTTGAATTCGTTAAAGTCCTCCTCACTTAACGGCACAATATCTATCAAGAAATGCCTGAGCTTCTCCACAATAACCTCACCTGCCGTTGACACGACATCCACAATACCCCTCAACCTCTCATACTCGCTCCTAACACCCTCAATGGAACTTAGATACTGCCTTATTCTCGTAAGTAAATCCTCACCATCCTCGAGCACGTACTCAAGAAGTTCATTAAATAGGCTGACCTTAACCTCATGCAGCATTTGTGGTGGTGGTATTGAGTACTGCGATATCACTCTACCTAATTCCCTGGACATGTCCTCAAGCCTCCTGATCCTCTCCGAGTACTTACTAGGTATTCTAGGGGCTGGTATACTACCTGGTCTTGTTATTGGCATGAACATGTTCGTATTGCCTATACTCATCAATAGGTCAAAGGCGTACTCCGAGGGCAATGCTATCTTATACTCAACAAGCCTTGCAATGGGCATTTTCGTTAGACAAAGGATAACTATAGAATTTAAGCATTATTGCCTTAAAGCCCTACAACTAAACCCACAGGAATTTTTGTAAGTGAATAAAACCCTTAACGGGCACCACCTAAGCTTTAGTTCCAGATTAAAAACGTTCCCTCACTAACGGAAAAACAATTGTTCAGAAACAATTACAGTCAATCAGGGAACTCCATACTTAAGCTGTCGTAAGGCCGTGAAAATAACGTACACGTCGAATCATTTTAATGAAAACGATAAATCTTGCCCTTTAAAGTTAGAGAGCCTTTATCGTATAAGTTTAATTAAATTTTATGAGCCGTTTGCCTTAACTGTTTGAAATTTCTTCGTTCTCATGCTAACGCCACCTTCGGTAGTTTTTCATCATTGTTTTTGGTGCGTGTTGTTGGGTTGGTGTTTGTTGTGGTTTTTTCTCGTAGATTTTGTGTTTGGATGTTTTTTGAGTATTTGGTGTGTGATTCATTTTAGGGCTGGGTAAGTCCTATGCCAGCATTACCCTCGGTGGTTTCCTCATTGTTCCTGGCTTTACGTGTCTTTGTGTTGGGTTTTTGTTCGCATTGTAGTTGCTCTTCGTGAGTACTGCGTGTGTCGTTGGTGCCTCCTCATTCCTGTTATGCGCAATCCTATTGGGACCAGCCCTTATTGCATTGCCACGAATTATTATCTTGACAAATTGAGTGGTGATTCTTTCGTGAGCGGCTTTTATTTTTTGTTGCTACTCTTTCTTGTGAATGCTACGTAGGGCTGTGGCTGTCGAGCTTGAGGCTCCGCGTGAGGTCTCTAAGCTACTCTACGATGTAGAGTCTGTGTACCTAGGCATTGTTAGGGAGGTTGTTGAATACGCCGTTAAGCACAATGTTACGAGCGCAACCAAACTCCAGAGATTGTTTTACAGCAAGTATAGGAGTGAGTACCCAAGCCTTAACTCACAATTAATCATCCAAGCCATTAAACAAGCCTCTGAGATCGCCAAGTCATTCATCGAGAGGAAAAAGGAGGGCTTAGTGAGCAAAACCTACCCTGAGGTTAAGACTGTGTTCATTAGGTTCACCGAGTTCACATGGGGTTATGAACAATTCGTCAAATCAATAGCCCCGGTTAGGCTTAGCCTATCACTACTTGGTGGGAGGAGGGAGGTTTGGTTGAGGTTGCACAAGCGCTTCTGGCTCTACTGGTGGAAAGTACTAAATGGTGAAGCCGAGCTTGCGTCTACGTTGATTGTTAAGAGGAAGGTAAACAAGTGGTACGCCATATTCATCTTCGAGATGAAGCCCAGGGAGGAGGAGCCAAAGTCAATCATCTCCTTCGACATCAACGAGAACACGGTAGCCGTTGGTAGGATTGATATCGAAACCACGGTGGATAGGGTGGTTGATTGGAATAGGCAGTACCTAACGCCAGAACTGTATACCATAAGGACTGATTTTGGTAGGTTAGCTAGTAGGTATGAAAGGGTTAGGAACACAATCATTGAGAGGCTAAAACCACACTTCACATTACCAAATGGCAAATACTTGAATGTGACAAACACCAGGGAATACAGGAAGCGTGTGAAGAGGTTGAGGGAGAGGGTTAGGAAGGTTGGTAGGGTTAGGCATGTGGCTAATGAATTGACAAAAACACCAGCAATCATAATCACCGAGGAACTTGGCGATAACCCACAAGAATCGATGATTGAGGATATCATGAAAGACGAGTTGAGACACCGCATAAAACAGACACCATTCAAGGCTGTGGAGAGGGCTGTTGAGGATAAGGCTTTGGAGAGGGGTTCGAGGATATTCCGCGTATCGGCCTACCGCAATAGTAGGGTTTGCCCAATACACTTCGTAAGGCTTGAGAGGACTGATGACTGGCACACCCTAAAATGCCCACTCGGACACTATGTAGATAGGGACCATGCCTCGGTCATGAATATGGCCTGGAAAACAACACCAGAAGCATGGACAAAAGGCGTGTGGTGGAATTTAAGGAGGGAAATAAATTGGAGAGAGTACGAAGAAAAATCAAACCCACTAATACCATACTTTATGGCAAAAATCCTACACACCACACTCAAGGAATTCAAGGCCAGCGAACAAAGCCCCGCAGTGCCGGCCCGGGGCAAACCCATGAACCACCACCGGATACAAAATGAAGGTGGCGGCGAGGAAACCTCCCACACCCTCTTAAGGCAGGGAGGAGGTCAGCTGCGCCTGCTCACCTAGATTTTGCCCAAGCCCAGCCCTAAAGGGCGAGATTTGTTGTTTATTATCGTGTGCCGAAATCCTTGCCAAGGCAATTTAGCGAGGCCGCACCCATAAAGAAAAACCTAAAAACCGAAAAGCTCAAAGCAAAAATGGGCCCGTAGTCTAGCGGTAGGATGCCCAGGGACAGTAGTCCCGCATTTGCCTCACGTTGCTGGTTTAGGCTTGGGGTCGCGGGAGATCCCGGGTTCAAATCCCGGCGGGCCCACCAGGGCTTTGCCTTTGGTTAGCCGTATTTCAGGTTGTTAATGTTGATAATTTCTGTTATTGTTAGTATCCTGCTTAATAACTACATGTTTTTTATTGACTTAGTCTCCTTGCTTATATCGTATGGTTAATATTTACATGGGGCGTGGTAGCTGCTATAGTATTAAGGAGGGCATGTACGTTATGACTGGCCCAATGGATTTGGGTAGGGTTGCTGCCCACTTGTTTTTGCACCTTCGTGATTTAAGGAGGGGTTGGAGCTACGACCATGACTGTAAAAGGATAGATATGGATAGGGATTTGTTCGAGGCTAGGAGTAAGTACTTGGTTAAGATATGCAGAGATCAGGGTGCCGATGATTGCGATGCCGTAGAATCCCTGGTTAGGGAGGTTATAACCACATTGAGGATGCCTAGGTGGGCTGAGGAGCTAGCTATTAGGTATATTGTTAGAGTTAAATCGATAATTGACTACTCAACCTAAAACCTTGCCTAGGTCTATCCTCTCCTCACCTGCGATTATACCCTCCACCACAGCCAATGCCTTGATACCCTCCTCAATGCCAATTATTGGTTTCTCAACACCCCTTATCACCCCAATAGCATGCATTAACTCCTGGCTCAATTGATCAACGCTCTCCACGGTGTGTTTTACGCCGTTACGCATCAGAACTTTGTTTAATAGGTCTGCTTCGTAATACCTATCCTTAAGCAATACGGTGAGCCTCCTAACCCTGACCTCGTAATCCCACGATGCATGTAGTACGTATGTGGCATCACCAAGCCCTAGCATGACCCACGCCGAAGTTATGGGATCCCCCCTCAGGATTCTCCCCATGATTTTAACATCATACTCATTGAGCATTCCTAACACGAGGTCTATGTCATGAAGCCCGAGGTCGAGGAGCACATTACCGTAAGCCCGCGGGTTACCCCTTAATGAACCTACCCTGATTGACTCTACATGTGTTGGTACATCGTTCTTAACCTCATTAAGTAATACCTTATATACCGGGTTGAAACGCTCTATGTGCCCCACCAACACCTTCCTACCGAGAACCCGTGCCTCACGATATAGGTCCAAGGCCTCATTTAATCTTTCCGTGATGGGCTTCTCAATGAGTAGATCGGTATGTTTTACTAAGTCTTTAGCGATCCTATAGTGGAGGTTTGTGGGTACGGCTATTATACCTAGGTCAGGTTTGTACTTTATTGCCTCATTTATTTCTGTAAATACCATATCCGCGCCATGTTTCTTTGCGATCATGAGCCTATCCCTATCAACGTCCACAGCATATATTTTCTCAACAAGGCCTTTGCTCTTTAGTTGATTCAAGACCTTTACGTGATTTAGACCCATTGCTCCAACGCCAACAACAAGAATGTTCACGTGGATTTTAAGTATGTGTGAAGTATTAAAGGGTTAACATCATTTGGGCACTATCTTCTTTACAAGTTCGCTCTTTGATGCTATTAGCAGTGTGGATACGGACTTTGGTGTATAGACTGTGTTGACGTTGACTATCCTGGCCACCTTATTCTTTATTAAATCATTGGTTACATCGTCTGCGAACACCAGCTCATCCATATCCTTGAAGATGACGGGTTTCTCCAGGGTCTCCAGGTCTGCCCTCGTAACCGTTAATGACGAGACACCGCTTATTACAATCACATCGCCAGCCCTTATCATGTTATCAATAGCCCTAGATATATTCTCCAGCGTTGCTATGTATCGCCTGAGTGCGTCATTAACTATCTCGCCGACTGTCGTACCTGTTTCCCTGGCTAATTTGCTTATTCTGTCATAAATGTCTGTACTTAACCCCCTTATAGTCACAGTCTTCCTCTCACTACTCTCCTCACCGCTGCTAGACATGTTAATCATGTATTTCAAGCACTACTCAGTATATAAACCTTACTCATAAAACAATGCATTAAAAGTGGTGTTGAGTTTCGAGAGCTGTGGAATGTAATGAGATAACCGTTAGGGATTGGGATGGGGTTAGGGAATACCTATGCGGCAATGTGTCATTGGCCAGGTTGATTAGCATTAATGATGAGGTTAGTGTGCTTAGCATAGATGTGCTTTCTCCATGGGACATACCCATAGATGAGACATTAAAGATTGGGGATGTAAAGTTAATGTATAGGAGAGAAGTCATAAACAACCTCAAGTGGGAGTTCGTCGGTTATGATGATGGGGTGAGGAGGGAGTTGATTTCCATAAGGATATTCGTAGGTAAGGGGTTTGATGATTCAGCAATAAAGGAATTAATAATTAATGCTGTAAAAACATACTCAAGATATCGATGAGGCAGTACGCATTGGTGATCATATACGCAAGTAATGATGAGGTGAAGGAATTAGCGAACAGGAAACTGGGCGATGTTGGTCTCGAGATTACGAGTGGGGTTATGATATCCTGGCATGCAAGGCAGGATTTGGAGGGTAGGATAATGAGTATTAAGGACGAACTTGTGAAGATAATGGAGGGGGGATTTGAGGGCGAGTTCGCATACGCAATAGTTGAGCTCACTGATGAGCAGTTTAGAGCAGTAAGACCCCTGGTAGTCAGGAGATTGGAGGTTGAGGATAAGAGGCTATTGACATACGGTGAGAACCTACTCAAGAGGATGAGGTCGAGGCTGAACAATAGGGTTAGGAGGGAGTACGGTAGGTTTGATAGGCAGTATAGGCGGTTAATAATGCTGCATAATATCTTCGATGTAAAGCATGAGTTGTTAAATAGGGTCATGGATCTAGCCAGAGAGTTAAGGATTGAATACGAGAGGAGACACAAAGAGAATTAATTTAATTTTGAGTGAATTAATCCTATAATAATTACATGGTTACTACTTCGTAATCCCTATGTTGTTTCTTACCGTTGGCAAATGCAAAGGCTATTGCTGCAGCACCACCTAAGCCCAAGGTGCCTATCAATGCCTCAATGGTTGTTATTGGGAATCCATCTATTATTGCTAATATGTCCGACTTTATTGTTATCACGTCATTACCATTAATCGTAACCAACTCGCTGTACTTCAGGTTGCCATACTGGGCAGTGATTAGGTATGTACCGCCCAATACATTAGTGAACTCAGCAGTACCTGTGCCGCTTGTTGTTCCGTTAAGAGTCGGGCCTGTGCCGATTCTATACAGTGTTATTTTCGCGTTGGATATAGCCTGGCTCCTGGCACCAACAAACAGCACCGTGACGTTGTATAACCCAATGGTTACACCAATTGGTTGGTTAATTAATGAGTTAACGTTGACGTAATACAGCGGCACATTGTCATAGTACACAACTGCCGTGAACGGCGTTGGCTCGTTTATGCTTATGTACGCATTGCCATCAGAGCCGCTAACAGCCGTTGTCACCAACGATCCATTGACCAAAGCCTCAACCTTAACGCCGCTTATTGGTGCATTCAGTGTATTGGCGAAGTGCATTGTTATTGGTGTCCAATTAACATACACCATGTATGTACCAGTCTCACTAACACCGAGTGTTGAGACTGCTATGTATGCTTGAGAACCATCAGGGCTTATCGAGACCAGCCTCTCTGCGGATCCCCATGATATTTCGGAATTCACGAGACCCGTGTAGACCGTGCCACTTGGCGTAACTATCTTGTATATGTGCGCTATCTCTGGTAATTGAACAACTAATGCTGTCCACAACCCGCTGGAAACGTCGGCGTCGGTTACGGTAACCTGTAGATTACCGTTGACCCATTGACCTGCTGGTTTGTATATTATCGGCATGAACGTAACCACCAATGGGACATTTAGGTTATCCACAACCTCGAAGTACCTGTCGTAGACTATGTATATTCCGAACATGGGTGCAAACCTAATGAATGGAGGCAGTAGGTAGCTTATACCGCTGACCTGCACCAGCGTGCTGTATAGGGAAACAGGCGATACCCTATTCGCGACTATCTCAAAGTGCCCAGGTTGCTGTCCAACGACTAGGGGCTGCACTGTGTACACCGCAACTATGTAACCAAGCAGGTTCCAACCAGGTGGTACACCAAACTCAGAACCTGTTATCTCAAGGGTTTGGCCTGGATTAACCGTGTAGTTCAGGAACTCCGTACCCTTTATGAGCATGGCGCTCGGCATTATATACTCATTACCGTAGTTAATCGTGACCTCGTACTGGCCAGGAGGTAGTTCGTTGGCTGTTAACTCGACGTACTTGGGCTCAATCTTTATGTAATTAGCTAGGGGACTCCACTCAGAAACTAGCTGTGCAAGCGTTGTGCCATTAGGTAACGCTATGCTCGCTATTTCGAATGGCATATAATTCGGTATTGAAAGCTCGACGATCTGCTGCGTGACGTACTGTATTGACTCGTCAGGTATCGTTATCCCAAGCGTGAATGAGGTGGCTGATGTATTTAGGGCAACGTACTCCTCCTTCACGAATACGTATGTTACCGTTACCGTCTCATTAAGTGGTTGATTACCGGCGTTTGCTATGGCTAATTGATTGCTACTCGTGTATGCACCAACTATTGCGCCTATCTCATTCTTGCTATACATCACGCCATTGCCGCTAATTACCAGAGCTGGGGAGGGTGGATTAACACTAACCTTTATGTAATTAAGTGTATAACCAGGCCCTGGAGGTAGTGGTGCCTGTATCGTCATAGATTGACCTGGCGCCAATGTTATGGTCCTTGTTGTGTTTATGTAATCAATGTATTCAAGTATTGCATAGTATGGCTGGTTTATCGTAGTTGGTGCGTTCACGTTAGGTGAGACCTGGTATTGAGTAGCCATAACTATTACCGATACTGTTACCGCTAGTACTATTAGGAGTATTGCTAGGTTCTTCCTCATGTTATTCACGGTATCGTGTATGAAACAAAGGTAATATTAAATAAGCAATTAAAATAACTAATGTAATACCTGGAAACGCGCGATTCTAGCCAATATGACTTAAAAATATAAACTTGTATTACAAGAAAACATAGGTGATGAACCCTAGACATGCCGAGTCGATGAGGAGTCCATTCTAGGCTGATCAATATAGGACTATATAATAAATATACCACTAGCTAAATTATTAAGTACTAGGAGAAAGGCTTTAATTTAAATAGGACTTGTGATTTTTGATGAACAATTGTATTATTAAACTAATGCTTGGGAATCACGCCATCGCCCATGGTGCGTTGGAAGCCGGTGTCGCCGTTGCGGCTGGTTACCCAGGCACACCGTCAAGCGAGATAATGGAGTACCTAATTGATTATGGTAAGGAGTTTGGCGTGTATGCCGAGTGGAGCAGCAATGAAAAGGTCGCCTTCGAGGTTGCATACGGCGCTGCCTTAGCGGGTTCTAGGGCTATCGTCACGATGAAGCACGTAGGCCTCAACGTAGCCATGGACCCATTAATGTCAAGCGCATATACAGGTGTTAAAGGCGGCTTTGCCATAGTCACAGCAGACGACCCAAACATGTGGTCGAGCCAGAATGAACAAGACAATAGGTGGGTTGGTATTCACGCCTACATACCGGTCTTCGAGCCATACGACCCACAAAGCGCCAAGGATTTCGCAAAAAACGCCATAGAATTCAGTGAGGCGCACTCGCACCCAGTGCTCCTGAGGAGTGTGACTAGGGTTTCGCATGTTAGGGGTCCTGTCACGGTATGCTCACCAGCCACACCGAGGTATGCTGAGGGTTACGTTAAGGATCCTAGGAGGCATGCATTAATTCCTGCAAATGCCCGTACACTTAAGAATGAATTACTAAAGAGATGGAGCACTATTGAGAAAGATGTGGATCAATTACCGCACAATTACATTGAGGGCGATAGGAATCTCATAATAACCAGTGGTGTTGCGTTCACATACGCGCTCGAGGCTGTTAAGAACTATGGTGTTAAGGCAGGTGTGTTAAACGTAGCTACACCTGTACCCCTACCCAGAAAGACGATATTAAATGCCGTATCCAGGGCGGATAGGGTGGTCGTTATTGAGGAAGGGGATCCCGTCGTTGAACAGCAATTGAAGGCATTACTTTACGAAGAGGGTATTAGGGTGCCTATTTTAGGTAAGGCTGAGAATCTATTCAATAGGGTTGGCGAATTAACAATGAACTCGGTAATGGACGGATTATCTAAAGCGCTCGATATCAACAATCCATTACTGTCAAACCACCCAATCAAGGTTGATTATGCACCACCACCCAGACCACCTGTCTTTTGCCCTGGATGCCCACACACGGCATCATTTTATGAATTAAAGATAAGCACGGCAAAGGCGGGCGTTAAGCCTATCTTTAGTGGTGATATTGGGTGCTATAGCCTTGGAATCAATAATCCATTCAACGAACAAGACACGTTAACTGACATGGGAAGCTCATTGGGCCTTGGTATGGGTGTTTATCACGGCACACGTGGGAAAGAGGTTATTGTATCAATAATTGGAGACTCAACATTCTTCCATGCAGGCTTGCCGGCATTGGTTAATGCCATTTACAACAAAACCCCCATGCTGATAATGGTACTTGACAACAGGGTCACGGCAATGACAGGGGGTCAACCAAACCCAACAAACAAGATAGACATAGGGGAGGTCGCTAAATCACTTGGCGCCGATTATGTGAGTACTGTAGACCCATTCGAGGTAAAGAAGGCTCAGGAAGTAATCAGCGAAGCCTTGAATGTGGTGAGGAAGGGTGGCGTGGCTGTGGTAGTTATGAAGAGGGGTTGTGCGCTCGAGGCAACTAGATTGTTTAGGAATTACGTAACTCGTTACTACGTTGATGAAAACGCCTGTAAAGCATGTGGTATATGCTACAACCTAATAGCGTGCCCGGCACTAATACCGCTGGAGAGTAGGAAGGCTTGGATAGACCCGTACATGTGCGTTGGATGCTCGGTATGCGCCCAAGTATGCCCATACAACGCGATAAAGCCCGAGGGTGATGTCAAGAACTGGTTAAGTGCATGGGCCAGGATGTGAGGTGATGGGTAATGAGACTGAGCATGTATTTGGCTGGTGTTGGCGGGCAGGGTCTAATAACCTTCGCAACGGTATTAGGCGATGCAGCGCTCAGGGCTGGTTATAAGGCATTAATCGCCGAAACCCATGGATTAAGCCAAAGGGGTGGTTCGGTGGATGTGCACGTGAGGATCGGCGATGTGGATGCACCGTTGATACCGAGGAATGGCGCTGACGTTATCGTAGCATTCGAAATACTCGAGGCATTAAGAGCTGTTAATTACGCTAATGAAAACACGACCTTCATAGTAAATAGGAGGTTAATTAGACCACCGGCAACCAAGCAGAGAATACCCAGCATTGAGGAGTTGGAGAACATGCTCAGGAGCAGCATTAAGAATGTGTATTTCATAAATGCCTATGAGGACGCCGTCAAACTTGGTAATGTGATTTATGAAAACATGGTAATGCTAGGAGCCCTATACTCAATCATGAACCTAAGCCAATACATACCGCAGGATATTATTGAGGAGGCAATAAAGATGAACATAAGGAGAGACGTTGATAGAAACATAAAGGCATTCATGTTAGGCTTGAGGTATGGCAACACCACCTGAGAAGGAATGAAAGTAAAAAGATAGTTAGTTTTAATTCTAATAAATGAGGATAAAGGCACATTTACCTTTCCTTGACAATTCTCAAGTCAATACCTATGGTCTCAGGGCCTATAGCAGCTGCAATACCATAGACAATACCCGCAAGAATTAGCCAAAAGGCTGCGGTAAACCATATATTAGTACCTTCGATAAAGTAAAACACACCATAAAGCGGTATTGAGTATAAAGGCATCCAGGCACTAATGAAAATACCGGAGCTGTATCCGAACCCAACACCGCTCCCCCTCCTCTGTGTCGCGAAGCGCTCCGATAAGTAAACCGGCACTAAACCGTCTCTCCGGAGGCGGTGGTTTTCCACCGTCTCCTTCTCGACGGCTTCTCGTGGGCCGTCCCCGGCTGCGGAAGTGGGTCCCCGCCTGTTGCCAGGGGTTCACGCCCGCTCCCCTCGCCGAAGGCGGCTCCTCCAAGGTCACCCTCGCCAAGCTCATCGGGTTCATCCCTTCCAAGAAAGTTGAGGATGGGTTAATAAACCATCGCTTCATCACCAACGGTAATAAGCGATACGATTAATCATGAAAACTGAAACTGCTTATATACCCCATTACCCGCGGGGTTCTTGAAGCATTTCTTATACCAGGAGTGGGCATTAGGGTTGCCCGTTCGTAGCTACATCACGTGGCGTTGGCATTTGATGAAAATTGCCCAGTCTTTTGATTAACCTCTCCCCACCTAATTATGATGACCACATCAACCTTGATGTTACCCCTCCTCAGGTACTCCCACAATTCATCATGCTCCCTACTCAATTGTATAATGTACTTATCCCCCATCCTCTGGATGGTTCTTTTCGTCAGGACCAAGGTCCTCACTAGATTGTACCACTCACTCATCGACATACCCACCCACGGATTTTAATTAGTTAATAGATTGGGTAACTCGATTGAGTATGCATGGTTGGCAATGGTGGTATGCATGGTATTGTGGGATAGAATGGGAAAATTGAAGGTAAAAGTGGTAGCCGGGCCCGGATTCGAACCGGGGTCAACGGGTCCAAAGCCCGCCATCCTTGGCCGCTAGACGACCCGGCTAAACCCAATTAACAACCCCAGTTTAAAAGCGCTACGCATCGCAA
>Ga0081473_126976_pt1 | contig 13444 bp, 12 predicted proteins | sample CisSprmetagenome_FD_70977 | JGI IMG/M metagenome (GOLD analysis project Ga0081473, IMG submission 70977) | Hypoxic/sulfidic aquatic microbial communities from Cistern Spring, Yellowstone National Park, USA v2 (version 2) | ecosystem: Environmental > Aquatic > Thermal springs > Hot (42-90C) >... | reverse complement strand
GGCTTACTTTAAGTCTTGAGGAGGAGGCTATCGACGTGATCAAACATAGACTAAGCGAGGATCTTGGAATATCTATTGATCTCGTTACTATTGTTGTTGATAAAAAAGAGATTAATATATACGGCGTGTCAGATGACCTCTGTGTGATTGGTGAAACAACAGTTAGATTAGGAAAATCTCTTGTTGAGAGACTTGAAAGAATAATAGAATATATAAGAAATAGAAAGCCTAATCTATTAAGAAAACGACTGATCAAGGTTATATACACTTTTTACGCAACAGAGGATGCTAAAAAGCTGGCTATTGAGAAAGGGGTTTGGATTGTTAGAGCTAGAGGAGATATTACTCCTAGAGTTATTCACGAGATTAACTTATGAAATGAAAAAAGATTTATATTTATTTTAAAGATCATACTTTCTGAATAATCTCAAGCTCTTTCTTTATGCCCCAGAATTCCTCTAGATGTTCTTTAGGTGGCGGTGGCGTCAGATATGAGACTATTAATGTTACAATGCTTGCAACTGCTGATGGCAGTGTTCCTTCCCATACTCCAAATGGGTTGTGAGGAGCTTCTGGCCATATCACGTATGTGAATAATATTAGAGATGCGAAACCTGTTAGATAGCCCCAGAAGAGACCGTATTTATTTACTCTATCAATAAATAATGCTATCATAGCTGGAAATGCTATTACAGCATATGCGGGCCATGTGAATTCGTATCCTATTATGACCATTGGATGCTCAGGGTTTAATGCTACAAGAATTGCTAATGCGGCTGTCAGCAGGATCAGTCCTGTAGTTATCCATCCTCTTGCTCTCGGACTGATCTTAAGTTTAAGAGCTTTCTGAAGAATATCCCAGTCTATTAATGATGCTCCCAACAGGATCATTGCATCAATAGTTGTTCTTGATATTGCTATAAGACCCAGCACTATTATATACATCAAGATGCTCGGACCTAGCCAGTCGAAGAATAATCTGGCTGGATATTCTTCGACAACTGTTGCAGATGGAAGCTCAGGCAGATTGCCGTATTGAGCTAGAAATGCTGAGGCTATCATTATAGGTGATAAGAAGGCTCCTACGAGAAAACCTATTTTAGAGAATAATCCTCCTAAGACGACTGATTTATAATCTTTCGCCGCGTAAATCTTTGTTATCAGATGAGGTATGAAAAGCCATGAAGGACCATATAACAATAACATTGTCAAGAAATATTGTGGTGGAAGTGTTATTGTGAAAACTTTTTTAGCAAGCTCAGTATTATATGCTGTATCAATAAGCTGTCCAAGACCTCCGTAGTGCGCCACCGCAAAATAGATCATTACTCCAAAGGCTATTAAAAACGTCACTCCAGCAATGACGTCTGTATATGCAACCGCTCTGAATCCTCCTATGAAAATGTTTGCTAGAAGCATTATCGTTATGATTATGAGAAATGTGTGATAAGATATCTCTCCTCCTGTGACAGCTGTGAGAACTCCAGCTGTCGGGATATAGATCATTCCTATGTAGAGAATTGTTGCATAGAATATTATTATTGCAAGAATGATTCTCAGAGGAGCCTCATAACCTCCTGCTCTGTGAACAATTATGTCAGTAGGAGTGACATATCTAGGATTTTTGATGGCCTCCATATTCTTAATGAGACGAGAAGCCACAGCGGAACCCATGTCAGATAAAACAACATCTCTATAAACCACCATTCAAAACCTTCAGACACGAAGACAGCCGGCATTCCCACGAACTCCCAAGCCTCCATATAAGCCGCCATATATGTGAAGGCCATTGTGACCCACATCAAAGTTCCTGACGCAATATAGAATTCGTAGTGAAAAGCCTTCTCAACATATCTCTTCATTCTCGTCCTAGCTAATATGGCTGCTGGAAGTGTGTAGAGAAAGAATATTGCTGCGGCGGCAACGACAAGTATAGACCATGTAGATACCATGGTCATCACCTTCTAATATTTCTCTTGATCTCTCTGATCCTTCTGGACATCGCGTATAGATATATAGGTGTTAATATGATCGCTGACAAAGTCCATATTATCCCCACAAGCAGAGCGATCCCCATCTGATATGGTAGCCCTAGAAATCTCACCTCAGGATTCCATCCTATCTCGCTCATCTCATTAACAAAGTAGTAGGTCATGACGGCTAGAGCTATTAGATAGATGAATATATAGTATTCAAAACGCCAGGGCTTTCTAGGTACAAGATAGATCTCGAGCTCTTCTCTCTCCTCACTCATAAAAATCATCAAATATTTTAAATTTTTAGACAGATTATATATTAAAGAATTTGTGCATAAAACAATGTTTAATCTACTTTAGGTATCATATAATTATTATTTTTTATGAGCCTCCTGAGACTGGAGGCAGAATATCTATCAAAAGATCTTCTTTAACTATCTCGTTTATATCATAAAACATTATATGTCTACCATTAATTATTATATTCACGCCTCTAACATAGATCTCTTTGTCCACTACATTAATATAGTTTTTAAGCTCAGGATATGTTTGAACAATTTTTTCAAAGATTCTGTAAAGAACACATTCATAATATTCGCATGAGAGTTCTAATATCTCTCTCCCGACAAGATCTCTTAGAACTCCATATAACCTTACTATTATTTTCAAAAAACTCGCCTCTATTTAATAATTGTAATCATTAAAAAGAAATATGTTTTAATAATTATTTTTGAAATGAGTGATTCATTCATTGATTTTGTTTAAGTTTATTTATTAACGCCGGAACTATCTTATAAAGATCATCTATGATTACATAGTCTGCATATTTATGTATTGGAGCATCCTTATCTTTATTTATAGAGACAACGATCCTAGAGTTTTTAAATCCTATTACATGTTGTATCTGACCGGAGATTCCTACGGCAATATATAGTTTTGGAGAAACTATTACACCACTTAATCCTACCTGTCGCTCTACTGGAAGCCATCCGTAATCCTCTGAGATTACTCTGCTGCATCCCACCTCAGCTTTTAAAAGTTTAGCCAATTCAAAGATCATATTCAAATCTTCTTTTTTGGCCAAACCTCTTCCTACAGCCACTATTCTATCTGCACTTTTAAGGTCGACTGTTTTCTCTAAAGGCTTCTTATCTATTCTAACAATGTTTGATATTTCTTTAGGTTTTTCGTATTTCACCTCATATTCGATGATCTGAGGCTCATATGAGGTATCTGCAGCAGGTGGATACAGATATGGTTTATAAGTAGCTATTATCAAATTTTTACTCGCAACCTTATATGTGGCTAATATGCCACCCCCAAGAACAGGTCTTATAAATTTTAAAGATCCATTCTCTATAAATATTTTGACCACCTCTGAAGCGTATATTGCATTGAGTAAAGCTGCTGTTATTGAGGCTATCTCCTTACCTTCCTTAGTAGCAGGGATCATCAATATTTTTGGCGTTATCTCCTTCATAAGCTGTGAGAGAGCATATGCGTAATCGTAGCTCAAATCGCTTTTGATCCCTTTTAATAGAACTATTTCGCTCCATCCTTTTTTCTTTAGTAAATCGTCTATCTCAGTTTTTTTCTCAAATGGCACAATTAAACCAGGTCTCTCATTGAATATTGATGCTAACTCTACAGCCGGCGAACTCACGTGTAGCGCCATTCTTGGGCTTTCCGTAAATACATAGACGCTCAGGCTTCTCATTCTAATACGCCCTCCTTTTTAAGATATTCAAGGAGTTTAGTAGCGATCTCATCAGGGCTACCACTTAATATAACTCCTTTTCTTTTACTCATCTCTTCGGCTTCTAACTTTTCTAAGTATGTCATAACATTGTCTTTTGAAACTCCCACATCTTGAAGAGTATATGTTCTTATTTTGGCGAGAGGAACTCTCTTTATCTGTAGAGTAGTAGGTATTCTCGGTTTATTGATCTCTCTAGTGACTGAAAGTAATACAGGTATAGGACTTTCTAAAGTCTCTATATATTCCTCCATTCTTCTCTCTACTCTAACTTTTTTATCTAACACCTCAATCTTTCTAACAGAACCTATGAAGGGTATGCCTAACATTGTTGCTACAACAGCTGGTATATACCCCTGTGACAAATCTTCAGATATTTCGCCTGCTAATATAAGATCGTATTCACCAATGAATTTTTTAATTGCATTGACGATCGCAGTTGCAATAACATAATTATCAAAAAGATACTCTGTTCCTGTAGATATAAGGATCGCATCATCAGCTCCCATCGCAACGCCTTCTCTGAGAGATGTTAAGGCAGCCTCAGAAGGACTTACCGAAAGTAGTGTAACTTTTGCTCCTAACTTCTCCTTAATTCTTATAGCTTCTTCAATAGCATTTTTATCATAATCACTTATTTTAGTCAACGAACCTCTCAATATAGGTTGTCTAGTAGTTCTATCAATTCTTATAGCACCTGTATCAACCACATGTTTCATAAGAACCACTATATTCATATGAGAACACACCCATTAAGTATCTGTAAAAAAGAGAAAAAAATTTTCATTTATAATTTAATTGTTATTCGGTTTCTGTTATTTTCAACACTTTTCTAGCGAAAAGATCATGCATCCATCGTAGATATTCTCGTCTTTGACGAATTATATACCATCTGTATTCTTCGCTTACTACGGCTTGTCTTACCCATTTAGTCATTTTAGCAGGATTTACTTCAAATACACCATATCTAATTATAACATGCTCATCTATGTATTCTCCCTTTCTCTCCTCTCCCATAACATCACCCTATTTTATATCTAATGACTCAGCTAATATCTCAGATATATCACGGATCTCTATATCAATCTTCGCCTTCAGCTTAACCTCATTAAACTGTTGGTTGCAATGTGGACAAGCCACGACTAGCGTGTCAACACCTAGTTCCACGACTCTTCTTAATCTTCTCAGCCCTATTTGATATGATATGTCCTCATGCATAATCTTAAAGCTACCGACCTCTGAAGCACCATGTCCACAACAGTAGTACCATTGTGTTACATGATCTTCATCAATAAATTGTAAACCTGGTATGCTCTTTAATATATTTCTGGGCGACTCCCATATGCCAGAGACTTTATTTAACATGCATGGATCATGATAAGTAACTTTTTTGTTAACTGATTTTTTAGGCGTTAGCCTACCTTCTTTAATAAGCTTCCATACGAAATCTGTTATGAATACTGTATCAAACGGGAGATCAGATCCGATAAATCTTGGATAATCTTGTGTGAGGCTTACATATACATGTGGATCTGCAACTACAACAGTTTTAGCACCTGCTTTTTGTAAAGCATCAATATTTTCTTTAACGAGCTTTACTCCTTTTTCACCTAAGTAATCAAGCTCGTAAAGTAATGTAGGTCTTGGATTCTCTATTATCCCAAATTTGACACCGGCCGTCTTTAAGATCTTAGCCCAGAGTCTTAAAACGTTTGTCATCTGTGTAGCCATGAAATAATCATAGAATAATATCACTTCTCCTTCTCGTGGAATATCTAAATCCTTAGCCCAATCTACTAAAGGCATTCTACCTGTCTCAAAATCTTCAACAACTTTATTTATAGCTTTAAGTATATCATCAGATCCTTTGAACTTAAATCCTAGCCTTATTATCTCACTACGCGTCTTTGTTACTAATAAATTAGTTGTTTTAGGAACTCGGTAGAAATCGCCCGCAAAGAGAGTATCAGGACATCTTAATTGACAGGCTCCGCATTGTAGACAGTATGTAAATGTGTCGCCTAGATTACTAAGTCTCTCATAGCCTCTTTTTACTGCAAGTAATGCTGTATGAAAGCCGTATGAAGTGTATGATTCATTGCCTGTCACTTGGTAGACTGGACACACCTCTCTACAGAATTTATGTCTACATGCAAAAGTTGTGTAACAATCTATGACTGCGACCTCATCAGGTATCCAATCATCTTTCCAAGGTGTTTTATACCATGGTTTGTATGTGTGTGCCGTAGGCATATTCTCACCTCATCATTTATTCATATGCTGTGTCCAATAAGTATTTTCCTGGATTCATAATGTTGTTAGGATCTAACATTTTCTTTATCATTTTCATTATCTCATAAACTCCTGGATCAAGTTCTTTTGACACTACTAGCTCTACATCTCCAGGCCTAGTTCCGCCGTGTGCAGCTGATATAGAGCCTCCGACTTCAAGAACAACCTCTGCTATTCTTCTCTTTAATTCTAACCATGCCTGCCATGTCTCTTCTGTTAGATGGTATTCATCTATAAACACATCTATCTCGCTCAAATAATCTCCCCACTGTTTGAAGGCATTATTATTGTAATAGAAGCCACCCATGTCATCAAATATATCATATTTTCGTTTCCATTCTTTAACCAGCTCATGCCATCTCTTTACCACATAAGGTAGAGCGGAATAGTTTACTGCAGCATCTTCACAATGCCAGCTATATGTGCCTACTTGACCATCTAAATGTCTTCCGTGGAACGATATATGATATCTGTCATGTCTAGACGCCCAATCTCCCTCAGAAAGTTCCGGGCCGAGATATACTCCGCCATCTTTTGCAGCTATCTCCATGATCCTTTTAGCAGCGCCTTTCACCTCAGCTTCAGTACCATAAAAAGCTGTGGCTATAACAGACTTTATATGAGCTGGCAGCGGGATATAAGCCTCATCATCTCTTCTCAAAGCTTCTATCTTCTCTTCATCAAATATAATATGTGTCGCCATGGTTCTCAGTCCTGATTTAGCCATTTTTCCAGCATTTCTCCAGGCATCCATAAAAGATCTATAACCAAAGAATGCTGGGAATTCTACCTCAGGTAGTGGAAACATCTCAAGAGTAGCCTCAGTAACGATTCCTAGGGTTCCCTGATGACCTATAAATAGATATTTTAGTTGATAACCTATCGATGATTTACTGATCTTTTTTCCTCCACCCTCTCCTACTCTAATAACTTTTCCTGTAGGTAATACAACAACCATGCTTCTCACAAGATCTCTTATATGTCCGGATACCCCTGGAATAAGCGACCACGCGTTAGTACCAATGTTTCCTCCTATGATTGATACTGGAAATGAAGCTGGATCAAATGGCCACCAGTAGCCAAGTCTCCGTAGCTCCATGTTTAATGTCTGATTATTTATTCCTGCCTCCACAGTCACACACATATTCTCTTCATCTATCTCTAAGATCCTATTCATTCTTTTTATATCTACAACGATACCTCCTTTCAAAGGCACAGCTCCGTCTGCAAGACCTGTTCCGCCAGCTCTAGGAACAATTGGTATCTTCTTCTCATTAGCCAATTTCACAACCTCTGCTACCTCTTCTGTACTTCCTGGTAAAACTACTACATCAGGTGCATGTACATGCCACTTATGTAAAGGAAACGGAGCTGCTGAAGCCGCTCTCAGAAAACGATGATGAGGTGCCACTAAAACGTTCTCGTCCCCAACAATTTTTCTCAAACGTTCAATAACTGATTCATCTACTTTACCATAAGACATAAGCATAAAGATCAAGCCCCACAAATTTGTTGTTACTTTTATTTTTTAAAAAAAGGTTATAAAGTTAACTGTCGCTAATTGTTAGGGATTTATAAATAATGAAACTATTTATTTATACTCATCCCATTTTGTTTTAAAAAGAAGCAAGGAAAAAATTAAAAAATTATTTCAAAAAATTATTTCATTATCTAAGTTTTAGTGCTTTGCTTAAGATTATATATAAGAACATCGCCACAAAAAATGTTGGGATTCCTGCAGATATTTTATCAAAAAGTCCATTATGACTTACTCCTAACAAAGGATCCCAGGTCCATAGATAAAAGCCTGTTGCTACTATTGCAGCTATAGCACCAGCGGGATTAACTCCTTTAAAGTACCAGTATCTTCCTCCTTTATAATTATATATATCTCTCAGATAATAGCCTCCTCGTGTTAAAAGATAATCTCCTGTCAAAATTCCAGCAAAAATGCCGGTTAGAAGCGCTATATAAGTGAGATAGACGTTATAAGATGCAAATGTCAGTGGATTCTCTAATATTATGGCTGGAAGAGAAGTTATTAATACAGCCCATTTCCATTTGACTCTCGGCAGTCTACTTCTTAAAGTGATTGACATAGGATACACTAGTGCTGCAACTGATGTAATGTTGGCTATAGCCATTAACAATAATCCTATCAGAGCTAATTCTATGGTGCCAAGCGCTACAATCCAATCTGTAGGATCAAAGCTTCCCACAATAAGAGCTGTCAATGCCGAGAATACGCCGGCTATACCAGCTAATATACCCCAACCCCATAAAGTTCCGTGATACGCACCACTCTCGCTTCTAGCCAACCTAGTATACTGTCCATACCAGAACGCCCATGAAAAACCTAAGCCAACATTCCATTCAAGTGCGGAGGCAATATTATGTGGCCAATCGATCTGATTATCTTTCATATAAGGTGCCGGCGGTGGGAGTGAAGCTATTTTTTCTACACCATATATAGCGAGTATATAGTAAATAAGACCTAATAACACAGCCATTAAGAATAGTGCGGAGATTCTCATAAACCATTTTAATATCGTAGGACCTTTATAAGCAATATATAAACCGATAAAAGTTGCAATAACAGCCCATATAATGGCGCCAGGTACCTCTGTTGATATAACCCAAGGTAGACCTAATATTTTGCTAAATTTGTAGGCTGCCTCTCCAAATAAGAAAGAGGCATATGCAATCCATCCATAGCTAGATGTGATATAAATAATTATCCATGCATCTGCTCCTAGAGGGCCAAACATTGGACGTGCTGAGAGGAACATCTCGATGCCGTATCTAGCTCCAAATAATGATAAAAGGCTCATAAGAAATAAAGGAACCTGATTTCCAAAAATGACTACAGGTATTGCAAGTTTAGCAGGAAGAACAAGTCCTGTGAATCCCCCTACTAAAAAGAACCATGCTGCTATACCAAAACATATCTGCACTGCTAAAAAGTCCCAGAAGCCCCATACACGTTCCTCAAATTTTGTCGGTAGTAAATTAAAGTAAACATCTTCTCTTACTTTCTCCGACATAATTCACACCTCAAGGCCCTGTGAGCACAGCTATTAAGAAGTATATTGTTATCGCCAGATTAATTATTATTGCAATTATATAATCTCTCTTCTTTATTCTAGGAACATAGCCATCGCCGCCTTTTAATACTCTATCTTGAATACCGCTTTTCTCAAACTCTTCGATCCTTTTCTTCAATTCCCCTAGAAGCTCAGGATCTTTAAGATAAGGTATTTCTAAGCTTATCTCAGGCTCTTGATATTTCTTAGGAGTTTCCTCTGAGGACACTTTTATCACTCAAGAAAAAATATATTTTTAAAAGATTATAAATTTAACGCTTTCCTCTTCGGGGGGCTAAACTAGTTAGTCATTTAAGGAATAAATAAATTCCTAAGCACATTATTAATAGCAAAAAGATCTCTTTTAAGATCTATATTTGTATTAATAATGAAAATACTCAAAAACTTTTTAAATTTTAGATGCCATCAAAGAATAGATTTTTTCTTTAAGGCAAACTCTTAATATTCTAATTAGATCTTCAAAATCTTTCTTTAAGATCTTAGATCTTATTCTAACAGAGATGTTTAGCTATTATTATGATATAAGCTCTAATTCTTTTAATAATCCTATTGTGGGAGCGCCTCTCTCACTCCATCTTCTGTATCTATAATACATCTCAAGCATTCTTTCAAAATCTTCTGGGGCTATTCTCCAGCCAGTGTCCTCACGTTTCTCATGAAATCTTGGTGGAAGAACATCTTTATCTCTATATATCCCATCAAGATTATTGATCAGTCTTGTGAGATTATATATTCTTTCTCCTAGTCTTATAAATCTCTCATAATCATAGTCGTATCCTAATGTGTTGAGCATCTCAACATAAAGTTTTGTCCCTGCCTCAGGATCAGCGAATCCTCCGACAATATTGTCGCATGCGACGAGGGTCCATAATGCAGCGTTTCTATTCTGTAGATGAATAACTAGTTTAACAAGATCTTCTAGAGATGGTCTCATAGAGATCTCGGTTACGACAGTCCATGCCCTGAGATGATCTCCTCCTCTATCTGCCGTGGCGTATGCGAGAGCCATACCAACGACTCCTCTAGGATCATATGCAGGGATCTCAAGACCTTTTATATGAACAGCATATTCATGTGCATTGAAATGATCAGCTGCTTTAGCAACTCCCTCCGCAAATATATCTCCTACACCTTTTCTATACGCAATATCATGATAAAATCTCTTGTATTCCTCTACATCGCCCCATTTAAGAGGATAGTCTAGTATGCCTCTCTCAACAAGCTCGGTTGCGAACGCTGCGACATTTCCGGCTGATATAGTGTCAAGCCCTAAGGCGTTAAGAACCTCGTCGAGCTCTATAACATGTGGTCTATCAACGACGAGAACGTTAGATCCTGTCATAGCGACAGTCTCATACTCTATCTTGCCAGTCTCCTTTCCGGCCTCTCTAACCTTCACACCACAGGCGACTGGGCATGTAGGGCATGTGTGTCTCCCCACGAATATTTTTCTCCATCCATCTTCTGTAAGCTCCTCCCATTTGTCGTGGACCCCTAGTCTGAAGTTTTTGACTGGAAGAATCTTTGCTTCTGCAGATAGCTTGAAAACTGGCAGATTAGATCCTAATCCTATTGCCGGCACAACTTCTTTCTTAAGAATCTCCATATATCTGTTTATGAGCTGAGATCTTTTCTCAAGATCTATTTTCAACCCAAGATCTTCCAAGCCCATCCATCCTCTGATAATTATAGCCTTGAGATTCTTAGATCCCATCACAGCTCCGAGCCCGCCTCTCCCAGCTACACCAGGTCTGTTGAGAGGTCTGCTTCTCATATCAATAAATATGCCTGCGAATCTAACAAGATTCTCTCCCGCAGGTCCTATGGTGAGAACTGAATAACCTGTGAAATAATCTCCCACCTCATAAGTAGTCTTTCCTCTGAGATTATCACATTCTATAAGTCTCTTCTCATCTCTTGTTATTTTGAGACATACCATTTTATCGCTTCTGCCTTCAACAATGATCCCTGTGTAGCCAGCTCTCTTAAGCTCTACAGCAAAAGATCCTCCGGCATATGAGTCGCAGAATGTTCCTGTCAGAGGAGACTTGGCTCCTATAGAGATCTTTGTGAAAGTCGGATAGACAAATGCCAGAGGACCGTTAAACATAAACAACTTGTTCTCTGATGAGTAAGGATCTGTCTTAGGCTTGACCTCTTTATACATATAGTATGTCACGAGACCTTTTCCACCTAGATATTTCTCCTCAACATTTGGGGGTATATCCTCCTCCTCTAAAGTATTATTGCTAAGGTCTACTCTAAGAATTTTCTTATACTCAGCCACTGAACCACCTCTTTAGATTCTGTTAAACTCTATATATTTATATTTTGATATTTTTTTAACCATTGTTCATATGATCCTGTTTCAAAAATATATGACGTCTCATGAAACTGAATCTGGGAGCTATCTTATGTCTCTCAAGACTATAACAGAGGAGTATAGAGAGAGGTTCATATCTAGAACGCCTAAATCAGCTGAGCTTTATAGAAAAAACGTTAGTCTGACACCTTATGGAGTTCATAGCAATTGGAGAATATTTGATCCACACCCGATATTTATGGCGAGAGGAAAAGGATCTAGGATATGGGATGTAGATGGAAACGAATATATTGATTATAACATGGCATTTGGAGCGTTAGCCATAGGTCATGCACATCCGATCCTCGTAGAGAGAATTAGAGAGAGAGTTGAGAACGGGACAGTCTTCGGCTTTGAGACAGAATACAGCGTGAAGCTGGCTGAGGTGTTGTTAAAGAGATTCGGTTTTGAAATGATAAGATTCTCTTCGACAGGTCTCGAAGGAACTCAGCTGGCTGTCAGACTTGCGAGAGCCGCAACTAACAGACCTAAGATTCTTAAGTTCGAAGGCTGCTACCACGGCTCTCACGACAGTCTTCTAGTGGGAGTCAAACCAGATCCTCTTCACGCAGGACATCCTAAGAAGCCTAGGTCAGTTCCTGCAGGACCTGGTATACCTAAGGACATAGCTGATCAAGTGGTTATAGCACCTTTCAACGATATATATGCTGTTGAGGATATAATGCGTCAACATGGCAATGATATTGCAGCCATAATACTCGAGCCTATACCTATGAACATGGGAGTAGTACTTCCTAAAAAAGGATTTTTAGAGGGATTAAGAAAACTTGCTGACGAATACAACTCGCTTCTCATATTTGATGAGGTCAAGACATCAGGCAAATTCTATAGAGGAGCTCAAGACTATTTCGGAGTCAAACCTGATATAATTGTTGTTGCAAAAGCTCTGGGAGGAGGATATCCGTTCTCAGCAGTCATGGCTAAGAAAGATCTTATGGAGCTGATAGGTCCTAGAAAAGTTGCTCATGGAGGAACATTCAACTCAAACCCCTTATCAGTATACGTCGCCTATATAACTGTCACAGAGATATTAACAAAACAAAATCTTGCTTATGCTCAGAAGCTTAGTGACGAGCTTGCAAAAGGATATAGAGACGTTATAGAGGATAAGAGAGTTGATGCACATGTAGTGAATATCGCCACAAGCGGCACAGTGTTCTTCACTAAAGAAGAGATCAGCAATTGGAGAGATTTTGTATCAAAAGTCAACTGGGGAAGATGGTATGCATGGGTTCTCGGAATGCTTATAAACGGAGTGATACCTCAGGCACTAGGCATTGACGAGCAGTGGACAGTCTCTATACAACATACTAAAGAAGATATTCAGAAGACTATAGAAATATTTGATAAAGTATTGTCAGAGATCAAAGGTAGAGAGACTGTGCCTGTGAAAGTTGAGGAGGCAATATAAAACATTAAATCTCTGACTTTTTATAATCAACCTCTTTTTTCTGTAAATATTACAAGAATCTCTCTAAAGATTCTTGGGCTTTGATCTATTGCTGAGGCTGTCAATGGCTTTCTTAAAAGACCTGTAGCAACGGGAGCCAGCATAATGATGATCTGTGGTACGGGCCATAGAATGCTTTTTGACACATATATGTATGCGCTCACTAACGATGGGATCCATAGAAGAATTGTCTCCATAGCTATTTCGCTTTCTCTCAACTCTCTGAATATTATCATCAACCCAATCATTGAACCTATGAAGCCTGCTATAACAACTGTATAAAGGTCTAGACCTCTCACATATGTCAATAGAATTATTAGAGATACTAGATATCCCGCCAGACTTTTAACACCTATGTCAAGTGCGTGCCATCCTCTCTCTAAAACCCATAGATAGTTTATATAGAGACTTGATAATGAGGAGGCTGTTGACAGACTTATGAGAGCAACTCCATATGGTATCGCCTTGACATAATCTCCGGCG
>Ga0081473_123573_pt1 | contig 13465 bp, 10 predicted proteins | sample CisSprmetagenome_FD_70977 | JGI IMG/M metagenome (GOLD analysis project Ga0081473, IMG submission 70977) | Hypoxic/sulfidic aquatic microbial communities from Cistern Spring, Yellowstone National Park, USA v2 (version 2) | ecosystem: Environmental > Aquatic > Thermal springs > Hot (42-90C) >... | reverse complement strand
ACCTAAGCCCAAGCCACCCAATGCCAGGAACACCAGGCACCAGGCTTGTCGCGGGACCAACAAGCGCCCCAGTGGTCACGTAGACATCGACAGTCTCAAACCTAACAATCGATGATTGCGAATCAAGACCAAAGACCTGAACTGGGTTCGATCCAGAACCCACATCCACCAACCTAGCCTCAACCTCGCCACACTCAACCTCAAAACCACCCTCACCAAGATCAACAAAATCACTGGCAACAAAATCACCAACACTCCCCACAAGGAAACCCAACGCCTCAACAAACCTAAACAAATCCTCCACAGGAAACAAACAAATGAGGAAAAGAAAAACCAAACCCACCGTAAGAGTCCCCACGATATTGAGAAATTGAATTGTTCGTTAGAGTTTTTCGTATATCGTAGTCGTGAGACCGTTAGAGACTTAACGAGTCGTAACACGATTAAGGGGATAAACCCTCTGACGGAGACCCATGAACGGGGCAGGGAAAAACTTATAAAGAGGTAAATAAAACCACAACTCGGAATCTAAAACAGAAGAATTGAAGCGTGAAAGTTGCGATTCCTGACTTAATCAATGCGTTCGGTGCTATGAATCTAAAACAGAAGAATTGAAGCTAGTTAGTCGGCACACCGAACATGTCCTCATAAACAGTAACGAATCTAATACAGAAGAATTGAAGCAGTCCTCCCCATTTGTGAAAGCATTAAACAGTGCTTCATCTTCCTTCGTGAATCTAATACAGAAGAATTGAAGCTTTGATTGTGCTATTCCTCGGATGTAGTCAAGCTGTCTACACGCAGGAATCTAATACAGAAGAATTGAAGCTGAAAGCCGTCCTTAGTGCCTCATCTGCATTCATCCTAGGCTTTGAATCTAATACAGAAGAATTGAAACAAGAACGGGTTCATCCACCTGGTTAGGTTGACCGACATCAATAAACTAAGAATCTAATACAGAAGAATTGAAGCTCGTCCCTGACTGGTATGTTCTTTAGGAGCGTGAACCTCTGCTCCACCTTCGGAATCTAATACAGAAGAATTGAAGCATTGTTGTTGATAGGAAGTTTGACACGTTTCTTTTGAGTGCCTCACGGAATCTAATACGGAAGAATTGAAGCGGGGTCAAGGGGATGGACCGAAGTGGGATTAATCCCGGGATATTACAATGAATCTAGAATAGAAGAATTGAAGCTAGGTACACCGTGTTCCCCCTATTATACACAACCAGGTTCCTTATCGAATCTAAAACAGGAGAATTGAGGAAGACCTTGTTTGCCCACTCCACATGCTTCGCAATGCCCTGAATCTAAGGCAGAAAAATTGAAGCAGCTTGTGCACGTGATTTGGTAAACTCAAAGGCATTACTTGGAAGAATCTGGTATAGAAATTAATGCTAACAAACCTTAGTGCTTTCTTCACGTACCTCTCCATTCGTAATCTCTATGGGGCCTGCTATCCGTTAGGATTGCATAGATAAGGCTCTGCTCGCTGTTTATTATCGCTTCGCATACTTTCTTCGCCCTGTTCGGTCCTTCCGCGTTTATTTTCTCGGCTATTTCCTCGTAGACCGTGTTCACGGTGCCTGTGGCTTGGCGAAATGCCTAATATTATGTGGCTTGAGTAATGGGTTTGTGGTGAGAATTCATAGCCAGTGTAATTGTGTAATGATAATAAGGACGTGTAGTGAGGAGCTAATCAAGGAGGCAATCAGGCTCGGCGCAGATGAGGCACACTGCGAAGGCAATAAACTAATAGTAACATGGAGCAGGGAAGAGGAACCACCATGCAGCCTAAAATGCCTAGTGATGCAGACGATGGGTGAGATAATTAGGGGTCGTTAGGTTTGGGTTGTGCCTTATTCATCCTTAACGATACCCTTTAGGCTCATGAGTATTAATTCGTAGTACTTCATCGGTATTAACTGGGCCTCACCGTTAATCTTCCTAATCAGCCTACTTACGGGTGTCCCAATGAAGTACCCATTGATGTCCAGCATGAGTTTTGCTAACTCGGTGAATAGCCCGGTGTGTTTCCTGTGGAGGCTCTTGGGTAGTAGTGCCATGAGTAGTGTGGTTGGTTCTGGATCTGTGGATAGGGCCCCGGCCGATACCACGCCATCAAGGGCGAAGCCCAAATCCTCCCTATTGCCGGCTATTATGTGGATTAGGTTCATTGCGTAGTCCAGGAGTGGCGCTACGCCCTGGTTGATCATGGTTATTGTGAGTGCCTTATACGCTGCATCATCCTTATCCGTGCTATCGAAAAATTGCACCAACTCCCTGACCAACCTCTCGTTTGTGCCTTCTACGCCTTTACCCTCCTTGAACCATCCATGCATTACCAACAGGTACTTGCTGTCCCTGCTCTCTACGTGTATGAGGATTTCCTTACTCGATGCCGTGTACCAAACCCCACGATCGCCACCGTACCTACAGACGCCGCAGGGGCTTTCCCAAACCGCGTCTTTAAGCACCTCATTTAGGCAACCCCACGCTGATGAGCCCCTAAACTCCGTGCATCCGCTGCGTGACCCTGTGCCTGCATAGACCTCGTTTATGCCTCTGACTTGTCCAGTGAAGTGGCCTGTCAGTATCGATAATACGTAGGATGCGAAGCCGGCCCGTAACGCGTTCATTAGTGAGGCGTAGATGAAGCGCACGTACGCACCCCAACCGCTCAATTTCTCTTCAATAATTAATTCCTCCCCAAGCAACTTATCGGTAAGTATCCTGCCCAGGTACTCAAGCGTCTTTACCCAGTTAATAATTGGCTTCTCGCCGATGTAGTTATAGGCCTGCCACACCTTGCCGCAATTTATGGTCACACTCACACCCTCAACACTTATTACACCGAGCTCCCTGAACCTCCTTATCACGTACTCAGCCCTGGACTTATACTCCCTAACCTGGTACTTCTCCGTGAAGCATCTGTAGATGTCGCCGATATTAACGACGGATACATTATCCCTACACCACAGTTCGAGGCACTCGAAGATCGTACTTGCGTAGGGGCTCCTCAAAACGTACTTGGCAATTCTGGTTACGTTCTTACTCACCACCAATGCCCTAGCCTCACTACCCATTGTAAGGTAGCCGCCTTAGACTTCCTTAAGTTTTTCGGTACAAAATTTCCAATAATTACGGTAAAGGAAAATACTTATTCATGGGCGTGCACATAACACGCGGTGGGTGGCATGGCTTTCCTAGACACCTTCAAGCCCGGTGCCGAATGGATTCCGGAGGGTGGTGTGGATGTTGCCAGGTCCGGTGTTGACCTCGGCGCCGGCGGTTTCTGTGAGGGCTTAGCCTATGACGTCCTAGCCTATTACAAGCCATACACGGTGTATAAAAATGGCTGGGGCATCTACTTCATACTCCCCGCAATGCTAAGGGACCTAGAGAGACTCAGTGACGCCGTCCAAAACAACTCCGGGATTAAGCCTGAAGAGGGCCTCCTAGCCCTGGCGACTCACCCAGGGGTTGTGTTCCTACACGAGCTCTGCCACCACACCATCGAGAACGTTAGGGTAAGCATGGGGCTTGGGGGCGTCTATGAGGACGTTGATGAGGGGCTCTGCCAATACACGGCATTCAGGCTAGTCGAGGAGTCCTCAGGGCTGGGCCTGTTAGTAACGCCGTACATAGTCCACCATAGCGACCACATACATGTCCACTGGCCCTTCGATTGGTCCTTCAGGGGAGTCATACGTCTACGCTGGTACTACCCGCTATACATGAGACTCAATAGCATCGATAGGTCCCTAATCAGGAGGGCACTCTCAATACTCTATAAGTGGTGGGGCTTGGATAGGGCTGGTTTGTATAGGCCGGCGATAAGCACGAAGTACACGGAGGACTTCCTAGCCAAGTACCTTGAGCAGTTGAGGGGCGACCTAGTCCCATTCCTAGACCACGCAATATCGAGGAAGCCTGTCAACGAGAGCGCCTGGGCGAGGGTGAACATCGACGATAGGGAGTGGAAATTAACGTGTGGGCGGGGGTGATTGGTTACGCCCTCCTGGCGAATACACACTAAGTATGCCGTGTTGATGGGGATTGATGGGAAGATTGCCCGTGCAGTTAATAAAGCTATAGACTTCAGGGCTGGAATTCACGATGCTGGTTTGAAATCACCTATCGCAAGTTTAATACCTGGTACATCCCCAAGGGATGTACCAAGATTTCTAACATACTCGCCAATACACGGCATCTCTTTACTCATAAAAACACTGGGTATTGGTAGATTTCTCCAAAACCCATTATATCAATATGCCGTAGCGTTACACTACCTATTGGATGAGATTGACGGTATAGTGAAGTGGTACGGCTCAACGACTCTTCAAAATATTGATTACGAGGATAAGGTAAGAATAATAAATACGGCCCTCAAGAGAGTGGAGGATAAATTACACAAGCCCTGCGAGCCGAGAAAGCTTGGTGGTTACGTGATAGGGAGCCCCTGCAATAGGGCTGTGATTTACGTGATTGATGTGATAATGAGTAGGGCTCGTGAAATCGCTCAAAACAACCTCGACCTACTAGTTGAGGCTGTTAATGAGATTATCCAGGAGAATTCTCGCAAAGGTTTTGAAGTTGGACCCGTGATTATTCTTGATTTACTAGGGTGTGTTTGTGAGCGCATTAAGAGGCGCGGAGGTGAGTGCCTATTCACAGTCAACGGAAGAACACTACCCATGGCTCCCGCAGCCGAGAGGATAGCGAACGCTGCCAGGAAGGGTATGATAATGATTAGTAGCCCAATAGTATTAACTGCAGGTAATATTCATGAACTTATAGAAGCATTGCAGAAGTACTGCAATGAGTGAGGGGGTATGGTAAAACAAAGATGATTCCAGATCGTGGTGATCACCATGGCACTCCAGGTCAAGGTTGTTGTAGCCTCTGGCGCATCCCCGGGCCACTTGGAGATGCTTGAGCCAATGTTAAACAAGGCCCTGGCCGAGCTAGCCAAGGCCGGCGCCAGGGTAATCGATATCAAGTTGACCTCGGCCTGCAACTCACGCCAATCAATATGCACAGCACTGGCACTCATAATATATGAGGCACAGACGTAGTTGTTAAATCATGTGGTTATTTGTGGCTTCTGTGCATTGTCTGCGGTGGTAGTGTCTTCATTGTTATTGCGTGCGTCCTGAATACGTAACTCTTTATCACAGAGACCCCGTCCGGTGCGTAGACGAGCTCCTCCGCGTAGTCCTTTAACCCAACCTTCTCTAGGACCCCCTCTTCGCTTCTGAGTGCGATCTTCGTGTTTGTTAGTTGTAGGATTAGGTTGTTTAGGTCCTCTGGTGTGTGGGTTGCGAATACGACCCCGATCCTCCTAACCCTACCGAGCCTGGTTATTTTGTTGATCATTGACTCGACGACGTCCTTGTTGAAGTCCTCAACGCCACGCCCAGTCTGTGGGAAGTAGTTGTGGGCCTCGTCAATCAATATGAACGTTGGCCTCGGCTCACGGCCCATCCTCAACTCCTCATCCCTAACCTCGAAGACCCTGGACAAGACCCTGTAGACGACCATGGAGGCTGCGGTTGGCTCCTCCCTAAATAGCCTAAGGTCTAGGATCACGAGCCCGCTTAGTAGGTCTCGGTAATTGCCTGGTTCTGTGATAAGTACGGACATTTTGTTAATTGTGCGTTTAACGTCCATGATTCCCAACCTACCGAGCATGTGCAACCCCCTGATTATGTTATCCCTCTGCTGCCACGCTAATCTGAGACATGTTGTCGCTAATTCAATACATGCCTGGTGCTCTAGTAATTTGTCTAGATCGACCTGGGTTGATGTTGCTACGGTTCTCGTCTGGGCCTCAGCCTGTGACTTGCTCTCCTTTTTTATCTCGGGGCACCTCTCGCCTTTTTGTGTTAGTTGTTGGTCGCATCGAATGCCTTTGTTTATGTACAGCATCGCGTTTTCTAGAACCCTCGGTAGTATTATGCCGACCCTCTCGGAGAATACGGGGAATATCCTGGCCAATTCCATGTAGACATCGCTGAACCTCAGGGACCACAGCACGAACCTAACGCTGAACTCTCTCTCGATGCCCCTGCCCTCTGCGGTGCTGACCTTGACCTTAACCTTGGCATTGACCTCGTTTAGTACGGCCGTATTCGCATCTTGTTTCGTGGCGCTAACATTGATTTCCTCAACTTCGGCATTGGGGTACGTGTTCCTTAGGAATAGTTTAAGGAGTGCATAGCCCAGGGCTTCAGCTAGTGTTTCTGGGTTGTTTATGTCATTTATTGTTGCGTCTTCCTCATTGAGGAACCTCTTTAGGTATTCGTTGGCGTATTCGTTGATGAGTTTTTCGTAGCCCTGTATGTAATCCCTCGTTATTGGCTCTATGATCGTTATTGAGTCAACTGGCTTGAGTACTGGGTTTGGGGTTGATGAGTTTGGCATTGTTAGGTGTGGGTAGTCCCCCTGTAGGTCTAGGGCTATCACTACGGAGCCACTAACCTCATTCAGTAGTGTGAGTGCCAGGTTCTTGAGTAGTACCGTCTTCCCACTACCCGTTGTGCCTACAATGAGTACGTGCTCATAGAGCGAGTGTATTGGTAGCCTAATGTCTACGTCCTCAACAACCTCACCACCACTGTACAACTTACCAACCAGGACACCCTCACTCGGTAGCTGGAGCATCCTCATGAGGACCTCCCTCCTAGGCTTGAACACTATGCTCAATGGGTCAATCGGTGTGTGTACGGTGTTTGGCTCGCAATTCTCGAAACCGTCCATTGGGCACTCGGTGAGTGGCTCCAGGACTATCCTGGCGGGAGTCGCAATGCCCGTGTAATCGCTTGATGTGCCGAAGACTGGCGCTACCCCGGCAAGCCCCATCACGTGGCTCCTCTGGACCTCAACAACCCTACCGAGCATGAGCATTTTATGGACTATGGTTGCGATGCCTAGGTAATCACCAACCTTCACCTTACTTCCTTGATAGCTCTCAAAGGGTATGTCTACAATGACCCTGGCACCCTCAGTACCGACTGTTATAACATCGGCTGCGGAGACCTCGCCAATCATTACCTCCGCATAGTTTTTCCTAACCTCATCTTTGATATTCTCGGCAACTTCCACGAGATTATCTAGCAAACTAGGCTCAGTGCTCATACTAAGGCACCCCCAAATACCTGCCTTATTGATTGCATGAGCTCACTCCTTATGTTTAATGCCTCCTGCTCTGTGTCGTAGTTAAACGCCACATTCATTATTTTCGCAGTATCGTAAAACAACACATACATACTCCTCGTCAACTGCTTGGCGAGGTGGTCGGCAACGTCTATGATGTATGGTATACCGCTCCTATCGATGCTGGATGCCAACCAGGTAACTAAGCCGTCTATGATATTCCTGAACCCATCATTACTATACATGCTGTCTAGGGTCTCGATCCTAAAGACCCTGGGGCCCAACCCACTGTAGACGTACCAGAAGACCCTCTCTGGGAATGCGTAATTCATTATGTTACTACTGGCACTCTTATTGTGTCTTTGTTTGAACGGCCCTATGGCCAGTACATCACCAACGCCCTTTGCCATCTTCTTACCAACCACCTGAATCACCAACGGGTCGTTGCAGTGGTTAGGATCCACGTTTATGTTTGCATTTACGCTTTTGTTTAACGCATTTACTACGTTCTTATCGCATAGCTTCCTTGAGTTCTCAACCCTCTTAACAACGCCGAGCACAGGTACGCCCCTTTCCTCAAGCTTACGTATCGCGTTAACCCTTCTCGCCGCAAGCTTCTCCTTAACCTTCACCCCTAGGTAGAGCGGGCCGTCCAGAACAACCACGTACCCATTGCCTAATTCCCTGGCTAGTTTCTCAATTGCCCAGCTCTCCAGGCTCATCCTAACGTCATCGCTCACATCCTCCTCATTCGCCCTCTCATGAAAGTACGTATTACCATCCTCGAACTTGACCTTAACGTAGTACTTCAGCCAATCGTGCTTCTCTATTTCCCCCAGTACTTTCTCGGGCGCCTTAACACCTATGAATTTCACTCCTTCAACCAGCTCTGTCATTGGATAAAGCCATAGGGGTGTATTATCTCCATACACCGCAACTCCAGCCAGGAAGACCCTGAACCTCGGTGACCCAAGTCTCCTCGATGAGCCATCAACAACGACTACCCGCACATCGACACTCCTCCCCAACCCAAGCACATGGAGCACCTGTAACTCCCTCATCGGTTCCGTAATGAATAGTGAGTCGTTCTCGTCGTTGTACGGCTCACTAAGGCCTATATCAACATCGGCCTTCGTTAACCGATCAAGTAATTCATTAAATATTGAATTGATCGAGCCAATACCCCGCTGACTAGTTAATCGTTCAGCACTTGCCTGCATTGATTTTGATACATATTGATTAATTTAGCAGTTGCGCATCATTGGCGCTACTGCTTATTTTAACTTATTGCCTTAAATATCGAGGGCGTTAGTGAGGGCTTGATGAGGCTTAGGCTTGTTGGCACGGACTCAACGGGACTCATTGGCTATTACGAACTACCCATGAAACCCGACGACCCGAGGAAGCCACTTAAGGCAATCATAAGGCTTGGGCCCAGGGAGTACTACCTAGCTGAGGCGTGGGCTGACTACTTGGATGGGGCTTGGGTCCTGGAGTTACCAATTGTTAGGGATTACGTGGAGCTCATAGACATCATACACTGATGTTGCGGGATCGATGTTAATATTACCGCGACTCCTTTATTAAGCCCCACGCCTAAGCCGCTTCGTGTTTTCCCAGCTGGAGGTTTTCGATTGTTGGGGTAGGGTCGCTCTTATTATTGGTTCTGTACTCAGCGGTTATGATGGGATTAGTAGGGAGTCTCCTCCCAAGGATGTTGACCCAGTGAGTGGCGGGGTGGTTGGGGAGGCCCTTGGTGATGCCCTGAGGCCGTGTGATGTCGATGATTTGCTTCTTGATGTTGATGGTGGGGTTAGGGAGGTGGTGCTCGATGCATTAATCACAAGGCCAGGCACAATACATGAGTTGACGGGAGCCTTCGCTAATTATTACGGGGAGGTCTCGAATGAGGTCGATAGGGTCTTTAACCTAGCCATGAGGAGGGGTGGTGCTTATGGTGGGGAGGCTGTTTATGGACTCGGCCTCTCCTCAATGCTCTCTGGGGCGTTAGTTAGGGGTAGGGCTGTTGATGCTGGGGTTGTTGGCGAGGCACTACGCCTTGCAATCCAGGCAATACCACTCATGAGGAGCCTCGATAAGGCAGCACTCATCATTGATGCACTGAGGTCACTCAGCCGCTTAACACCACACTGGTACGTGGCGTTCCTGGCCAGGTTATCGAGTGTTGGTGGGCTTGGTGATGATGTTGTTGAAATCATCATTAATGATTTGCTTGAGTTATTCAATGGGTACTACAAAATGTTTGAGGCAATGGCCTGGCCCCTAGCCAGTGTTGTTGATGTTGTAGGCTCATTGTTTAGGGGCAACCCATCACTCACGAGCCACAGGGTCGCTGAGGTTGCTGAAGTTATTGTTAAGGCGCTTGGTGCACTGCCTAGGCGTGGTCCACTGGGTTTTGTTGCCTGGGCTAATGCCATGTACCCAATCCTAATGAACGAAGTTGTTGGTGAGTTGGTTAGGGGTGGGCTTGGTGTTGGTGATTTGATCAACCTCTCAAGGTCTATACTCAATGGGCTTGGGGAGTTGAGGAGGGACGTAAATGAATTGCTTGGTGATGCTGATTTTAGGGGTTATGTCGAGGCTAGGGAGTTCATTGCCGATGAGTTGAGCATGAACCAGGTACTCACGAGTGCCGAGGCACGCCTAAGGCATGCATTGGGTAGTTACGCGATGATTAATGATAAGCCCAGTGAGGCTGAGGCTTGGTTCAACGAGGCAGTCAAGACTTTGGAAGCAAACAGCGAGAGGTTACCCTTCGAGCACTTAGCACTCAAGTCCAGAGCCATCGCCACACCCACGCTGGATGGTTTTGAGGACTTGCTTAACGGGTTTAGGGACTTGGCACTTGATGCGTATAGGATGTATGATGTAAGCCCGAGGCTTTCCACGACAGTACTCAGTGCCGTGAGTGATTACCTAGTCGTCTCGGCAGCCCTCAACGACCTCGACAGCATCATCGAGGGCTTAACATACTTCACGCATATGCTTAGGGATTTGAGTCTCATGCACGGCTTCATGCACGTGGTCACGAAGCTAACAATCAACGCTATACTCAACCAACCGCAAACCCTGGCCCACCACCTCCTGATAACCCCCACCGAGTTGATCAATGCATTCGGGGCTAGGGTTCACGACATAGACCCAGCAACACTCGAGACAGCACTGGGGTTGGGTCGGGGTGGTTGGGTTGTTGATGTTGGTGCTGTGGTGTTTAGGTTTGGGGAGGGTATTGGGGGTAGGGTGCTTAACGAATTAGGCATTAATGCCAGTGAATTACTCAATGAATTCACGGGGTTGATAAACAGCCTCGATAAGAAATCGCTCACCCACCTAATGGTCCCTAGGTCTGCAATTGGTCGCTTAGCTGCGATAATGCATGCTCTGGTGGAGGGATGGCACGACCTAGCCAGGGCACACGCACTCATGGGTATAGCCGAGTCAAGCACCAAGCTACAGGCCAGGCTATTCCGGGAGCTTTACAACACGTGTTGCGATAGGGGCAATAATGATTACAGACTAGCTCTGACGAAGTTATACCTATACCACGTTTAAACCAATGAAATAAAGAGCTTATTCCCTTAACGTACTTTGTACCCATTTCCTAGCCATTATGCGTCCATGCCCATCGCCGTCTAAAGGGCAGAACCTATAGTGTTGATTATTAATGTAAGCGCATTGGGCAGGAATTCAAGATCCACAATTATGAAGACCATACTTAACTAACAATCCCTCGCTGCTGGGTATACCGCTCATGGGGCAATGTCAGACTAAGCCAACTGTTTTACTGCCTCGTTATAACTTAGATTTTCAGCACTCCTAACTTCCTTAATTGATTAATGCATGGGTGGTTAGGTTGTTTATTTGTCCTGAGTAGTTCGTAGTCCTCCTCCCTAATTGATATTATTGAGAATTGCATATGGTCCTGCCAACCACCTCGGCCAGTCCTAGCCTTATTGGTTATGAAGAGTAAGTTGTTAAATACTTTATTCACAGGAACGGCGCCGACCGGTTCATTGGCTATGTGATTAAATTCGATAATTACGGTGAACTTGCCCTGGGGTGTCCACTGATTAACCGCTGGGTGATTAGGATTATTAGAGCCTTGTGACTTAACGATAAATGGTCCAATAAATGTTAAACCACAATCCTGCAATGAAGTTTTTTGCCCTCTTTGCGACCTCACGTAGAAGAAGAATAAATCATCGACACGAACAAGGCTTTGAGCGGCTATTCCGTACTTACTCGGGTCAACGCCGAAGACACCGTGCTTAAGGCAAACGACGAGATTATCTGGCGTTGTTACAAAAACCCAATGCCTAACCATACCCTCCTGCAGCGACTCAACCATTAAGTACTATAAAAATATTTTTTATTTAAATATTTTTAAGGTATTCATTACTTCATGATTACGAAGATCGTACCGAATCAATCAACTCTTCATCCTTACTTGACTTAGCAGAATCTACGGCTTTTAAGCCCTCACAAGTTACTACCGCATCGAGGGCAATAGCAACAATAGACGTAGCCATAATTCACAGCCACCCTACACCTCTTCATGGACGTAAACCAACGGTGTCACCTAGCCAATAATTATCGAAACCATAAATGCCGCCAAGGTTCATTAGTATTGAGGTGCATGCCTAAGCCAGGTTCACAGCAACTATTAGGTAAGGAGCCGCCAAAATATAGCAATTACGTCTAGAAAAAACACATGACCTAACCATTATTCAGCCCACCTCCACAAGCGCTAAGTGAATTATTACGCTCAGGATCACGTTAGTGACCATTGTTGCAATCAACAACGAGCGATGAGCCTAAGGTTTGGCCAAGAGCTACGCGTCACTAATGCATATTTGGATGCTCAAGTTACGTATGTAACTAATACAAATGCAATAATGTGTACAGCGATGCTTATCAAGGACCTCGGTGAGACTCTATCTATACCACGTTTAGGTCAATGGACCAAGGTAATAATAAGTGTTGGTTTTGAGTTTCGTAATTCATGAACAGCATTACTCCCTAACGTATCTAGCAATCCATTTCCTAGCCACTATAATCCCTATGCCCGTTGTGATCCAGAGGGCGACGCCCACGGCATTGATTATTGATACAAACGTGTCAAGTAAGAGCGAATCTTCCTAAAGGGAGTAGAAGGAGGTAGATGTTGCCGAGAATTTACACGTAGAGGTCGCCCGGTGTTGGATTGATAAGTGAGGATTAGGTGTAGTTGGCGGTTGAACTGCTCACTATTGAGGTAGCGTAGCTAGGCGTTGTTGTTTGTGACTAATTAACGGCTATTATTACGTGGCTACCGAGTACTATCGCCAGTGCTGCTATTCCTATTATTATGTTTAGGTGGGTTGGGCTTGCCATGGGAGGAGTGTTGGTGAGGATGTTTAGTAAGGATTTATTGGGAAATCCTTCGTGGTTTAGCTATTAATTCGCATTTGGTGGCGTTTTCAACATTGTGAGTAAGATGGTATGTTTCATAGAGTAAAGTTATTTGCTCGGAATCCGCAATAAAGCTCACGTTCTTCATAATCAATCACGTTATAAACAATTTTCATCATATGAACCATAAGTGGTATTGTGTCTTGGTTTATTATCGCCTATGGAGTAAGGTGGGAATCAAAGCCTTAGTTTTCCGACTGCCTTTACCCTTACCTTTACTGCGTTGCCTGGTAGGTATGGCATTGCTATTTCCTCGACTTCGGCTACCTCCACGGTTGCTGGGTCTGCTCCGGCCTCGATGGCCCTCTTCTTGGCCTCCTCAGATGCATCCTGGATGGCCTTCTCCCTAGATACTTGTTCGTATGAGTATGCCTTCTCAACAACGGCGCCAACTAGTGCTGTGGCTGCACCAATTGCGTTTGCGTACTGTGCGTGTTCAGGTCTGATAACCTCCTTGGCACCTCTCAGTACCTTAGGCCACATTGCTGATCCACCACCAACCAGTATTACTGTTTCGGGTTCTGGCCTTAGTTTTATTCTATCTAAGGCGTCTTCGAGCATCTCAACCATCTTTGCGTAGGCCTTCTCGACTAACCAATTCGGTATTTTGGATCGAGCTAGCTCGGGGTTGCATCTTGGGTCGTCAATAAACATGACGCCCTTAGCCAACGCTATGTCTGTGGCTGTAATGACATTACCACCCCACGCTATGCCGTCATAGATCAACCTATAACCCACGCTTACGGGACCAACCTTAACATCACTATCCTTAGTCTCAACAATGCTACCTCCAGCAAGTCCTATAGCTACTACATCGGGCGCTCTAATGTTTGTCC
>Ga0081473_127458_pt1 | contig 13479 bp, 16 predicted proteins | sample CisSprmetagenome_FD_70977 | JGI IMG/M metagenome (GOLD analysis project Ga0081473, IMG submission 70977) | Hypoxic/sulfidic aquatic microbial communities from Cistern Spring, Yellowstone National Park, USA v2 (version 2) | ecosystem: Environmental > Aquatic > Thermal springs > Hot (42-90C) >... | reverse complement strand
CCTTGGATGGGCATGTTCTGCGTCATTAATAGGAACGCCTTGAGGAACTGAAGAGCCAAAGCGAAGGACTTCGGAAAGTGGAGCATTGTCTTGTACCTATCTCTCACCACCATCATCTCTGCCCAGAGCTCCTTGAAGGCAGAGCGGACAGCCACCCAGAGCCCTTCTACTTCGGACTCATCAGCAAGCCTCGGGTAGACCGAGTAGAATACGAAAAACAGCTCCGTAGCTAGCTGAAGCACCTGTGGGTTCATCTTTACCAATGCCTTATAGTACTTCGGCAAGGCGGCGTAGAGAATAGACATAACTCTCCGATAAATCGTGTCCTTAGACTTTATGTTTGCCAAAACCGGCACAATAAAGAGAAATCATAGTTGTTTAAAACTGTTTTGAGAGTAAGGAATCGAGAAAGTTCATGAATTCAGCATTGTATTCCTCAACATTCAGGCGAACCTTTTTTGGAGGCAGATTGTGCGTATATTCAAGACAATGTGTACCCTTGCATATTAACACTGCATCCCTATATACAAGCACCAAATCGTTTGTGATGGCTAGATGTCGAAAATACTCAGCGAATGTCCTAAAGGGTGTTGATGTAGCGTTCACCAGTTCACCACGCTTGTAATATTTAAGTACCACGCCAGTGATCTCTTTCCTTGCAACTAGGTGGTCTTCTTCATTGTGGAGCAAGACAATTGCATAACGGGAATAATCTTCAAACGTGATCACTATATGTCCATTCTTCAATGCTGTAACACGAACATCACCAACGACATACTCTCCAACAATTGGCGGGGCTTCAGCCTTTGGGTGATTGTTCTTTGGGGGATACTTTATCTCGACTGAGACGATAGCGCCATCTTGAGGTGCTAATAAATATTCCATACTTGGCGAAAGTTCAACAACAATACCGATGTCGCTTCTCTTCAGTTTTTCTACAAACCTCAATGGGCCGATTATTATTATTACGTCCTCCCCTTCAAGAATAGAGAGGTCGCTTGGAAGCACTAAGTAATAATGTAGTCGGTAATTACGTTCAATCACCCTCACTGTTGCGTCTACAGTCGCCGTAAACTCAAAGAGGTTTGCCATCAAGGAAAAAGAAAAAAGAAGTGATTTTTAAAGTTTTCTTTTCATGAACTGCTCATCAGCCGCCTCTTATCATGCGCTCAACCTTGTCGTAAAGCTCAGCGTACTTTTCTTTCTGCTCTGCATACCACTCCCACTGAGCTACGAGGTCGATTTTTGCTTTTTCTTTCACTTCCTTTATAACCTTCTGCATGAATGGGTCATCCTTCGCGGCGTCAATATCATCAACGAGAGGCCCAATCCAATTCCACTTCAACACGTTGTGCGCTGGGGCCATCGTTAGGAGCGTTGGTAATGGACCTTGCCAAAGGCCTCTATCAATCATGTACACTGTGAACGCCGCGTCTGTTATTTTCCTAGCCAAATTTGGCCACCAAAATCCGAACAGCACGTTCATTCCTGTGCCCCCTTTGGCCATTGCTTTTCTAGCCTTTTGTATAACATTTTGTGGAGTCTTCTCCATTATGCGCAGTAGCTCGATTGTATATGCTGGTACTTTCTTTTTGCCCCTCTCAACGGTCTCGGGCTTTGGAGGGAAAAACATCCTCGCTACGATATACGCACTCTTTTGTAAATCAGGATCAGGCATGATTTCACGGATTGCCTCGTCAATGCTTACGGGGCCGTCAATCCTATTGAACCTTGCGAAGTACACCTTATCTCCGAGCAACTGCCTTAGTCTTGCAGTGTTTTTCTTACTCGGTAGGATCCCAATCATTTGCTTCCCGCACTTTGGACACCTCTGTTGGTGTGAGGCAGGCGTCAGCGATATAATCTTGTCGTCTGGGCAAACCATGATTGGCGCGATGCCGGCGTGCGCCCATATTTTTGATATCTTCGGCTCATCCACGCTCGTGATTATGGTTATGAGTCTCGCAATGATGTTCGCGCCCATCCCGTAGTTATACCTACCCCAGCGGAATACCGGTGAGTCCTTTACACTCACTTCTATCAACTTTGAAACTGTATCTCTAAGTATCTCATAGTACGACTGAACCGCGCTCAGTATTGGGTCTGCTGGGAAATAGAAATTCACGGCTGTGCCAACGTTGCATTGGGGGCAAATGAAGTCCGTCTTGATTATGCCTTCCTTGCTGAGCTTGACGACTTCGTTCCTAAGCTCGTCAGGTATCTTTTTTGCTCTAGTAGAGAAAAACGAGCCCTTGGTCTCGCGGTCAACAATCGTTATGTGGCCACGCGGGCAAACTATCGCGTAGTATGCCGAGGCCATGTTCTGTATCCTGACTATGTCGCGTACTAACTTCTCGTAAAGATCAACGAGCGTCTTAACATCACCAGTCGTGTATTCGCGTATTTGTCTTATAACAACGTCCTTGACCGGCTCAGGCAACATCGATATATTCATCTTCATAAGCTCTGCATTTACCCTTGCTCTATTCAAATCGATGAGCTGACCGAACAAGTTGCTTATCTGGCTTGTGGCTTCCTTTATTTGCATTTCAATGTTCAGTAGCTTTTTCTCTTCATCGCTCATCTTCTTCTCTTTGTCATTCTCATCAACCTTTCTCTTTCTCTTTCTGTCATTCATGCTTGGGCCAGTCATCGAATAACGGTTAGCAGAGGGGTTTAAAAGCTTTTCCCCTACGGAAGAAGCTACATGCACCATGACCTCACATAATGATGGGTAAAAACACGTGGTTTTTTAACCAAACTGCCTATAGGCAGTTTGGAAAGCTATGCTGGGCCTAACCCAGGGGCAAGTCTCGCCCTTTAGGGCGAGATTGCAACACTACGTTGGATTCCACAGAGATAGGTTTATAACACCCAGTGCTTCTAAGGTACCCAGTAACCCCCAAAGAGGGGGTAACAATCGAGACCCCCAGGGTGAAACCCCGCCCTTCAAGGGTGGGGAGGGGGTCATAAGTGCATGCAGAGCAGGGCTTGTTCCTTGGCCAGTCCGTACTTCTCCATACCGTATTTTGCCACCTTTTCCTCACACTTATACGGGCACTCTTCAACCACTATCCTTCTGAATTTCTCCTTATCCTCCTTGAACTCCTCAGCATACTTCTCACATGCCTTTATGCACGCCCAGTACAAATCCTCCAGCTTACCACATATGTTGAACCACTCATCGAATGTATAGCACCTGCTCATGTTCTCACCCATATGTTTAACTATTAAGGAGCGGAGCTATGTACTTTTTAAACAAATTAATTACAAACCTAAGCGGTTGATGCCCAAGAAGTGTGTAGGTGCATAAAAATGGTCCTTTTGTCACATTTACGTCAAAGACATCATCGTTAAGCTTCATGTCGAAATCAATAAAGAAATCATCCACCTTCAATTCAGTTAGTCCGCCTTTCCATAACGTTGCAATTGGTTTATCTAAGATCGTGATTTTCTTCTTCGTTATCGAAGGATATATTTGACGTCCTATTTCCGTGAATTCCTCGTCCATTAACGCAAAAGCTTTCACGAAGTCCAAGACTGTCACATTTGGCTTAATGTCATTGAGTACTGCTTCATCTCCACTAACTACACATGACGTGTTTAGCTCAACCTTTACAAGGTCGGGGTAGGTTTCCTCATCATATAAATAAAGTGTTATAACGGGATGATGACTAACGCCTTTTAGGTCATCCTCGTTTAACGAAAAAACTATGTCGTGAATATATAGTTGCATCTCTGCAAGCTTTTTGAAAAGCTCATTACGTATGCGGACAAGCTCTACTAGTCTCGTTTTTGATAAATCCCTCATCCAGTTATACAATTCTGAAACCACCGTTTTCTCTCTATCAATCATGGTGCTCATGCCCTCGCCCATACGCCTGTTTTTCCAGTATTTCCCTAATGAGCCTTAGCTCCTTGTAGGTTTTGTAAAGCAACCAAAGTATTAGCACAAAACCAGCAGGCTCAACAATGTCCCATATGAGCATTGAGTAGAACTCGAATGGGTTCATTGCTTCTCACTGCTTGATTGTTGTTGTAATTGCTGTGTGTTTGCTATGGTGAGGAGTCCCCCAATTGTTGAGAGCATTGCTAGCATAGCGGCGGCTGGTGCGGAGATATTTCCAACAGTCTCTTTCATCGCCTTTTCAAGCGCTCCCACGATTATGGTCAGCAACTTCGGGTCTATGTTCACGTTTGCTTCTGTGGCGTCAACTACCAAGTACCTCATAAAGGAGTATGCGAACCTAGCTGAAACCTCGTTAGCTATATATGTAGGAGTAACCGTAAGTAAAAGCTTTAACTCATCCCACACCTGCTTGCTTAGGTTTGGTGTTTCTGGAGTTTGGGTCTGAGCAGACACCCCTCCCACCGTTTAACCTTGCTAGCAACTGATTTATAAATCTTTTCTGAAGAGAGGAACGATATATTTATTAAATAGATTGACAATTGCACTCAGTGATAGCTGGCTGGATGTGTCGACGTAGAAATTGCACTCAATGGGGGTATTCTGTAATGTGACCTTGTACATGTAGTGGTCGTAGTCTGGGTTTATTGAGATAGTTACGTGGTCCTCCAGATCACCAACTATAACGTCAACAGCCCAGACGTTGTCCCTCAACAGCTTGCTGATTGGAATGTTCATGACTGAGCCATTGTTTCTTCTTCCTCTTGTGGTGAAGGATTTTCGCCTTATTTTTGCATATTCTTCTATCATTACTACAACTGCCTTTACAAAGTCCAACACCGTCACATTAGGCTTAAAGGTGTTGTTGAGGTCATCGACATTGCCATAGACCAAGCATTCTCCGTAGCAGTGCTCAACCTTCATTATATCTGGGTACTCTTCTTCGTTGAGGTAGAGCACCACCTTGGGTGTGCAATCAAGGTATGATATACCCAAGTCCTCGTTCGTTAATGCAAGGGCTACGTAGGGAATGCAAACCCCCAACTTATTGAGCCTTGGCCAAAGCTCGTGAATGATCTGCCCAAGCTCTACAAGTCTCGCCTTCAACAAGTCTCGCAAATACTTGTGCAGTTCGGGGATTACTGTCTCTCCCTTGGTAAGCATGTCCTCCGCCATTATATTTATTATTAATCAATTATTTTTAAGCTTTTTTATCCAAGGAAAGAATTAGTCAATAACTCCCTCCTCAGTGATTCTGAACGAAACTTCACGCTCTGGGTGATACGGGCTGTCGAAGATCTTGGCTACCCTCGTGTTCTCCTTGCCCTTCCTTAGCCAAACCCTGTAGGTAGCAGTGTGCGCTACTATGTTGCCGCCGGCTGGCTTGAGTGGGTTTCCGAAGAACGTGTCCGGCTGTGCCATGACTTGGTTGGTCACCACAACGGCGATGTTGTATATGTCCGCAATCTTGAGTAGCTCCGCGATGTGGTGGTTGAGCTTCTGCTGCCTCTCGGCTAGGTTCTCCCTGCCTGGATATTCAGCCCTGAAGTGGGTCACCAGTGAATCGACAACTATCAGCTTGATGTTCTCCTTCTCAATCATCTTCTTCGCTTCATCAACTATCATTATCTGGTGGTCGCTTGTGTAGGCCCTTGCGTAGAGCACGTTCTTGAGGGCCTCATATGGGTCGAGCCCCCTGTACTTGGCCATCTGCATTATCCTCTCGGGCCTAAACGTATTCTCAGCGTCTATGTAGAGCGCCTTACCGCTCAGCCCGCCCTTATCCTCGGGCAATTGAACCATAATGCTGAGTTGGTGGCACAATTGCGTCTTCCCAACGCCGAACTCGCCAACGAATTCCGTGATCGCCTTGGTCTCTATACCGCCGCCAAGCAAGTCGTCCAAGGCATTAGACCCAGTGCTTATCCGCTTGATCCCCCTCCTCCTCTGGTAAAGCTCGTAAGCCGTTATGAACGGCTGTAGCCCTATCAGCTTCTGTGCTGTCATTATTATCTGCCTAGCCCTATCCTCACTCCCGACAATGTCGGCGAGCTCCTTAACGCTCGCAAATGCCACATCCCTCACGGTGCTGTACCCAGCCGCCCTAAGCTTCTGTGCCGTCACATTACCGACGCCCTCTATCTCATCAACGTCAATCGTAGGATACTCACCACCCGCGGGCGCCAAAGCATTCACGCTCTGCAAAATCCTTTCATCTTCCTCTCCTTCGACCTCCTCCGGTTGTGCCTTTTTCCTCTCCTTCGACATAGTTATCAATTAAGGAGAAACGAAGTTACTTAAAAAGTTTACTCTTTATCTACCTCCTTGAAGAACAGAATGCCAAAACTCCAAGTATGAAAACAAAGAGAAATAGGAGAATTGCGGACTCAATAATCAAATTGTTCAGCCCAGGCGCAAAACTGTTAAAGACCTCCCAATACTGATATGGTGTTGCATTCGCGACCCTCTGCGCCAACACAGCACCTGACTGCTCGATAAAAAATACTGAGAACAGAAAAAAAATACTAACGTCAGCGCAGCCAATGTTGCGAAGACGACTCCTGCTAGACAGCTTATGCCTTTCCTTTCAATTTTCATGATAATTCCTCTCTGAAGATGGGCATAATATACTTGTTGAAGAGGTTTATGACGACCCTAAGCGGTTGTATACCAAAAGCGCGGTAATCGCACTCGATTGGCCCCCTCGATACAGTAGCCTTGAACTCATCGGCTTCTCTCTCGATGGTAATCCTCAAGCCGTTGCTCAGCCATGCCTCCATCGAATCTACTTCGTTCCTCATCAGTTGCCCAATGGGTAAATCCATGAGCGAGCCCTCGCTTGCACGGTGCATTCGCCTCATCTTTATGGCCTCAAGCTCCTTCGCGTACTCCTCCCCCATCAGCGCCACAGCCCTTGCGAAGTCCAGGACGGTCGCGCCCGGCTTAATGTCCCTGCTTAGGCCCGATTCATCGCCAAGGGCTACGCACTCCGCATAGCAGTGCTCGACCTTCATCAGCTCAAGGTAGCCCTCCTGGTTTAGGTAGAAGACCACGTTGGGGAGGCAGAAAAGAGATGTTACGCTTAGGTCGCTCGGCGCCAGCGTAACAGCTACGTAGGGGATCCGTACGCCCGCCCTCTCAAGTCTCTGCCAAATTGCGGAGAGGAGCCTATCAAGCTCCACAAGTCTTATTCTCACCAAGTCCCGCAAGTACTTATACAGGTCGGAGATAACCAAGGTCACCTCACAAGCCAAGCTCTCCGATGTCATCTCCATAGAACTATCAAAATTCATATTTTTTAAGTTTATCTCTAACCAAGAATGAAATCGGTCAACCGCCTAGGATCCTTATGATCAAAACTGCTATAAAACCGCCAAGCATGCCCAAGGGCGGTACAAAATAAATTAGCAAGATGTCCTGTACATACTTGCTGAAGAAGAGAGACGCAATACCTAGGGGTATTGCCATAAATGTAGCTATTAGAGTTAAGAGGAGACTAAGAGAGACGCTCCAAAGCATATCTGGATCGTAAAACGTTAACGTTCTACGTGAGAAGAGTATTTGTGGGATGTCTATAGCCATGTAGAATATGCTCATGATGAAGGTTACCAGATAAATTAAGAGCCACGGCAGAGCCAAAAACGGAGCAAGAATTATATGAGCAACTGCGAGGTATAGAAATGCATAGGAAAACGCCAACAACAGTACAAGCGACCAACCTAATGCCTTAAGCATGTCATAAATGCACTTGTTCCTACAGCTCATTGTGTACCCAACCCCATCCTCACTCTTGCATAACCCCTCCTTCCTTTGGCACAACCAAGCCGCCACGTATCTTTGTCCAAATTATATGCTTTTAAGCTTTTCTATCCAAGGGCGCAAAAGACTTATAAGGTGTGACGTTAATAGAGACATGCCCGCGGGGCAGTAATGGCCCGGGCCAGCCCCCTCAAAGTCCAGCCCAGAGTGAAGGCCTGCGTGGGTTCAGCCCCGCGGGTTAACCTCGTCTCATTACTAACAAGTGCTCTGTTGGCGCCCTCTCGTCCTCCAGCCCAGTGGCTGGGTTAATCTCAACCTTAGCCAACCCTTCCTTTCGCTATGATCCTTCCTAAGCTCTTCGATACTATTTAATGATTATTATTGAAGTAGGCGCAATGCCTACGTATTGGGCACCTCTCACACCTGGGCCTCCTCGCTGTGCAGACCTGCGCGGCGAAGTCCACGACTGCCAGGAGCGACTCCCTGCGCCACTTAACCATCGAGGATAACCTCCAAAGCACCGCATCGTACATGTACCTCCTCGGCGGGTCCCTCCCAAGTATTACGCGTGAAAGTACTCGGGCGATGTTCGTGTCGAGTATCGGCGCAGAGCACTTGCAGGCCAGTATGCACATCGCAGCGGCTATGTAATCCCCAACGCCGGGCATTGCCTTCAACTCCTCATAACTACACGGTATTGAGCAGCCATGCCTATCCCTAACGTACTCAGCGAGCTTAATGAGCCTGTCGGCGCGTTGTCTATAAAGGCCGAGGGGCTTGAGCAACTCCTCAACGGCCTGCCTACTAACCCTAAGCAATGAGCATGGCTCGGGGAAGAGTTCGATAAAGCGCGGATAGACCACGGAGGCCTTAGCCGCATCGGTCTGGAGGAGGAGTATTTCGGCAATTAACACGTGCCATGGGTTTTCTGTATTCCTCCAGGGGAACTCCCGCCTAAACAAGTGCCAATTACTTACGACCTCCTCCACTAGTGAATTTACATCATTCATATCCCTCACCAAGACAAAGCCCTCAGTAGGGCTTCAGCAAGCTTTTCAGCAAACTTGGGCGGGACTGAGTCAGTAATTGCCCTGTACATTCCGTCAACGCTGAGCGGCCTAAAGTCGAACCAGTCTGGGTAGGTATATAGGCGGGCCAGCTCCCTCACCGTAACCATCCTGTCATATATTGGGTGGAGCAACATGCTCCTCCTTGGGTGCGGCACAGTAGGCATTGGCTCCATTGGATGTATCCTATAGAGCCAGTAGCTGTGCTTCTTGTTGATGTCCTTGACGTACTTAGACGCATCAATGAGACCGGCCCTGTGTGCAGTAACAAGGGAATGGCCGGGCGGTATCTTCGGGATTAGCTCCTTAATCTTGGAGTTAATGCTATAATTCACATGGTTGAATATAATGGCGCCATTATGAGCGCAGGGGTCTTCATTGCACGGCTCCGGCGGCAAATCCTTGATTAAGTCAATGGGCTTTGGCGGCGGCTCAGGTGGTATATTCAGCTTCGCCGTTAGGCCGTTGGCATGCTCTGGCTTGAAAGCCAAAACAATCCACCTTCGGCGCCTTATGGGGACGCCATATATGCTCATGTCATAAACCTCTGCGTGAACGCAATAGCCGAGCTTCTGTAGCTCGTTAATAATGATATTGGGTCTCCACGCTGGAACCTCCTCAATGACTACAAAGCGCGGGTTAGCTTGCTTGGCGGCCCTAACAACCTCAAGGTCTAGGCCATAATATGGGTGCCTATCCCCCCTCTTGCTGGCGGGCGTTGCCTTGGAGTATGGCTGGCACGGCGGGCCCGCTATAATGCCATCAACATCCTTGTAATTGCTAAAATCAATCTCCCTTACGTCAGCATTAATCATTTCCTTTGGGGATATATTCCGCTTATACACGCTTGCTCGCTTATCATCCAGCTCAACTGCTACAGCAATACTAAAGCCCGCCTGCTTAAAGCCCAACGCCAACCCCCCAATGCCACTAAATAAATCAATTACCTGCATAGATTACACCAGCGACAACATATTAGCCTTGGCCTCCTTTATTAATCTCTCTTTAGCCACCTCGCAGTACTTCTTGCTGATGTCGATGCCCACTGCCCTCCGATTGAGTAGCCTAGCCGCGATGAGTGTTGTTCCGCTCCCGACGAATGGGTCTAAGACTATATCTCCAACATACGAGAACAGCTTTATGCACCTCTTCGGTAGCTCAATGGGGAACGGTGCTGGGTGTCCAACCTTCCTCGGGTTCTCGCCTGGGAACGTCCATAACCCTAAGGTCCACCCCTTGAACTCCTCCGGCGTTATGTCGGATACCCCATCGCTCAGCTTGCGCCAGGACTTCTTGTAGAGAACCACTATCGCCTCCACCGGGGCTATGACGAAAGGCTCCTTGGGGGACGCAAACGTGCCCCAGGCGGTCCTCCTGGATATGTTCCCCTCGTTCCAGATGATGGTCGTTGCATACCTTAGCCCAGCCCTCCTTGCTATGGCGACGACATCCACATAGACGCTTTGGAACCCCTCGCCCTCCCTGCCCCTGCTCGTGTCAATCGGTATGTTGAGACACATCCTGCCGTCGGGCTTCAACAGCTCGTAAGCCTTCCTCAGCCACTTCTCGGTGAACTCTAAGTATTTCTTATAAGGTATGTTATCCCTATAGCCCTCATACTCTATATCCACATTATAAGGAGGAGAGGTAACTATGAGGTCTATGCTGTTAGACTTCACATAGTTGACCTTGAGAAAATCGTCGTTAATCAAAACAACATCTCTATCGGCAGAGGTAAAGAATACCTTGTCCCTTGGTATGCCCAGCTCTTGGAGCACATCCCTCATACTTGCCACCATTCATAAAAAATGGGCATTGGCTCCAAAATAACTATTTCTGCGACTTGCTTTGTATCGCGATACTTTTCCCACAAGCTAGCATATCTTCGGGGGAGAAAGATTGAGAAGCCAACGCCGTGTCTCCCACGGGATATCGTGCCAACAAACTCTACACCTAAGAGCTTGACCCTAACCTTTCTCCGATAAAAAGGAAGCACTTGCTTTGCGACCTCTTCGTCATCAACAACAAAAATATACTCAATGCGCTTTCTCGCATTACGCCATCGCTCCCTCAACAACGAAATTTATGGTAAAGGCCATTAATCCTTCAGTTCTGATAACTTTTTAAAGTTTTCCTCTCGTTGTTTCCTAAATAAAATTGAACTTAAACAGTAAGCGAAGATAAAATTGTCTCCCGTACAAATAGTCAATTGACCGGACCGGACAATAAGGTGTTTGCCTACTGTAGTTCTAAATACTAGTAAAGGAGATATGTCACCACTGCACGAGAGACATTAGGCAGTATATCCTTGAGTCTCTTCACACCGTCCTCAAGGACTGCTCTTGCTTTCTTGTTGCTGGAGATTGCTGATACCACCTCGGGCACCGTCAAGCCTGCTTCATTCATCATCCTCTCATCATCCTTAATGATAAACTCCCATTTATTAATTTTTGTTGAAGAAATAAAGATCGCAAAATGTATATGTTGTTTAATGCTTGGCACAAAAAGGATAAAAACTATCCTCAATTCTCCGGTTGGTAATTGATCCGTTAATATGATACTATCAACTATGACTTCTTGCTCCCGCAATTTAAATGATAGTTCATCAGCACAAACGAAAAGGTAGAACCATGGAAGATCTAAACCCACAGCGAGCGGAAAGAGGAGCCTATGTTTTCCTTCAATAGCCTCCCGCATAGCCTCCACTGGCGCGCAGGAAATGGGCACCGTACTTATCCTCACATAAGTATTGCCACATCGAAACTCATACCTATAAGCATTCATGGACTCATAAACAAGCCCTTCAATATACATGCAACCCTCTTGTTCCAACGCAATCTTAATTAAATTTGCTACCTGCTGAGTCGTGAGTATATTCTTCATACTAGCCATTATCTTCCAATATGGCACCAGCTGGCTGAACAGATTGTAGAGCCAGCCTATATAGTCTTGCTCAGGTTGACTCATCAGCCCTATTGCTCAGATGAAAATAAAAAGGTTAGTATAGCAAGTATGTGGCGGTTGTCCGTAGCGTCTTTTTCAAAACCTCTGCGAGGTTTGTTATCCCCTTCTCAACCAGTGCTTTCCCGTTGGGATCATTAAGCAAAGGCGAGATCAGCTGTGGAATATCCAATCCTAGTCTCTCCAAGTAGTCCACAACATCTAAGACCTTGAACTTCCACCCGATTTCTGTTGGTGTTACCACGAGTTGGAAGCCGCCTATTTCTAGGGGCTCGGTGAGTCCACACCCATGGATCCATAGTGAGGGACTTATGTAGAAGCTTCCGTCACTGAGCACACCGCTGAGGAGGAGTTGTTTGAAGACAACTTGGCAGTTGGAGACTTTGTATGTTAAGTGATCAGTGCAGAGACTTATTCTCTCGTTGGAGTTCCTTATGCCGACTGCTAACGACTCGGTTAGATCAAGCCCATCCTCTCGGAAATCGTTGCAATTGTATGTCGCACCTACCGCGATATATGAACTGCCACACCGAAACAGCTGTCCATAATATTGGACAGCTCTAACAAGCGAACAACCACCCGATGTGAGCCCAGCAACAACCAACTCTATCCATTTCCTAAAATCGAGATCCCTCAAATCCCTCATATAGAGGTCCCAATAGAACGCCAACTTGCTGAACAAGTTATACAGCCACTTCGCATCTTCAGCTGAGTACCAGCTCATCAATATTATTTTGAAGCTGTATTTTTAAAGAGTTTATTATTGCGCCGTCTTCCTCATTATTTGAAGAACTGAGATATATACTCAGGCGGCATTATAAAGCTTAGTGCGTCTTTTATCCTCATCTCTATCTCAGATCGTTTCTTGAACATTTGCGTCAATATTTGCTCATCGAGGTTTGTGAAGTCCTTAGAAACGGAACTATCATCCTCCCTTATCATCTCTAGGTTCCCTCCCTTATTGAAATCATATTGATAAGATACCTCAACCCCTCCTCCCCCTCCAGTTCTACCTTGCACGCCAAAAGTGACTTTATTTGCGTCCTCAATTCGGATAAAATGTAAGTAATAGTCCCTAGTCAGCTCCCTCTTAAATCGAGATACCGGCACATTGCGCAGTAGCTCTATCGGCTTTCCATCATAAATGGTTAGAAGTTGACCCTCAACAAATGATAATACAAAATAGTCGCTATATATTTCCCTAAGTATTACTCCCTTCCCATAATCTATTTCTGGTCTCAAACGCTTTACATACTCTCTCCCTACACTTTCTGATGGCGCCATCCTTACTTTTTCCCTTAATTCTGATGGCAAGTGCCTAAGTATACTTTCGCCTACATCTAAGCCTATATATACATTCCCGCAGTTATATATTGCCACCAACTCACCAGAAGATGTTATACTCCCTATAACTTTTTCACACCCCTTCGAGTATAATTGTTGGAAGAACATATCAGGTGCATAAACCAGCAAGTCCGATATTACTGCGTCCCCCACCTCTATCAAGTAGAACTTCACCAGCCTAGTAAGCCCAATATTTACATCCGGATGTAAGTTAGAAGAGTACATCGAGGTCGAGATTATTCCAGAACTGTATTTAAAAAGGTTGAGCCTCAATTTGTCCGTTTCTCTTTAAGTACCACTAATGCGGTGTTTTGTGGGAGGAAATGTTTATAAATGAGTTTGTTACGTTGTTTTTTGTGCCGACAGCGCGCTTGTCCATTACGATTGATAAGGAGTTGGATAAGACGATTAGGGCCCTCTCAGAAGAAACGGAGATCCCCG
>Ga0081473_128125_pt1 | contig 13533 bp, 13 predicted proteins | sample CisSprmetagenome_FD_70977 | JGI IMG/M metagenome (GOLD analysis project Ga0081473, IMG submission 70977) | Hypoxic/sulfidic aquatic microbial communities from Cistern Spring, Yellowstone National Park, USA v2 (version 2) | ecosystem: Environmental > Aquatic > Thermal springs > Hot (42-90C) >... | reverse complement strand
TGAACTGCCCCCGCCGCCTCAGAGCCCCAGCCGAGGAGGAGCTCGCCAGGCTCCAGGACGGGGCCTACCGCAACGAGGCCATGTGGACGATACCCTACCGCCTGCTCCCCCTAGCTCTGACGCTACCGGCGATAGGGTGCAGAATAGAGGGGCAGACGCGGAAAGACGGCAGACATATACGGCGTTTAATGTGCACATAGTCAATACAGTAAACTTTATATTTACTGAAGAAATATTAAGGACGTGTCACTGGATGAGGTAATAGATCGATTACTCAACGCTATTGCAATTAAACATGGCACATTGAGTAATGCTCTCCAATCAATAATCCCTGATCCTCAGACTGGCTTTAACGGTAACAGATATATTCCGCTTCCCAGAGTTACGCCACGTACTATTAATGAATCTTGGAAACAGTTCTATCAACTCAATATACTTAATAAACTAGCCAACAATCTCAACTTAAAAGATGGCGCACAAAATCTTTCTATTAGTTCCGATGTAGACAAACAGATAGGAGAGGCGATATATAACCGATTATCACAGCGTATCAAAGATCCAAAGCCGTACGAACACCAAGCACGTACTATAATTTGGGCTCTATACGCACTCGACCAAATTAGACAATTTTTGACAAGTTTTAAACAATATAATTACCAGAACGTTTCAAATATTATATCGCTCAAGCCTCGTCGAGATGCAGTAGCATTGTTAGCTCCGACTGCCACTGGCAAAACGGAGGTGCTAGAGACTATAGCATTCCAACTAGCGATTGACGGAGTAAGAGCGGGGTTCACATCTACCAAAGTAATTATGATTTACCCTATGAAAGAGTTTATGAAGGACCATATCAAGAGATTCATAAGAGATTTAACGTATCTATATATAAATAATCAAAAATTAAGCATAGGTCTTCTTAATGAAGATATAAAAGATTCTAATGAACTTTCTATCGACTCACGTAATTTAGAAAATTACTTAAGTACGTTCTTTGAAACAGATCAAAACGGAAAACCCTTATGCCCTATCCACGCCACACCCTTAAGTTATCGAGTAATCGGAAATAATATTAACGTCACATGTAGCGGGTATCAACATGAGTTTGACTTTATCAAGTTTACTCGTGATGCCATAAGAAGTGAGCCACCCGATATATTATTAATTACGCCTGATATGTTAAATATCATAATGAGAAATACTTCAACGAAATCCGATTATAAGAATGTCTTCGGATTTGAAGATTCGTTCGGTTTTCCACTAGCAATAATCTTGGATGAACCACATATATATTCAGGCATCTTTGGTACAAACGTTAGCTTATTGCTCCGTGATTTACGTGAATTGATCCGCCAGGTAGCTCAGAGATATAAACTACACTATGAGCCCTTTATACTTGCCACTTCAGCGACACTACCTAATCCACATACATTTCTTGCAAAACTGCTTGTTACCGACCCATCATCAATTGAAATAATCGCGCCCGTTAGCCCTGATACTCAATTCATGTCAAACAAGGGAGTCTTAGCCCTTTTGCCAACTCCTCGTCAACAAAAAAGCGGTTGGGGGATACAAAATGCCAGAATTGAAATAATTCCACTACTAGCGTCAATTTTACCACCAAACAAACGTAGAATTTTGGTGTTTGTGGACTCAACAGAATTAGCTGAAAGACTAGTATATCAAATTACAGATTATATCTCTAGGGAGTCAGGTTTCTGGGAAGAATACGCTGTTTGTAAAAAAATATCTTCTATTTATCAGCCCGACGTTTGTCCAAATGGCGTACCTAACAAAGCGTTTATATCGATTGAGCCGCTTTCGGCAAGAATGAATGATAAAGTCCGCAGAGAGATAGTGGAAAATTTCAGAACGGGTAAAATTAACGTGTTGGTCACTACTTCTGCACTTGAAGTAGGAGTCGACATCGGCGATGTAAATTATGTTATATTAGTAGGATTACCACCAACCCCGTTAAATTTTGAGCAACGTATAGGCAGAGTAGGACGGAGAGGCCAAGATTCGCTTGTTATTGTGCTCGGTAATGAATATTCTGGCGTCGACACATATTACCTTAGTAGCCAACAAAGGTTTCTTGACTACATAAAAAGCGTTAAACAGTACGACATACCTCTAAATCCAGCAAACCCATATGCCATCAGGTCTTACACGGGAAACTTCGCAACATCCCTAACATGGTACTCATCTAATCAACCCTACTCACCACAAGACATTGTAAATAAATATATCGACGTTACAGTTAACATCCCTCGATCGCTCTTTTTACAATCAAATAATTCAATGTTGAAAATAATTGGAGGATATTTACAACAATCACAGTATGACCTAGCTAATCAACTCAGGACTCTACTTAACATGACTCTAACTAAGGGATTTAAATATTCCTCTTTTCCGAGCTTTTATTCAAATGTTTGGAAGCAGATCTCGCAGAAATGGTCAAATCATCTTAAAAATCAATGGGGCTTATTAGATGTTGTTACACCTTTACAGAATTTACGGACCTTGGGGAAACAGATCCCTCTAAAATTTAAAGCGGGATCAACAAGGCAAAGGCAGATACAGCTCTTGGAATTAAACGACGATGTAGTATTAGCAGTCTTAACCTATAGTTTAAGTAAAATAGGCAGTAATAATCTAAGATATGTGAAAATGAACATAGAACTGCCCCCAACGCCTGAACTAAGAGGCGTAGTAACTTTAAAAACTGTAAAAATAGGTAGCAGAAATATTAGAATGCCGTTCGAAACAGTTGGAGGTTTATTTAAACCGTTTGCCCCATTCAATCCATATTACCTTCAAAATTATCTTCAAAAGATCAACCCCACTCTCTGTCCTCATGGTAATTTTTCTCTCTGCGTAATAGAATTAACTGAAAAGAGCTTTCAGCAAACACAAATAGCGCTCGAAACATTCAAACAAATATCAGAATATATTGGCCAAAAAAATAAAAATCTCATTAAAATTATTGAATCGATAGAAAACTATGTCAATAATATCATCCGTCCAGTTAAACAACACTTTGCAAACCAATCTATATACTCTTATCCTTCGCCAAATGATTTCCGTATATACGAACCAGAAGAATTATATTTCAGACCCTTAGAACCACTATGCTTTGTTGATAAATCTGGTCAATTAAACTGTAGAGATAAAATTTCCAAATCGGATCTCGAAAATGCCTCTATATTCCTCTTCTACTATGAAATATTATTAAAATCTCAATCACCAAAATCTCAGACAAGAAGCGCACGTTTTGTCAATAAAATCGACCTTAGACCGATCTTTCAGAAAATTAATTTTGGATTGCCACATAAAGTTCCTTCACCGCCTCAGTTTGATTTTAAGAACCGTGACCTGTTAATATTTCTTCCTAATTCACTCTCTTACTCATATAAAAATATAAAGGGTAACGTCGATGTCACCAACGCTGTTACAACTCGGGCTGTAGTTTTACCGGTTTTCCTTGAGGAAAAGTCGCTGATTGATAAGAAACAAGCTCGTGATGTAGAAGTGGCGTTAACTTCGGTAAGGTTACTTTATGCAAACTTAGGATACACAGTAGAAGCCACACCTGGTGCGAAATATATGAAACGCGTTGGTACTCGGTACAATCCCTCAATAATAGGTACAACTATCGAAACCTATGCCCTAAGTATCACCATCGACTGGGATAGTTGGCTATCTCACTCACCTGTCAATGATCTCGTCAATGATATAGGAAACGATGTTATGGAATTTAATCAACAAACAAATCAACAAACTTGGCGTCAAAATTCATCCGATCTTCTTGAGGCGTTCAAAGCCACGGCTTCTCATAGTCTCTCCCATGTTCTTTTAAATTTCCATTCAATGTATACTGGAGGCAATAGTAGGGATTTAAGTGAAGTAATTATATTCGAAACCGAGGGTGACAAGATCAAGAAGTCAAGGATTTACCTCTACGATACCGTACAAGGCGGTAATGGCATCTCTGAACTTTTGTTCTACTATATAAATGATATAATTAACGACGCGCTCACGGTACTCTTCACGCGGCACATGCAAGCACGTCAGAGTAAACAACACCGGTTCTTATTCTTGGGCGAACCTGGCGATGTAATCCTTGGGATATGGCCTCGTTGTCCATACTATAATGTTGCTTTATCACGTCTATGGCTATTGAGATTCTTGGCGCTTCATTCTGGCGCTACGCTTCAACAATGGGAACAAATCGGCGCTCCACCTCGGAACTATACATTCCCGTGATAAAACCACCACCACTTAAGGATGTAGTGAACCTCAAAAAAATTAATGAATTAGTAAAGGCTTTTACTCCGAGTGATGTCATTACTGCGCTTCTTAAAAAGGACGTTGTTGTGTGGCCGTTGCCATTTAGAGGACTTTATGTTTCTCAGGATTATGAGACGAAACATCGCGACTCTGTTTGGGCTTCTCAGCTTGGATTAAATGATGTTATCACATATTTCATTAACGTAAAGTATGGTGTAAAGCTATATCGCGAGGAAGATCTGTATCGAATCCTCTATGGCTTGTTAGTGCATGAAGCCTATGAGGGTATTTTACGACTAGCAATAGAGGAAGTCGATGCTGAGGTTAAAGTCTATGACCCAGAGCTTGGAGTGGCTGGTATTGCGGATTTAGTAGTTAACGACGCTGTCATTGAGATAAAATCTGGAAAATCATTACCGCGCCATAGGCTTCAGTTGACGGCATATATGAAGGCATTAAATAAACAAAAGGGATTTCTGGTGTATCAAGATTCTGTCTTCGAAATCGTAATAAACAGCGATATGTTAAAGGAACTCAGGGACGCTGTAAATAGGCTTAGACAGTTGCGTGAAGAGCTTTTTTCATTGAGTCTAGAAGATGTGGTTAAAAGGTATCCCAATGCCATTTCTAAGTTTCAACATAGATATGGAGTTGAGTTAATTGAACTAATTAAAGTATTAGAAAGCGAGGGCTTTACAAGGCCTAGGTAAAATGGTTTAGGTAGTATTTAAGAACATAAAGATTGTGTGCCATTCTTACGTCATTTCTTCTGGCTCCGGAAGGATCTAGGACGTAGTGTCTGAGTACGGGGTTGCTACAGACGGGGCAGTTACATTGATAGTGCTTCAATTCGTTTACTTTGACAAGCCTGAGTTGGCCATTTTCAAGAAGATAGATTTTCCCCTCCACTGCCCTTCTCCGCACAGTAAGAGAGTCTGCACTGTACAGCTTCTTCATGATGGAGAGATCGCGGAGATTATTAGGAGAAGACCAACCTAGTAGGTGGACCTTCGCAGAGACGGAGTATTTACTGGCGTATTTCTCGATTGCTTGAATTGCAAACTTTATATTTTCTATGTCTTGCCGCGAGAGCATTCTTCCGCCAGTACCAATAGCGATAAGGAATTCTGTGGATACTTCAGACATCATTTTAATGCTCTCCTGGACGCTGTACTCAATATCCTCTTTAAACAGTCCTTGGACGACAGGTACAAGATTCTTGTATTGAAGTGTTTGTGATATCGTGATCATTTCTTTAAGTCTTTTAATGCCTTCGTCCACCGCAATACGTGATAATTCTCTTAAGTAGGCTTCGTTACCGCTGTTTTCGGCAAGCTTCCGAAGGATATGTCTTACGGCTGGATCTGCTAACTTGATAAGGTCTTTCTTTTTTTGTTTCATGAAGCTGAGATATAGACGGACAGGTATATCGTATGCAACTCCGAAATCAACTCCAAGCACAGAATAGACTTTAACTAGGTTTTTTGGTGTCTTTTTTACGCCAAAAACTTTTACGAAAATTGGTGAATTTATTCCATGATCTAGCATAATTTTTAACTGATTTAATAATCCTAGTGGAATTCCAAATTCTCTGTTTAGATACATCTTAAAGGGACGCTGTTGTTTATATGCTTTTTGCAAAAACGACTCAGGTCTCAACAAGACGCCGTGGCTGACCTCAATAAGGTGCGACAACCAATTATATCTAAAGGCGTATATGAGATCCTTAGCCTCTATTACTGGATAGATATGAACGCCCACATCTTCACCTTAGCTACTTTTTAATTACCTATTGTCCATCAAGGCCAGCACCCAGCCCTTCAGCCAATCAACTGTGGGCTTCGGGAGCATAAAACCAACGATGGCCCTCGTGTTGAAGAGGACGGCACCTCCTCGACGACCGCCAGCACGTCGGCATGCTTAATAAATATATGGCGGCCCGTGGCTTGCCACCTATAGGGAACACGGGATGCTGATACGCCTCGCCGAGACGGCGGGCGTCGCCGTCGAGGGCGTCAAGAGGGTCGGGTCGGAGGCGTGTATATCGTTATTCGGCGGCTGGGCCTACTGCTCAGCCGACGGGGGCGTTACTGTTAGAAGGCTTGAGCTGGAGTTCAGCCGACTGGAGCCCCACGAAGGCGGGGTGGGGGAGGTGTACAGGCCTAAGAGGCGGTCGATATTCGCGAAGGCCAAGGAGTACATACGGATACTGTGAGGCGCAACCGGCCTCCGTTTTTCCCCGCCCGAGCCCGGACGTCGATCAACACTTTTCTATCGGCATCAATCTTATTACCGTCGGGACGTCGTAGCCCGTGGGCGAGCCAGCTCCGTGGCCTTGGGACGCCCCATTGGTAGATTTATATGGGGATATTGTCCTGACCTATATGTACTACGACGTTCCGTTCGTGCCGACGCCTGAGGTCGTCGTCAGGCGCATGCTGCAACTGGCCAGGGTGAGGCCCGGCGAGGTCTTGTACGATCTGGGCAGCGGCGACGGCAGGATAGTGATCATGGCCGCCAAGGAGTTCGGGGCGTATGCCTACGGCGTGGAGATACGGAAGGATCTCTACGAACAGAGCTCCGCCAAGATCAGGGATCTGGGCCTGGAGGGGCGGGCCAAGATATTGAACACCAATTTCTTCGACGCCGATATCTCGGACGCCGACGTCGTCACCATGTATCTGCTGACCTCGGTCAACGAGCGGCTGAAGCCGAAGCTGGAGAAGGAGCTGAGGCCGGGGACTAGGGTGGTCAGCCACGACTTCGAGGTGTCTGGATGGCGGCCTATGGTGATCGAGGAGGTGTATGAGGAGTGGCGGTCCCACAAGATCTATCTGTACAAGATCCCGGGGAAGGAGATACCGGTGCCCTCCGGCAAGACTACCTTCATCGAGGATCCGCTCACTCGGCAGATCATGGCTCTGGTTGACGGCAACAACTCCGTGGAGGATATAGCGGCGAAGCTCAACACGACGCCGCGGGAGGTTAGAAACGCGTTGAGGAAGCTTCTAGACGCCGGCCTCGTCGAGGAGATAAGGATAGTTAGATGAGGGAGATTATAGAGGCCTATAGGAGAATCGGCGGATTTCAGGCCCTGCACGTGGCTGAGGCCGCCGACGTCTTGAAGGAGGCGGTCGAAAGGGCCGATCTACGTTTCTTCTCATTCACCGCCAACCTCGTGGCGACAGGCCTCAGAGAGATGATCGCCGAGGCGATCCGGAGGCGGCTCTTCAATGTCGTTGTGACCACGGCGGGGGCCCTCGACCACGATATAGCGAAGGCCGAGGGCGCCAGGTATCTGCCGGCGTCTTTCGACCTGGACGATGCGGATCTGGCCGACAAGGGCTACCACAGGCTGGGCAACTTGGTCATCAGCAGGGATGAGTACGGCCCCTACGTCGAGCGTTTCGTATTTAGAGCGCTGGATTCGCTCGACGCCGAGAGAATAGCCACGTACGAGCTCGCCGGGCACTTCGGAAGATTGATGCCAGAGGGCTCGATCCTCGGGGCCGCGGCCAGGGCCGGAGTCGAAGTGTTCGTGCCGGGCATAGCCGACGGGGCTGTCGGCACGGCCATACTCACGTACAACGACGTACAGAGGGTGAAGAGAGGCGGCAGACGCGTAGTGATCGACGTGCTGAAAGACGAGGAGAGGCTGAGGGAGCTCGTGGCGTCCGCCAGGAGCCTCGCCGCGCTTATAGTGGGAGGCGGCATATCGAAGCACCACGTGATCTGGTGGGCCCAATTCAAGGGCGGACTGGACTACGTAGTGTATGTAACTACGGCGACTGAGTACGACGGCTCCTTAAGCGGCGCGAGGCCCAAGGAGGCCATCACCTGGGGCAAGGTTAAACGAAACGCCAAGGCCGTCCACATCATGGCGGACGCCACATTGGTCCTCCCGATACTCCTGGGCTACCTCTGACCTCCTCCCCGTCCCAAAAGGCCCCCTTTAGGGCGGCCCGCCGGCGCCTCAGCCCGGCCCTCACGGGCCCCTCGGGCCGGTTCATGGAGCCACGCGGCCGGCGCTACGGGCCATATGGACCGTCGGAGCTGGATATGTCGAGCCGCCGTTAAGCTCCATCTCCGAGCCGAGGGGTAAGACCGCTTGCAATACCTATATAGCCTCTTTCCCTCTCGCCCATGCTCCAGATAGCCGCGGTTGTTGCCGCGTTCGCGGCCGGCGTGGCGCTAGGGCCCGCGTGGCTGCGCTACCAGAGCGCCAGAGGCTTGGTCTCAGTCGACGTATATAAGGGGAGGCAGGGCGTGCCCAAGGCCGGGGGGCTCGTGGCCATGGTCGCCGGCGTCGTCGGGCTGTCCATCCTGTCCCTCCTCGACCCTAGGCTGTGGTACGTGGTCGCCTTGGTGGGCGTCGTGGGGCTGGTTGGGCTGCTCGACGATATATATGACGTGAATGAGCTCATAAGGGTCGCCGTGCCTCTGCTGGCCGCTACGGCCCTATATTTCGCCGTAGAGTTGCGCATGACCCTGCCCTTCATGGGCACGTTCTACAGCCCCGCCTGGCTCGCTGTGCTCGCCATACCCGTTATGACGAACGCCTACAACATGCTGGATCCGGTCAACGGGTTTCTCCCGCTGTCCAACGCGATAATAGGCGCATCTCTAGCCGCCGGGGCCCTCCTCAGGGGCGACGCCGAGGCCTTCTACGCCTTCTCGGTGCATGTGGCGGCCTCCCTAGCGCTGTTCGTCTTCAACCGCTACCCGGCCAGCGCCTTCAACGGCAACGTGGGCAGCTACTTCCTAGGCGCCGAGGCGGCGGCCCTGGCGGCTCTCTACAACATGGTGCCCCAGCTCGTCTTCGCCTCGATGCCGTATATAGTCAACGGCATCCTCATAATATTCTCCGCGCGCGGCATCAGGGGCAGGAGCAAGATAGACAGGCCGACCGTGTTGATCGGAGGCAAGGTGGCGCAGAACTGCGACTCCAGCATACTAAGCCTGGTGCGCCTCTTGGTCGGAGACGGCGCCCTGGGCGAGTACGAGATCTTTAGACGGCTGGTGGTCCTGACGGCCATAACGTCGCTGGCCTCGCTGGCCATATGAGGGGCGCTCTGGCCGTCGTGCTGTTCTCATTCGCTCTCCTTGTGGCCTATCTATATATCGGAGGGCTACTTCTGGAATACCTGAGGATCAGGCCGCTGCCCTACCTAAACGTCGGCGACTTCGCGGCAGCTGTTTTAATCTTGCTGTACGGATATGCCGTCTATTTCGTCGGACGGGCCGTGGCGAAGAGGCAGTGCGAGCACGAGGGACGTGGAGATCTTGACGGCGCTGTTGACAGGCCGTGGCGAGCCTCTGTACGAGAGGGTAAAGGAGATAGAGGCCGAAGTTAGAAAGTTAGAGTTATTAGTAGATAGAATGCTGGAGGATTTGTGAAGCGGGTGATATGGGCCGTTCTCGGCGTTGGAGGCGTCGGCAAGACCACTTACATATATAGGCTGTTGGGCCTCTCGCTGAGGCCCAGGGTGACCTTGAGGCCCGGCATCTACAGATATTACTACGGCGACTACGAGATGGATGTCATCGACGTGCCCGGCCAGCTGGCGCGAGAGGTGGCGCTTAACTTCAGCAGGATGTGGTCGTTCTACGTGGACCTCCTCGCCTATATGTACGACGTGACGGACCCCTCGTCGCTGAGGGCCATAGCCGATATCCACAGCGCGTTGCTCGACGCGGGGCTGAAGCCCTTCCGAAAGGTCATACTGATAGGGAACAAGAGGGACCTAGCCGAGGAGGTGGGGACGCTTATAGAGGGCGACGAGATGGCCCAAGCCATAGGGGCCGGCAAGATATACTACATATCCGCCATTAAGGATCCGCCCAACGAGCTGATAAGGCCCATCATCGAGAACTTATAACGCAGAGGTCCTCGTCGTCGTGGATAATCTGCCCGCCCACGTCCTTCATGACGCTGTCGCAAGTCGGCGGAGCCCCTAGGCCCAGCGCCTCGTCGACAAGCGAGGCAAGCTCGCCGAGCGTACCATTTACATGGACATATATAACTTCCTCACCCAAATTTTTTAGTTGCCTAAAATTTATATTCCTGTGACATACTAGTACAGTATTAAAGGAACCATATTTTGATTTAATAAACTCTATATCTGTGGAGGGCTCCAGCGCTATGAAGACCGCCGGCGCTAAGAACGACGACACGGGGGAGGCCATGACTGGCAGATAGGAAAGCCTCTCGCTCTCTATATCCAAAACGTCCTGGAAGTCGTCAGCTATCACGAGGTCTCTGCCGGCTTGGGCCGAGAGTTCCGACGAGAAGCCGCAGGGAAGGAATCCAGCCACCAAGGTGAGGCCTCCCCACGGGAGAATCTCGGCGGCCATGCGTACCCTGATCCCCTGGAATATGTAGGTGAATGAATGTATGAGGGCGGGGCTCGGCTTTATGGGATTGCCCAGCAGATGGGGCACTACTACGTCGTCCACTATCTTGGCTATTGTGGGGTCTCCCCTATCTGGAGGCAGTTTGCCCGTCCTTATGTATATATCGCCCCTCTTGACGAAATACCCCAGGCGCGCCAAGATCGAGTAGAGCCTCTCCAACCTCGCATCAGGCTTTATCGCGGCGTTCATGAGCGCAAGCCTCGCGAAGTTGCTGCCAAGTATCCCCAGCTCCACCTGATAGCTCACGCAAAGTAGGGGAACAGTTGATTATATCCATTGCGTTTAGTCTGAACAAGCAACTCCATCTATGATTATATCCACAGCCTCGGCGAAGCCGAGCCCGCTGGGCCCCTCGACCGTGAGCCGCGCGGCCCTTTTCGCCTCCTCATCGGCGTTGCCCACGGCTATACCCCATCCGAGCCTCAACATAGGGACGTCCACCTCGCTGTCGCCGACAACCGCCACTAAGCTACACGGAAGCCCCCACGCCTTGCACAGAAACGCCAGGCCGGTGCCCTTATCGACCCCTCGCGGCCTCACGTGTATCGCATAGCCGCTGTACTCCACCCTGTAGGAGCCGCCTAGCCGCGACCTCACGGCCGACAGGGCGGCGTCCGGCTCAGCGGTCGGGTAGAACGCCAGGTCGTACTTTCTGCACCTATTCTGCTCGCTCTCTCTAGCCAGGCCGGTGGATAGGACAGCCTCGACCACCTCCTGGCGGGGGAAGGCTTGGCACAGCTCGTGTACCTTGCCCTCGAGGCTGACCATACAGCCGTTCTCCGCTATCACCGCGTTGACCCCCAGATAGCGCGCTATAGACAGGGCGTAGTCAAGGCCGTTAGCGGTCGCAAGCGCGACCCGAACTCCCAAATGCCGTATTCTTCTAAGAGCCGTAAGCGCCTCTAGGGAGAGCTCGTAGGTGTCCCTGGAGAGAGTCAGCGTGCCGTCTATGTCGGCCACGAGGGCTCTGCACTTCATCTACCCAGAGCCGACGCGAGGGCGGAGGGGTTGTAGCCGGTGATCACCACGTAGGAGCTGTTGGGGTATACCACCACAAACACCGGGAGGGCCGCCGATTGAGGCTGCATGTTGGCCCCCTCAAGCGCCAGGCTCAAGAGGGCCGACTCGGAGGATAGATCCACGGCGCACGTGCTGTTGGGCAGAACCCCATATGGGTTCGAGGCGTTGCTCAACAACCGGCCATATATCTCCCGCAGGAGGTCCACAATGGCGCTTTTGTTCCCTAGGGACGAGTAGAGGCACCTCAGCCTCTCCGCGTAGTTCAGCGGCTGGTTAGGGGCATCCAGTATGACTAGGCCGACGCCTCTAAGCAACGTATAGTTGTTAACTAGGAATTGGGCCGACTGCGTGTCGTTAAGGCCCATGAAGGCCAATACGGTCGTGTTGCCGCCGGTGGCTACCATGCCCACTTTCTTGGCCGCCGCAACCAATGTGAGGCCTCCCATGTCCTTCACGGGCATCTCGCCCGAGAGGTTAGATATTATGGAGGTATATGTTGAGTTCACATCGCCCACGGACCTCAGCAAATACGTTACGTTGAAGGTAGAGGGACCAGCCGATACAATTATACTGTATTTATATACTACATTATTGCTTAACTTATATAGATAATATGTAATATTTATTGTATAGAATAAATACGCCATCGACGTGGAGTTCTTATAGATAGCCGCCTCGCCGAATGGAGTTGGCGCCGAGCCGCTAAAGGTGAGCGTCGCCGGCGGAGGCGTCTGCGACAGAGCCGACACTATTTGGATAAAGTTGGTCGAGGTTGAGAACTGTTGCGGCGAACATACGCTGTTGGATACCCTGGCGGGCACGCCGGCGATTGTCTGAGCTATTGTGAAGTTAGAACATGTGTATCCCAAAAGCTCTGGGTAATTGACCAAAGTAAGGGTGGTGTTAGCCGATCTGTACAGCTCGCTGAGCCTCTGCGGCGACAGCAAGAGGTAGGCCTCGCTTCCGTTACGCGCAGATACGAGCAGAACGCTCTGGCCGTACTGGACGTAGACCAGGGGGATCTCGTTACCGCCGACATATACGTCGTAGAGATAGACGCCGTTTGGGTAGCTTATGGCCGAGATGTTGAGCGTCTTTGGGTATTGCGGCGACGATGTCCTCAACAGAAGGATCAAGGCCACGGCGATTACGACGGCTACGGCTACTAAGGCCGGAACTATTCTGTTCATGGAGCCTGAAAACGGGCCCTATTATATAATTATTCTTTTGTCGACGGCCTTCTGTCGGCAGAGAGGCTCTCCATTATTCTGTCCTCCGCTATGAGGTCTCTGATCGAAAGTACGCCAACAAGCTCGCCTTTGCTGTCCAGCACCACCAGGTGTCTGATGTGGTGTTTCCTCATGAGGTATGCGGCTCTGTATATGGTGTCGTCCTCCCCTATCCAGACGAAATTGCCCATGGTCCCCGCCTTGTCGACTGTGACCGTCAGCGGAGCCTTGCCGGCGATGGTCCTGATCACGTCCCTCTCGCTGATGACCCCTATGGGTCTCTTGGGGTCCCGCGGGTCTACTATCACCAGGAGGCCCACGTTGTTGTTTGCCATGGCCTCCGCCGCCTGTTCGACGGTGGCCGTCACCGGTATCACCACGGGAGGTCTGCGCAATACTTCCTTAACCTTCATGGCCTTTTGTTTTTCCAGAATATAAAAATTTTCTTCTATATCCTTCTATATAGATACACTTTTCATATATTTTTCAATATATATTTAAGGGATTCTATATCAGTCGAGTCAATCCTTATGGTCGGTATCTCGGCCTCTATCACGGAGTTGGAACCTCCTATCAAAAGCGC
>Ga0081473_128754_pt1 | contig 13571 bp, 11 predicted proteins | sample CisSprmetagenome_FD_70977 | JGI IMG/M metagenome (GOLD analysis project Ga0081473, IMG submission 70977) | Hypoxic/sulfidic aquatic microbial communities from Cistern Spring, Yellowstone National Park, USA v2 (version 2) | ecosystem: Environmental > Aquatic > Thermal springs > Hot (42-90C) >... | reverse complement strand
AACACTTCCGTAAACTACAACTGAAATTAAGTCGTCTTTGAACTCCTCCTTCATTATTTTAAGCATGTTATTGAGTAAAGTAGCGTAAGGTTCCTTTATCATGTAATACTATAATCCTAAATGTGTAATAAACGTTACGGACGGGTTTGACTGTGAGTGAAGGCGTATGGGTGAAGGACGTTGTGGGAGGAACTTTGCAAGGAATACTCTAAGTTCAATCCAAAGCTAGTAGTGTTGTTTGGGTCTTATGCCAGAGGCGATTACACCAACGAGAGCGACGTTGATGTTTTGGTCGTTTCCGACGTTTTTCCACGCGATCCTAGGGAAGGTTTCGCGATGACTTACACCATGAAATTCCCCAAGGTAATGCCTGTAGCGATGAACACCCAAGTTTTTTTGAAGAAGTTAAATGAAGGGTCTACATTCATTCTTGAAATTATAGAAGACGGTAAAATATTGTGCGGAGATAAGGAATTTGAAAACGACATTTTAGAAAAATACAAGGAAATTAGGAAAAAGTTTAGAAGAAAAGGGAAGTTATGGGAATGGTGACGAGATCTCACCATAAAATCCTTCGTATATTTCTTTACGGGATTACATATTGTGGGCAGTCGAGTGCTCAGAGAACCGCTCCCACTTGAAGGGAGGCTTTCATCCGAATTACGTCTAGTCCCTTGAAGGAAAGGTGAGATACTGATTGCTCCTCCTACAGTCCCATTAAGCCCTCAATTGAGCTGGGGAGAACTCTTCAGCGTCGCTAAGAGAAATCTTGACGAAGGAGTATTTTGAATATAAGGGGAGTATCCATCCCCGCCTCAGGGAGGCGAGGCTTCCCGCCCCCCTTTAACCCCCTTACTTAATCTCGAACGCTCTTATTAACTGGGGGGATACCCAGTTACTGGGGGGATACCCTGTTATTCGACCCAAGGCCTAAAGAAGACCCGAAGGACTTGTTCGACAGAGAGGCTGAACTCGAGAAGGTTAAAAACGGGCTTAACTATCCAATCACTCTGATCTTAGGAATTAGGAGGAGCGGGAAGTCGTCAATAGTTAAGGTTCTAATGAAGGAAGAGGATGCGATATGGATTTACATAGATTTGAGGAAATATGAGGGGAAGCCTTATTTGAACTACAAAGACCTAGTGCAAGAGCTCGAGAGGGTTCTGAATTCGTTCCCAGAAAGGTTGAAGAACTTGTTAAAAGGGGTTAAAGGAGTTAGTATTTCTGGTATAGAACTAAGGCTCGGTTGGAGTAAAGAGAATAAGGTTGACATGAGTGACTTGTTCGAGAGGTTGTCGGAGATAAGCGAAAAAGAGGGTAAGAGGGTGATTATAGTGTTCGATGAGTCGCAAGAGTTGAGGAAGCTACGCGGTTATAATTTGCTTTACCCTCTCGCTTACGCTTATGATAATTTGAAATTACGTTTTATATTTACGGGGAGTGAAATAGGTATGGTATATAGGTTTTTGAAACTGGACGACGCTAAGTCACCCTTATACGGTAGAGCTGTGACGGAAGTTCACGTAAACCCGTTTAACAAAGACCTTGCCATAGAGTTTCTAAGGAGGGGGTTCGAGGAGGCTAACGTTAAGGTAAGTGAGGAAGAGCTAGAAGAAGCTTATAATAATTTAGGAGGTACTCCGGGTTGGCTAACTTATTACGGGTTTCACTATTTGCAGTTTAAGGATCATAAAAGAGCTTTAGAGAGGACTGTTTCGACCGCAGCAGAGTTGATTAAGGAGGAATTCAATAACTTCCTCTCTAACAGGAAGGAGGCAAGGGAAAGATATTATACGATAATGCAGGTCTGTAAGAGGGGTTGTAGATGGAGTGATGTCAAAAGAGCCATTGAGGCTAAGGAGGGAATTAGCGTTGATGATAAAGAGGTAACTAATTTAATAAAAAATCTGGTTGATTCTTCATTTTTAATAAAAGAAGGTGAAACATATAGACCGGCTGACGTCCTAATGACAAAGGCCTTTGAGTAACAGCCTTATGGGTTAATTTAAAGATTACTTCCTACTTCCAAATCATATAACGAAAATAAGTACCCTAATTGCAAATGTAGTTTAAACGCTTAACTACGTCCTCTCATGCCCTCAGTCTCAAGGACAGCGGTCTTTCCCGCTCGACCTCCCCATCGAAGAAGTCCTCCCTTAGGTGAAGCACGAAAGCTTCTATCATTGAAAGGACTATCTCACTCCATCACGCATTTCCTTACAGTCCTACCTACTGTAAACTTACCGTAAGGTAATATTAGTGTGGCGTTGTAATGCCTGACTTCCTCACAGTACTTCTCCAGCAATTCCTTGACCCCCATTCTGTCGTAAGCTATACAATACGCAACACTAACGCCCATCATTACTGTGCCTAAAGTCAAGTTCTCCTTGAACTCCTCTTCATCGAAAACCGTCGTATCTAGCCTTACTCCAGTCTCTTTGAGGAACGAAAGTCTCTCCTTAGAGAAGTCCTTATTACTGCCCTTCCTAACCACTATTAGCACGTCTACGTCGGATTCTTTTCTGTACTTCCCTATTACCCTACTGCCGAAGAATATTACGGCTAAAACGTCCTCTCGTATTATCTTCTCCCTTGCTAAGTTAAATAATTCCGTATTTTCTAAGGAAAGATTTAGCAATTTTTAACACCTTTTCTGAGTAATCTATCCCTTGTCTGCACATCTCCTCAGTAATTATTTCTTCCGGTGTTTTTATGTGTTGCCCGTTTATTACGGGGTACCTAGATATACTCCAACCGCCCGACAAATAATCCGAAGCTTCAAGGACTATGTCTAAATCTTTTCCTAATCATCGTTCGTTAACCCCGGCTCGTTAAGAGGGCGACAAAGCGGTACTGAGCCTCATGCCGAAGTACCGTTTTTCGTGGTCTGGGTTCCCCTCTAGTACGTTATCCCTACCACGTTCTTTATTGGCGGGCTCTGTTCCTTAATTACGGCTTTGGGATTAACGAGCTATTTAGATAACGTGTTGGGTAAGATTATAAGGGGTGTAGTATTTCTCATCAGCATTAACTTCATTTACATAGGTATTCTTATACTTTTTTATAACGCTTAACATTACAACAGCTCTCCACTTCTGGAGTTGGGATTGTGGGTTTAGCTGTACCGAGTGGTTCGACGATCCACGTTATCTTTCAACACGTGATCGGCGGAGGAATTTTAGGCCCATTACTTTCTATCAAGCATAAAATTTTTGTAAAAGTGAAACAATTATTGAAATAGAACCAGAAAGAGGGTAGTTATATTCCTTCTATTGGTTTTCTGCTCACTTGGTCATTATATTAATTCGACCAACTTTTCTACGTCAGGTTTTAACACTTCAACGTTTTCTTTACTCAATCTAACCTCATGAAAACCCTCTACGTGAAGTAGCCACGCTGAAATCCACAACGACCTGATATTCGGATAGAATTTTTCAAGCTCATCCACAGCGTCGAAATAAAGCTTAGAGTCCCAATGTCCTATTCTGTTTACCTTAAAGATAACTCCTAAAGAATTTCTGAATGACAAGATCTTTATAGCCTCTTCGGCTGCTTTATAGTATTTCTCACTTGCTTGGAGTACGTCACCCTTTGATAGTAACTCATCAGCCTCTTTCAACAATTTTTTTATTGAGTCTTTCATCAGCAAGCTGGACTAATTTAACTATTTTCTCCCTATATTTTTTAACTTGACCTATATCAAGGTTAACAGTTACTAAAGCCACAGCCGAACCCCAACTTTCAATTATCCACTTTTCGAATTTTAAAGACAGTTCAAACGCAGTCCTATTGATCTTTTCTGCGTTCCAATCAGATGAAACACCGCTCTCGAGACTTGCTAAAATCTTTATTGCTTCTTCAGCCGCTTTATAGTATTTCTCACTTGCTTGGAGTACGTCACCCTTTGATAGTAACTCATCAGCCTCCTCTAAATAAACGTCAGCTGAAGACTTTATGAACTGCATCGTGTATTATGTTCGCTCACGCCTTAATTAACTCTCAGTAACGCTCACGCCTTAACGTTACAAGTGGAAAATCGATACAGAACTTGCGTGAGGAGTTTTGATACCTCCTAGGGATAATAGGCTTAATGGACGAGGATGAGTTAGTAAGGGTTCTAGGGGCCTTATTATACTATCACCCCTTATAGCCCTAATTCCGAATTACGCCATCAGTGAGTGGTAGGAAGTTGTTGAAATCTTCACAGTAGTAGTCGGTTTATTTATAACGGTGAAAAAAGTATTAAAGAGCAATCGATTTCCTCTAATCCTCACCCTTTTTGTGATAATATTTAATGAAATCGAGGGGCTTGACGAGCAAATTTTTCATAATTTCATTTACACTAGCTTTCTTACGTTACTCTATTTGACGATCGTCAGCGGCTTCATATTACTTCTCTACAACTTGAAACTGAAAAGGCTGTTGATGTCAATAGGACTGGGCGGTTTAGCGATGGGCATATACTTACCCCTTTTCTTTCTGACCCTACACAACCGTTTTTAGGAGATGATTCTCGCACTGGTGTTCCCATCTGTCTACGGAATTTCGATAAGTAACCCTTATAACACACCATTATTAATTTTGGCCTATTCACTAGTGTTATTCTTGAGTGTAGCACTTGCGGTAAACATCGATTTATACACGGGATTAGGGTTTTACATGATAGAGACAACGACTTTCTTAGGGCTTACAGGTTTCCATTACTACATCTGTATGGTATTCCCGATTATGGGGTTTTATTTCATGAACTTAAAGCGATTGACTTTTGCAAGAAATTGGAATGTTCTAAATCGTTAAACTTGTAAAACCCTACTCAACATCTTTTTAACTGTACTAAAAACTACAACTTAATTATTATTGAACCTCTTTCCCTGCGTATTAGCATTATATCCATTGATGGTGAGAATAAAATTTTTCGGTTCAAAAGTTTATTATCTTTATTACCTAATGAAAATTGTGGTAGACCAATCCTTGGACATCACGAGAGCTTCCCTATAGCAATCCTCAGGTCCTCACTATGGGAAAAGTCTCGTACTAATCCAAAAGCTCAGAACGCTCAATAGACGTGAACACCAACGCTTGTGTGTTTGACAGAAATCGCTCACACTAGTTCCAGCGGGTCTTTCGTATCTATAGAGTAATCGGACGTGATGACGTTGCTTAACGAGAACTTCAGCTTGGCGAATATCCCCTTTGGTATCTCTTTTCTTTCTACTACTCCGCTAGCATTGACGACCTTGATCACATCTCCTTCTCTAACTATTAAGCACCTCCTCTTCTTGTTATACCCCTTTTCTGTGCCCGCGTACACGCTTGCATCTGGCACTATTACGTTATCAACGATCTTACCCTCGTTATTCACCCTAGCTAGGTAGTGATAGTTGTTGAAAAGGACGTCGACTTTGACTCCGTCGCTTACCTCCTTGAATCTACTCTTTCTGTTTATCTAAGTAAACTTCACCCTAACCCAAACCTCTGGACCATCACTCATTTCTATATTAATATAATATTCATTAGTTTATAAAAATTTTATTCTATATATTTGACGTTTTATTCTTCGTATTCGTTACTTTAAAACAGACGTTATTCTCTTAATTATTCATTTTAGGAAAGCTTACCAAAGTAAGAAAATGAGTCGGTATGTTTCGATTTACCGCATCACGCTTAAAGTTTCCTCTTAGACAAGACCAAAAGGATATCTCACTTCAAATTCGTCACAACGAAAGAAGCGATCTATCAACCGAATGCAGACCCTATTTTTCTCCATTTAATTAACTTTCACTGTGAATTATGCTTAACTATCTCCTTTTATACGAAGACCGTGCCATCCGATGTTACCACAATATCAGCATAACAAGGCATAATCGAAGCCTCTGAAGAGGAAGTCCTTAATACAGGCTTTTCTAACTCACCTTGATGAGATCTGATGAAGTATTCGAGTAAGAAATTGTTTTAATTTATAATGGAAAGAGGAAAAAACTTAAGGAATTTGTCTTTGTCTCCTCAAGTTGAAGTCAACCGCGTAAGACACGATCATTAGAACTCCGTACAGCATGAGAGATATCTGATTACCGTAAGATCCTAAAACGTATATAGGTTTAGCCATTAAGAAAGTAATCACTGAAATTAGCATACCTATTGTACTCATCAAGAAGATTATCCCGCCAACCAAAAGCATCCAGAGACGATTTTTCGCTCCCACATAAATTAACCCTGAACCGTACATGAACATTAACACAAATAGTACAATAAAGATCAAAGAAACGAATGCCAATACCCCTGCCGCTGGTGCTAAATTCGCGTTACTGACATAAGTAGTAGTAACATAAGGACCGTATGGCGTATTTACAACTACAGTTTCGGGTCGAGGTTTGGCCAATCCAGCCATTACACCGAGGCTAATTAAAATCGTGAACATTATTCCAGAAAAAAAAGCTCTATTTATAGCTCTGCTCAGCCTTCTCGATTTGAGTTTTTTAAATCCCTGATTACCTATCATGATTAGCGCGTATATGAGTGCTAAGGTTACAAAAGCGGCCACCGCTGAAATGCCGCCATTTGAGTTTAACAGCGTCGGTTCTATAATCCCAACTATAATTCCTATTATACCCGATACTAAAAACCAAATCCCGGCAGAACGATTTATAAATTGCCCAGCCGGTGTAGGATTAGGATACTGAGGAACAGGATACTGAAGAGGCTGTTGATAGGGATATTGCGTTTGTTGTTGTGTAATATTTTCCAATGGGGTTCCGCATCGTATACAATATCTAGCATCGTCGGGGTTCTGATATCCACATACCTTGCATACTTTTACCATACAATCACTTAAAATTACTCAAAAAATAAGAGCTATATAAAGATTGCTTCTTTCAGATTGATCATCAAGATTTATATACTGATAAGTAAATCTATTTGTAATGACAGTATACTGTATAAAGTGCGGTACCCCCAATCCAGATTATGCCGTGTATTGCATAAGATGCGGCCAACCACTAGTAAAACCAGATATACAATCTTTACAACAACCCCAAGCCCCACCTCCTGGCCAAATTTATTGGCAGCAAGAGAGCATAAAAGTACTATTTCCGTTAGTTGGAGATATCGAGTGGCACGCCAGGTCATTAATAATAACTGACCGAAGGGTTCTGTTGACCGATGTGGTTACTGACAAGGACATATCGGGGGTTGACGCGACAGTTGCTGGTGTATTAGCAGGAGTAGGTGCAACTATAGCCGCATCGCTATTAGGTGCATTGCCTGGTGTCGGTGGTGTGTTTGGGGCGAGAATCGCACAAAGCATGAGACAATCCAAAATCTACAAGGCGGCTAGGCAAATGAAACAGCTGATTTTCGAGTTTTCCAACCCAGTACCTCTACCCCCCAAGTTGAAAGTCAAGAAGAGCTATCTTATCAATGAATTAAGGAAGGTCGAAATAACAAGAGGAGGAAAAGATTACACTGACATTACATTTATTAAGTCAAGATGGACATGGTCTTTTATAGTTGCACTAGTGCCCTTAGTAAATCCCCAGGACGTACATAATGTGCTACTTAAATATTTACCACCTCAGTTAATACAGGCCAAATAATTAGTTTTTCGGAAATAAAAGGAAACTCCTTTTCTTTTTCTTAAGATTTTTACAACTAATCAAAAGAGGAAAATACTTTTTTGTTTAAACTTCTACTACTCTTTTACACTATTATCTCTATATTATATATTATTAACTCTCCCCTTTCCTTTAGACACCTCTCAGTAATATCTCCTTTCAACTAGCTCGACGACTTCCTCAGTTGTGGTGTTAGATGAATAAACACGAGTAAAATATTAAGACATTTCTCCCATATTCCTCTAACCCAGCATTGTTCTGCAAAACCTATTACGTGACTCATTACGGCTTTTCCCAACACTTTTTTATTAGGATTCGGGACTGTTTTCTCTAATCGAAGTCAAGGTAAAACGGAGTACTTTAAAATGGCTGTCCCCAGGAGGGATTTTGAGAAGCCGATTTCATAGAAACCGTAGTTCTGATCGGTTTGCCCTTTAATCGATAAGGAAAATATAAGGAAAATAAAAAAGAGTATTTAAACGTGGGAGTCATCAACCCGTTTGTCCCTACACTTTCCTTTCAATCATGATCGAATGTAGGGACTTAGACCATGGGTCATGGGACTCCACCGGCACTGAGCTCACATCCCTGCAATCACTCCCACCCTTTTGAGCATAGCCCACATCGGCTGAGAGATCATTATTTGTTAACAAAAATTTGTTATAAACATAGAAAAAGATTTCTATTAACGTGAAAAAGGATACAGCCCAAAGCGAAGCTTCCACCTAATTTTTGTAATAGTATACGACAAACGTCCTAACACCAAGTACGAGTTAACGCTCCCTACACAAAACTCATAGGGCCTCCACAGTGAGGTAAGTCTTTTTACCTCTAAACTATCGGGCGTTTTGTTCTTGATTAAAACTTTTATACCATCCCATGTGAAAATATAGCGAGTTAAAATGAGGTTTTCACAAAGCAGAATAGTTGGGATATCATTTATTCTAACCTTGATGACCCTAACCCTCACACCACCCATTTATGGTCAGACCAGTGCACTCGGGGGTTTTGTACCAACGGGCGGAAGCAATAGCCCAAATAATTACGGTATCGCGTTCCAGCTACCCATAGCTAACGTATTAAATAACCCGTACGGAGGTGGTACGGGGAGGACAAACTTAATGAGCGCTATAGCTATAACCTACGGCGGATTGAGCGCCGTAGTCTGGTTCTATCAACCGGAAAACGGTGTGGGAGTTCTTCTAGGCTTTCAAAACACCAATATACTACCAAATTCTCAGCCCTTCGCTCGGACACCGCTACTATACGTAGGACTTAACGGTAGCCTATTTGCCGGTGACTGGGATGGTGTGTGTTTCCAAGTGTCAACTCCTATAACTCCGGGTTGGCATATGGCCGTAGTTGAGGAATATATAGGGAAGGACAACTACGTTTATGTATCGTTATATTTAGACGGTAAATACGTTGGTACAGTAAACGCGAGCGTACTGCCCCAATTATACAATTACTACGTCAATCACCAGCTCGACTTTCCCTACGGCTATGTAGGTGGAGGTTATACGGCCGGGTATTGGCCGCAAACAAATAAGGAGTACTTCTTCTACGACGGCACAATAGCTATAGTGGCTTTCTACGACGTAGTGTTAACAAACACTACCATACAACAGATGTGGGAAGAGAGCCATGTTACAATGAGTGGTATAAACGCTTATTTACCTACCCAACACGCTGTCGCAATTTACCTTTTCTCACCTAACTACTTTAGCTATGGTAAATTAGAACCGTATTACGTTAATAATACGGTTATGGAGCAATTGGGCGTGACCAACTCCGAATTGACACCGATATTTTACGGCGTGCAAAATATCACGTGGGACAACTTCAACATAATGGTAAATTCTAACGCCTCCTCGGAGAGTTTCCTATCGGTTTTACCTCTAGTCCTCATCGTTATAGTCGCGGTAGCTGTGGTCATAGCTGTTGTCATGATAGTTAGGAGGAAATAAGATAGTTAGTAACACTTTGTCACCTTGATTTCGTTATGTTCAGTTCTTTAAAAGTGATGTTTTGGGTTGTGAGAGGAGAAAATGAGCAATGAGGGTTATCGTGCTGATAGATCACAAGCATAGTGAACCGCTTTAATCTATTATACATGATGTGATACATCGGGATTTTTCAACGATTAATGGTTATTTTAACGTTATTCGTAAGCTCACACTCTAATTCAAGAGCTATACCGATTACCGAATTAGTCAAATAGAACAGTCGTGCGAAAGGTTTAACCTGAACTTTACCTAAACTCGAGGGTATGACAAACAAGAAAACCGTATACCCGTCACCTCTCTGACCCTTTCCCTGACGAAGGCTGAGGGTTTCCCTTCACCTACGGCTATCCTCCTTAGCTTGCCGGAATCGTAAATCAGAACTGCCTTCACGCCCTCCCGATTCATTAGGCCTTCGTAAAGCGGCTTAACCTCGAAGGGGTGGGACGGCATATCGAGCAAGACGACGTCTTTGCCTGCCACGCCCTCAGCGTAGCTTCCCGTTAACCCTCACGTGGCGTCTTTCTTATGGTGGTTAAGTTGTCTGCTGAGTGGTTGCCACGTACAACAAAGCCCAATTGGCATAGAAAGCACCTGTAATTCCTTCTACGCCGAACACGTAAGACCCACTAATTGGAGGTTTGTAGTAACTGCCTAAGTTCAGCGTGAAGCTTGCCGATTGTCCGGTGTTCAGATCTGTGGCGATGCCGGTGAGTGTGTTCGTGCCCGGGTCATAGGTCACGGTTATGTTAATACGATCACCTGGATTAGGCTTGAATGCACCTGTACCAATACCATCCCAACCAGCATAGCCACCGCCAAGGTTTGGCGACGGACTTGGGCTAACGCTTGGATTATTACCGCTTGGGTTACTCACAATCCAAACATTCCACTGGCCAGTGGCACCAGGGGCTGTATCGAATATCTGCCAGTATGGTTCCCACTGAACCATGATGTACGGTGTTGAGCTCTGGGGCAGAATAATATCACCCTCATGAGGCGATGGGTACCCATACCCACTATACGTCCATCCATTCCCAACCGTTGAGCAGTATGGTATTGAGTAGTCGTACTTCGGGCTTATGCCCCACATTGTTGGGTTTAAGAATAAGTATATTCCGAAACCATCAGAAAGTGGTGATGAACCGCTTGAGTATGTACCAATAATTGTTATCTTCACTAAACCACCACTGTAAGTTTCGCTCCAAAACATGGCACCACCACTATTATATTGGGTTGGAACCATCATAAGCACTGGTTGGTTGCTGCTTATGCCACCCTGGCTCCAATATTGGCTTGCGTTGTTTGGCCCGTAGTACACCGGCCACTGGTTTGTTGAATAACCGTTATAGTCGCCCTGGTACACGAGTGGTGCTCCGAAGTACTGATGGCCATTCAATAGGTTCAGGATCACTTGGTAGTTCTGTGACAATGTGGGTGATGTGTTTCCTACTGGATTAGACGTTGAAAGAGCGATCAAAGAATAATTAATTAATAAAGTAGGTGCTAGTAAAAATATTAGTAATAATGAAGCTAATAATCTCTCACGCATGGTCGAGTTCATACTCTCTAGGTGCCAATTTATTGTTAGTATAAATACTTTACTATACTTTTTCAAGCAGCTACTGACCGTGTCCGCACTCACATTGATTTCAAACCTAATGAAAACTCTAACGATCGCGCCCTAATGTTTAATTAAAAATTATTGAAATTTATAAAAAATCCACTAGATCGAACTTTACCGTTTCAGCCAGCGGATCACAACCCTTACGTATCCGAATTTCCATCCCTTTGACGTGAATACCAATCATAGAATTACTAATAAGTTACACTCCCACGACTTCCACTACGTAATATTCCTTTACATGACTTAGGTTGGTTATTATATATTATTTAGTAAAGACGAATTTTGCATTCTTTAGCACCTTCTACTCCATCGCATTCGGCAACGCGTATTTTAAACCTTTTAAGGGCAATGAAGTTTCGTATGAGTACAAGGCACATTCCTCGTTGTAAAACTTCTTTCTTAAATAACCAGTTATCCCTGCCAATTGATCGGGAAAAGTGCTGGCCCTTTTGTATTTCTACATGCCTTAGTGAGATGATCTCTGCTCCTCTCTCAGTCTCATTAAGCTGGAAGAGCGAGGCTAGAGTCACTGAGAGGAATTCGGAAGGTACTGATACCTTCGACGCGATTAAGCGAGAACTGAAGAGGTCTCACTATTTCAATAAGAACTTCCACAAGGGCTCCAACTCTATTTTCTTACCGTTATAATCCACTACTTCCTCCGTGTCCCACGTCACGATCTTGGGTTTGAAACCCAACGATGAGGAGGCTTTGGTTAAGGCGCTTAACTCCCTCTCCTTTATCCCCTCCTCATCGTAAGTTACCTGTATTAACTCCCCGTTCTTCTCGTCTAAGAAGTCCACTTCGTAGTCCTCCCCTTTAACGAAATAGACTCCCTTGTTCTGGTTTTTCCTGAGCAAATGTATTGCGACTAAATTCTCCATTAATCTCCCCATATCCTTCTTTATGGAGACTTCCTGAATAATACCCACGTCAACTACGTAAACCTTCTTGTTCTCCGCAATTCTGCTCAACTTTCCGGTGTACCTTTCCACGGAATAAATCAAGTAACTTGAGGTCAGACCGTAAAACCACTCGTCAACGGTTTTATAATCAATTCTGAGCATTCTAGCGATTCTATTCAGAGAAATTTCGGAAGAGTAGAGGGAAATTACTGCTGAGGAAAAGTCCTTAAACGTAGATATCCTCTTTATCTTAAGCCTCTGTACTACGTCTTTGAACAGTATATCGTTGTAAATGCTGTTGACTATTTGCCTACTGTTCAGTAGTAACGCTTCAGGGAAACCTCCTATGCTCATGTACTCCCTCAAGTAGTTCTTGATCTCAGCCCTCTCCCTTGTGGTAAGCGGTTCGGAGTAATTAACTCCCTTGAACCTCAGGAACTCCTTGAAGGAAAAGGGGAAGAGCGTGAAGTCCACGTGCCTTCCGGTTAGGCTTGTGGCAAGCTCGCCGGAGAGTAGCTTAGAGTTACTCCCGGTTAATACTATCCTTTTAGTCTTCCTCAGCCTGCTCACGAAGGGCTCCCAACCCTGAACGTTCTGTATTTCGTCAAATAGCATGTAATCCACATCGCCGTAAAGCTCGTAAATCGCTTGCTCAACGACATGCAGGTCGTCAGATTTCAAATTTCTCAATCTCTCATCGTCGAAATCGACGTAAGCGAAGTTTTCGTCTTTTAATAATAGGAGCGATAGAGTGGATTTCCCGCTCCTCCTGACCCCCAATATCGCTAGGACGTTCGGGATCGATAGGTACGTTAGCAACTCCTCTTTAGGCACGTCTCTTGGAATTGCCCTACTCACTAAGCTTTCCGCATCCTCTCTTTGTTCCTTCAGAACGCTTTTCACTTCCTCAACGTTCACGCGTAATAGGAGTTTTTCGCATTTTTAAACTCTTGGAGTGTACTCCAAAACTCCTCCGATCAACTTATGGAGTATACTCCATAACTAAATCTGAGAGTAATACCATTCAATTAGTACTCTTTCTTCTAAGTTATAATGATATGGCGTACGGTAAGCAGTGGTATTGTTTCCTTATTCTTTTTGATCATCTCATTCTATAATTCACGCCAAAGCTATTGTAGTTTCAACACCTCCGATTCTTCCTCCAACCCTCAGCCTAAACCGTGCTGGTGTAAGTTAACACCGAAATAACGAAGTCACTAGGGTCAAGACCCGAGTGCGAAACTATTCAAAGTTTGATTTAATTAGTTAATTAGAAAAAGTATTTGGTTAAATGCCATGAGAAAAGTATTTAATGTAGAGTCGGCAAATTCATAATCACAAATGTCGTTCAAGATCTCCAGGAGGGATTTCCTCAAGCTAGCGCTGACCGCGACGATGCTTACCGCTCCTGAATGGGATAAAGCCG
>Ga0081473_146701_pt1 | contig 13654 bp, 11 predicted proteins | sample CisSprmetagenome_FD_70977 | JGI IMG/M metagenome (GOLD analysis project Ga0081473, IMG submission 70977) | Hypoxic/sulfidic aquatic microbial communities from Cistern Spring, Yellowstone National Park, USA v2 (version 2) | ecosystem: Environmental > Aquatic > Thermal springs > Hot (42-90C) >... | reverse complement strand
ATAAGCTTTTTGGGTTAACTAAGTGTTTGTTTTTTACCCGAGAGTTAGTTAACCATGAGTAGCTGTCCTCTTTCCTGTCGTTGACAGTATCCTCTACTACACCATTCTGCAATCGGAATGCCTCTCAACAGAGTTAACTAAGTTTCTTCTCGTTCCGTGTAGGTTAGTTAACCTCCAAGTCCAAGATGAATGAAAGTTCGGTGGCTTTTCTCCTCTAAAGCCCATATTGGCAAAGGGAGTGTAGAATAGAGTGAGGAAAGGTTAGTTCCCTTGTCTGCTGAAGGCCCTTACCGATGAGAGAGTTTTTAAAACAGACTCCCAGTTAACTAAGTTCTCAATTTTCTCCAGAGAGGTAGTTAACCCTGTTTAATGCTTTTTGTCCGGTCCGAGAACCTACCTTGGGCTTTCCATCTTCTTCTGCTTTCTCTTGCTGTTTTTCTGCCTTAGCCCAGCTTCTCTACATTACTTACGGAGATGTTTAAAGTGATACGCCTAAAATGTTAAAGGATTTATCCGCTCCAAATGTGAAAAGCCCCCAGAGAGGACCTAAGTGTTTTATTTCCTTCTTATCCTTCTTCCTACTACGAAAACTAAAAGCGCTTTAGAAGATTTGAAGATGGGATATCTACAACCGCTACCACCGCTACTACCACCGCTACCAGAACCATTACCCGCCGACAGATCAGCAGACAGCCTTGCCACAAAGGCGTCACCAGAGCCGCCATAATACTTGTAGGTAATACACTTGTTGCACTTGGTCTGCGCCCCACAAGCAGTTTTAGGAAAGTCATTGGAAGTAGTCCATCCCGCCACGTAGATTTCGCCCGTCTGGGGATGAATGGCGAGGGCGTTGGCGTTATCGTTACTGCTTCCTCCCAGGTAGGTAGCTTGGAGGATCTGGGTAAGGTCTTTGTTCAACCTAGCTACAAAGGCGTCCTCGTCTCCACCTCCGTAAACTGCCTGCGCCCCGCCGGCGGTTTTAGGAAAGTCTTTAGACCAGGTCTCTCCCGCTACGTAAACCTCTCCCGTTTTGGGATGAATGGCAAGGGCGAGGACACTAAAGGGACCGCTTTCTCCCGGGTAAGTGGCTTGGAGAATTTGAGTAAGCTCTTTGTTCAGTCTTACCACAAAGTTGGCGGTAAACCAGGTATTTCCCGCCACGTAGACCTCGCCTGTTTGAGGATGAATGGCAAGGGCCTTAGCCCAATCAATACCACTCCCTCCCAGGTAGGTAGACTGAAGGATTTGGGTAAGTTCTTTGTTCAACCTCGCTACAAAGGCGTCCTCCCCACTTCCACTATACTTTCTCTGCGCCCCGCCAGTGGTGTTAGGAAAGTCTATAGACTTAGTCGCTCCCGCCACATAAACCTCTCCCGTTTTGGGATGAATGGCAAGGGCGGTGGCATAATCCCTACTGCTTCCTCCCAAGTAAGTGGATTGGAGAATTTGGGTAAGCTCTTTGTTCAACCTTGCTACAAAGGCATCACCTTTATAATATCTATAACCTCCACCATAGACTGCCTGTGCCCCGCCAGTAGTTTTGGGAAAGTTTTTGGACTTGGTCTCTCCCGCTACATAAACCTCGCCCGTTTTGGGATGAATGGCAAGGGCGGTGACATAATCCTCATCGCTTCCTCCTAAATAGGTGGATTGAAGAATTTGGGTGAGGTCTTTGTTCAGCCTTGCCACAAAGACGTCATAACAGGATTTTATAAGGTAAATAACCCACTTGTTGCACCACTCCTGCGCTCCACCAGCAGTTTGAGGAAAGTCCTTAGACTTGGTTACTCCCGCCACGTAGATCTCTCCCGTCGTGGGATGTATGGCAAGGGCATAGGCGCTATCGTTCTCACTTCCTCCTAAATAGGTAGACTGAAGAATCGGATCTATCACAATAGGCAAGCTTGGGTCTGCTTTGGCTACCTCAAAGCTGTAGCGGTTTTTGTCCATAAGCTTTTATGAGACTTCCACTGGAAATTTTTTACCATCTTTTTCCTGCCACGCTATGGGTTTAGACAGCTTTAACTCTCCCAAACCAGTTTGAATGATTATCTCTCCATCCTTGGAAAGCCTCAAGCCCTTTGCACCATCCACTTCCACCACAATCTTAGAAGGGTCCGCACCAGGTTTGACGTAAAAGAGTTTTTCCACCGTTTTTTGTGTTGCTTTGAGCTTTATCTCTATTCCAGACCACACTTCACCCAAAGAGACATACCTGTAGGTGGGAAGGTTAGACCTGTGCTTGGAAGGGTCGTTGCCTACAAAGTAGCTTACCTTAGTGGGCAGTTCCTCTTCTCCCTTTATTGCCTGAACTTTTCCACCCACCCAGCGTTCAGAGATTACCCAGCTTTCTTTTCCTTTGACTGCGGTATGCACAAGCTGACCGTCTTTAGTTATCCAAGTGGTGCCAAAGTATCCCGGGGCAGAAAAGAGTGCCCTTTCATCCCACTGGCCTTCGTTTTTGACCCAGCCACGGTCTAAGGTGGCAAGCTTGGCGGAGACGGCTTCTTTTGAGGGCATTGAAGAAGCTGGAGAAGAGTGGGATTGGCTACGCGTAAGCCAAAGCAAAGAGAAAAGTCCTCCAACAAGCACAAGGGCTAAAAGCACTTTTTTGGTCATTGCTATACTTCCCCTTAGCTATAGAAGAATTCTAAACAAAAGTAAAGCTGAGGTTGTTCTAAGAATACAAACCTGGTGATGCACAATCGGAGGTTGGATGGGCGTCCCGGCAAAGGATTTTTTAAACAGCCTCCTGGGAGGATACAGTATATAAATATCTTGGTTGGCTATACAGAGACAAGATGGACAAAAAGACAGCCCAAAATTACCTTATTCGGCATCGTGATCTTGATTGGCTATACAAGAACAAGAGAGGCAAAAATACGGCTGAGAACTACCTTATTCGTGCCTATATTCTGTATAAATCCATCGGTAAAGAAAAGGAGGCTAAGGAGGTCCTCTCTGATATACGAGAGCTTAAAAAAGAAAGGTATATATAAGGTTGAGTGGAGACTGGGTCAAAGGGTGTGAAGGCTAAAGTTGGCGGATATTTTGAGTAAAGGCATCCTGCCGGCGATCACGAGGTGAAGTTTAAACAATATAGTGTTATATTTAATCTACAGGGAGGCTCACAGTGAGTAGTGCTACTATTTACGAATGGGACTGGCATATTCTCAGAAAAAGTAAAGAATTCTATAAAGAAAGAATGAATGAATCCATACGGGATGTTACGAAGCTTATATCTGCACATAAAAATAAATTTAAAAACATTAAAGAACTGGTTGAGATATTGGAAAAGTTTAGAGATTATTTTTTATCAAGCTATACATTAGATATACTTAGATCACCAATGCACACTCAATGGGTAGATGATAAAATGAATAAATTCAATGAATTATTGTTTAATGTAAAAGCTTTCATAAAACTACTGGACTTGGAAATCGGAGAGAAAGCACCCATAAAAGCACTTAAAGGAATTGTGGATAAAGTTCCTAAAGAATGTAAAAACCTAAAAGAGGAGATTGAAAAGTATATAGAGATGGAGCAGAAAATAGAACAAGATATTCAAGACATTATGAAGCTTATATCTAGACATAAAGATAAATTTAAACACATTAACGAATTGGTAGAGATACTGGAAAAGTTTAAAGACGATTTCCTATCAAGCTGTACTTTAGATATACTTAGTTCACCGATGCACACTCAATGGGTAGATGATAAGTTAAATGAATTCAATGTATTAGTGCTTAATGTAAAAGCTTTCATAAAACTATTGGACCTGGAAATTGGGGAAAAAGCACACATAAAAGCACTTAAGGGAATTGTGGATATGGTTCCTGAAGAATGCAAAAACTTGAAAGAGGAAGTTGAAAAATATATAGAGATGGGGCAGGAAATAGAAAGAGCGAAGGAGCATATGGATATAGAAAGCTTGAAGAAGATTTACTATGAGCTACCAGCTTTTGCGAAAGATAAAGAGGAAATATCTAACATCCTTTTGAGAGAAGAATTAATAAAGGAAAAGAAAAAACAAGAAATTACTTTAGAAAAACAGGCAAAGATAGATGAAAAAGATGAGATAGAAAACATTAAAAAAGAGGCAAATGAATACTATGAGAAGTTAAAAAAGATCTCAGATGCTGAAGCGGAACGGCTTAAGTCTTTGTATGAAGAATTGATAAAGTCCGATGATAAATTTAGAATAAACTTAATATTGGAAGAGATTAAATACGTATACGCAAGGAAGAAAAAACAGTTTGTTGAATCAGAAACTTTGAAGGAAATGATAAGCAAGTACTTAAGTGAAGACTTACCTCAATCTCTGAAGGAGGAAATAAAGGCATTCTTGGGAAGAGAGATAGTTAGTGAGGAAGAATATAAGCACCTTAACTCAAGAATAATAAGACATCTAATGGAAAAGGAGGAGAGAAAATCTGTAAGTAAGGGAGATATAGACAAATTTTCCAGGTTATTGTCAGAAAGCCTGAGGAAGCTGGGTTATCAGATAGTAAATGATGAGGCAATAGAAAGGCTTAAAAAAGGAGAAGTGGTGGAAATAAATACACCTTTTGGAGAAGATTATGTGGTTAGAATAAGGTTGGATGAAAAGGGAACCTTGGCTTTTAAGTTTGTTAGATATGTAGAAGATGAAAACAATTTAAGTATGTATGAAAAAGAAAAAGACAAGGCTATTGCTAAGCAATGGTGTAATAACCAAAAGGAAATTATTGAATTTTTAAGGAACAACGGGATAGTTTTGGAACTCAAAAACATAATGGAACCTGAAGATAGGTTTTATTACGAGAAGAAGGAAAAGAGAAAATCAATTGAAGGGCAAACTCGGGAAAAGGCCCGGAAGACATTCAAAAGAAGTCTATAATTTACTTGTTATAGGAGGGTGCAAGGGTGAGTTTGGAGAACGATAAAACACAGATAGAAGATATAACAAGAATAGAGAAGAGTGAAGAGCACACTGAAGGAATTCCGACACTAAAAACATTTAGAGGATGCAAAGTCCTCGAGGAGTTACCAGCAAGGGGGGGCGAAGCAGACAACTACATTCTTGAATGTAATGGTATAAAAGCCTTTTTAAAACTGTATAGGAAAGGTTTAAGTCCTAAGGTTGACCTGAAGAGACTCCAAGAAATATCAAGAAGTTATAGAGAGCACTTAGTAGAAATTTATGATGCTGGCTATGACCAACAAACAGGACGCTATTACGAAATTATGGAATATATTGAACACGGAGACCTCAGAAGTCTTCTAAATCAAATAAAAGGCAAAACCATTGATAAGAAGGAAAAAATAATTGATAAGGTAGTCTCGGAAATAGCTGAGGCTTTGAATGTCCTACACAAAAACAACATAATCCATAGAGACTTAAAGCCCGCTAATATACTTATAAGGGACAAAGACAAGTTAGACTTGGTTTTAACAGACTTTGGCATAGCCAGGGCTTTAGAAGAAGATCTGTCAAAAGTCCAGACTACTGGGTTCAAGGGTACTACTCATTACATGGCACCTGAAGAGTTAAGTGGTTATTTTGGGAAGGAAATTGACTGGTGGCATTTGGGAGTTATAGTTTATGAACTAGTTTTTGGCAAGCACCCGTTTGAAGGCTTGACTGATAAAGTAGTCATTAACGCGTTGGTCACAAAAGGTATAGAAATACCACAAGGGGTTCCAGAAAAATATTCTCTGTTGCTTAAAGGCTTATTAACAAGAGATTATAAAAAACGGTGGGGGTATGAACAAGTAAAAAGATGGCTAAGCGGTGATTTAAACATAGAAGTCTATTATGGACAAGCGGAAACGAGAGTTGAAGAGGATTATGACGAAAAGGAGTGGATGAAATACGGAATATCTAAGGAAACTAATTGGAGAAAACTCGGTTTATCTCCTATTGAAACTAAGTCTTTTATTGAAGCTGGCTTTGGTTTTAATGAGGCTAAAAAATGGGTAGATGCGGGATGGAGAAGTGGCGAACTGGCTAAAAGATGGTATGATGCAGGCTTTGGACCTGAAGAATCTTATGTTTTTGAAAAATTGGGACTTAGCCCTAAGCAAGCAGGACAAATAAAAAAGGTAGGACTTACAGCGTATGACCTAATGCCTCTAATTGAGGCAGAGATTGAAGTTGTAGAAGAGTTTACAGACTTCATAAAAGAGAAGGGCGAAACACTTTCTTCTGAACCTTTAAGAAAATTGGTAAAAGAATTGAGCTTATGGCGGAAAGAGGGATTTACCATAAAAGAAGCTTACGAATGGATAAGATATGATTTTAGTAGTCAGGAAGCAAAAATTTGGAAGGCTGCAGGATTTGACCCTCAAAATGCTATTAAATGGCAGAAGTTAGGATTTAATACGGAAGAAGCAAAAGAATGGAGAAAGGAAGGGTTTTCACCTGAAGAAGCGCAAAAATGGAAGACTTTGAGTTTTTTACCCAAAGAGGCAAAAGAATGGAGAAAGGAAGGGTTTTCACCTGAAGAAGCGCAAAAATGGAAGACTTTGAGTTTTTTACCCAAAGAGGCAAAAGAATGGAGAAAGGAGAGATTTTCACCCGAAAAAGCACAAAAATGGAAAGCTTTAAGTTTTTCACCCAAAGAGGCAAAAGAATGGTACGGAACAGGATTTGAACCTGTAGAGGTTAAGATAATACAAGAATTGGATCTTTCTTTGGAAGAAGCTAATGCATGGAGATCTAAAGGATTTTCTCTGACAGAGGCTCAAGAGTGGATAAAAGCGGGGTTTGATGTTGAAAGTGCTTCCAGTTGGAGAATAGAGGGTTTCTCTTCACCTTGGGAAGCATTGGCGTGGAAAAAGGAATATTTTGAACCTCGGAGAGCAAAAAAGTTTGTAAAAGATGGTTTTACACTTAGAGAAGCAAATTTTATTGAGGCTATTGCCTTTGTAGTTTATACCGTGTTTTTCTATTACTATTTCAGATTTAATTCGTTCTGGCGTTATATGTTGGCATATTTTATAGGGCTTTACTTTATTTTTCCAATAATTGAATGGCTAATAAGAAAAACCATTAAAATATTCAAAAAATCACGTAAGGTTGCACTATGAGACTTAATTGCACTTACTACACCAATACCGGCAAGGTAAGAGCAAAGAATGAAGATGCCATGCTTATTGTAGATGAAATATTCTCGGAAAAAGATTTTCAAGAATGCTTACAAAAGTCAAAAGAGGGGACGGAGTTCGTCTGTGTTGTGGCAGATGGTATGGGAGGGCATGAAAAGGGAGAGGTAGCATCAAAACTTGTGCTGGAGACTATTTTAGAGAATAAGGATAGGCTGTATGCTGACATAGAGGGTGTGCTACTTTTGGCTAAAAAGAGGCTTGATGAGTATGTAAAGAATAATCCTTTCGCGTACAACATGGGCTGTGCGTTGGCAGGGCTTGTAATAAGGGAAGGTTCGGCTAAAGTTTTTAACGTAGGAGATTGTAGAGTTTATAGGTTTATAAATGGCAATCTCGTAAAGCTGACCATAGATCACTCGGTGGTAGAAAAGCTACTTTTGGAAGGTTCAATAAGCGAAGAAGAAGCCAAGCACCATCCTAAAAGAAACGTGCTAACATCCGCCATCTTAGGGGACCTGTCCGATGTTAGTCCTGAAGTGTATATAACAGAGGTAGAGCTTTTTGAGGAAGATATGTTCTTTTTGTGTAGTGATGGAGTATGGGGTGAGTTGGAAAAAGAGGAGATAAAGGAATGTTTATCAAAAGAAAAGCCTTGTGAAAGCTTGTTGGATGTTTTAAAAGCAAAGCGGTTAAAAGATAACTTGAGCTTTGCCATCTTAAAAGTGGAGGGAGGATAGCATGGATAGACTTCCGAAGTTTGCCAAGGAGCTTTTGAGGTTCTCCGCCACACATCCGCAGTTTATTCTCTTTGGGAATGTTTATGATGTTTTGCCTTTGCCTTTGTCAGAAGAAGACAGATACATTCCCTACCCTCTTACCAAGTATTTGGGGGAGCTATTGACCATCTATTCAAACTATGAATTGGTTGTAGAGTACGTTCCTCTTGAGGGTTTTCAGTTTGTGAGTGGAAAAGCGGAGATATACAAAGGAATCACAAAAAGAGAATTGCCGGACAGAATAGTAGCACTAATGGAGGCTTACGAAACAATAAAGCACATCGTAACCAATAAAGAGCATAAATGTGCAGTGTTGATAAACTTTGGCTCAAGAATGACGGAGATTTCTTGCAACAGAGATTATTCAGACTTTATGTACCACATGTTTAGGCTTTCACTTCAGCAAAATCCTACGGGCAACCCGCCTACTTTCAACCCTGTTCTGTTTATTGTGGATAAGGACAACGATATTCCCGCTTGGTACATTTTGGAAAATCCAAGGGTTAGGATAATACCCATACCAAAGCCGGATTTTGAAATAAGAAGATACATAGCTAAAGCAATTCTTCCAAGGGTTAAAGGTTGGAGTGAATTGGATGAAGATAAAAAGGAGGATGTTATAAAAACCTTTGTGGATATGACTTCTGGCATGTATTCAAGGGAAATGCTGTCTATTGTACAGTTGGCAATTAGGGAAGACTTGTCGGCTTCAGAAATAGGAGAGTCTATCAGAAGGTATAAAGTGGGTGTTCCGGATAATCCTTGGGCAAAGATAGACAAAGACAAGCTTTTGAGAGCGGAAGAGTATTTAAGAAGAAGAGTTATGGGTCAAGAGCAAGCCATAAGAAGAACCGCAGATATCCTTAGGCGTGCGTACTTTAACCTGTCGGGTGCTCAGTATTCAAGGTATTCCACAAGACCAAAAGGGGTACTTTTCTTTGTCGGTCCTACGGGCGTGGGTAAAACTGAGATGGCTAAGGCTTTGGCAGAGCTTATCTTTGGAAGTGAGCACAATTACATAAGGTTTGATATGTCGGAGTTTTCCCAAGAACACACCAACCAAAGGCTGATTGGAGCTCCGCCAGGTTATGTGGGTTATGAAACGGGCGGAGAGCTTACCAACGCAGTAAAACAGAATCCATTTTCAGTTATTCTTTTTGATGAAATAGAAAAAGCCCATCCAAGGATATTGGATATATTTTTGCAAATCCTTGACGATGGAAGGCTAACATCCGCAAAGGGGGAAACGGTTTATTTTTCTGAAAGCATAATAATCTTCACATCTAACTTAGGCGCGGCGCAGAAGATAAAACCTGATATGAGCTACGAGGAAATATGTGAAAAGCTTATGGAGGAAATCCACAACTTTTTCAAATACTCCATAGTCAGACCAGAGATACTAAACAGAATAGGTGAAAACATTGTAGTCTTTGATTTTATAAGGCCAGAAACCGCAAGGCTCATAATGGAGAAAATGCTTAACAACATAAGGTTTAAGCTTGAGGAGGAGAAGGGGATTAGCTTAAGAATTTCCGACAAAGTAGAGGAAAAGCTTTACCAAGAGATAGTCAAGGACCTTAGCATGGGTGGAAGAGGGATTGGCAATAAATTGGAGGTTCTCTTTGTTAATCCACTTTCAAGGCTTTTATTTGAGCTATTTCCGAAAGAAGGCTCTACAGTTTATATAGAGGACATTTATAATGACGGAGTGGAAGGATGGAGACTAAAAGGCTCCTTGTAAGTCTTGTACACTATCCTGTTTACGTGCTTGGACCTGGTGTAAGGGTCGGACTTTGGACACAGGGCTGTTCTATAAAGTGCAAAGGATGTATGTCTAAACATACTTGGGCTTTTGATGAAAGCAAAGGCATAGATATAGAGTATCTTTTGCGTAAGCTTATAAGCTATAAATGTAGTAGGCTAACAATAAGCGGTGGAGAGCCTTTTGATCAACCAGAAGCTCTCCTTGAACTTTTGAAAAGGGTCAGACCATACTTTGAGGACATTTTAGTATATTCGGGCTACAAAATGGAGCTTTTGAAGGAAAGATTTCCTGAGCATTTATCTTTCATAGACGCTCTTGTGGATGGTGAGTTCATAGAAGGACTGGAGAGCAATTTTCTTTACAAAGGTTCAGACAATCAAAGGCTGTTTGTTTTAAACGAAAATCTTAAAGAGTTTTACATTGAGTGGGCAAAGAAGGAAAAAGATAAGCTCCTACAACTTGTGGAAAAAGATAACATAATATACATAATAGGGATACCATATCAGGAAGATATAAAGAAGTTCCAACATGAAATACAAAGTCTGTACGAACTGCGGGTATAAAAACCCAGTGGAGGAGTTTATATGTTTGAATTGTATGGCAGACATATCCACCGCAGATATAGTTGAAGAAAAACACGCTACAGAAACAAAATATGAAGAGAACAAGCTTTCCACAGAAGACGAATACAAAACATTAGTAGAACCGAGTGAAAAGCTTGTTTTAAAACATGAAAAATTTTTAATAGAAGTATTTCCCGGAGATGTCGTTGGTAGGCACGCAAAGGGAAAGCAACACCTGAAGCATTATCCAACTGTTTCCAGAATTCATGCCAAGTTTTACAAAGAAGCTGACGGGTGGTATGTAGAAGATTTGAACTCTACAAACGGAACATATGTAAACGATAGAAGAATAACCACAAAAACTAAAATAGAAGACGGAGACATCATTAAGCTTTCTTCGTCAGTAGTCTTCAAGGTAGTTATAGAAGAGCACTAATCTACTATCTCAAAGCTCCAGCCAATATATTCCTTTTCCAGAAAAGGTCAGTTTTTGTTAAATGTAAGTCGGTGATCAAGTAATCCAATAACCTAAAACACTCCTTATTCACCTTATAGACCTCTACCTTGAAGAACTCTCCAAAGTCAGGCATAAAAAGACCATAGAGAGGATTTTTTTATAAACTGAGGATGTCAACTTCTTAGCTCCATGATGGTATAAATGACAACACAAGAAGGCAAACCATCCCATAGACGGCTCCATACCCAGCATCCCCAAAAACCTCTCTACCACATTCCTCTTCCCAAAAGTCTTATGTAGCCATTCCATTGCAAGCCCTTTAACCGCACTCACATACCAATGTCCCTTGCCAGTGGTGCATCCCTTTGCCTTTGTGTTGTAAAGAAACAATTTAGAGGTCCAGACGTCCCTTCCTCCTAAAGAAGTTCAATACATCAGCCTCTGAAGTGCTTGACACTACATAACTTGGGCGTAGTCAAAAGTGGAACCAGATGGGCAATCTGATGAAGCTATAAAACACAACCCTTTTTCTGGATCATAGGTAAAGCCTGATGGACAAGAGGGAAAAGCTTCACAGATATTTTGGGAGAGTGAGTAGCCTTTGGGACATATATCTCGTAAAACCATTCTGGCATCCACAGTAATGATAGCAATACTATAACCAATAGGGATCATAAATTGAGCAGGTAGAAGAGCATTACAATATGGTCTTTGAACTGGGAAGAAACCTCTAACAGAGTATGTAGCCTTAGTATCAACATAGCAATAAAACGAGCCAAGACTACCTGCAAAAAGTTGCCCTTCACAATAAGAAGGTTCCACACTATTATTACATCTCAATTCAACCCTTTGTGGTAGAAAATTTCCTCCACTAATCCCGCATACAGCAGATAGAATCTCACATTTTTTTTGAGGATAAGCTACACACTTTTTAAGAGAACTATTCCATGTTCCTTCTGAAGGACATGATGGAGTAATCTCACATCTTTTGGTGCTATGGTTATATGTGGAACCAGCGGGGCATGTGCAAGACATATTAGCAGAAATGTAAAAATTCTTACCTAAGCTAACTCCTTCTGGGGCGATGGTAAACATAAATAGCAAGATAAACAGAAAAATTTGGAAAACCCTTTCTTCATGCTCAAATTTAAAACCCATCATCTCACACCCAGTTAAGAAGGGAGGACTGCAAAATTATAACCCAGAGACCTAAGGTAGGGACTATCCGAAGTTAAGCCTATGGGGAGGTAAAAGCCCCTGTGAAGTAGTTTGTTTTACCAGCTTGTTGCCCGTTTAGGAATAAACCCCCTAAATCTCCTGGGCATACTAAAATGAAATCTGAAGGAAGTGCTACATGGGAGATGTATATGTGAGAAGGGCTTTATGGAGAGGGAAGAGTTTTATAAAATGGAAACTGGTTAACTAAGTTTCAAGCAAAAGCATGCACCGTAGTTAACTTCCAGCTGGTTAACTAACTCTGAAGCTAAAGGGAAAGACTTAGTTAACTGCGGGCACGGTTAAATAAACTGCCCGCCTATGGTTAACTAACTTATCCTAACTTGATTGGGAGTTAGTTAACCCGTCTGAAGGTTTAATCCTTTTTGTCCGGTCCGAGAACCTACCTTAGGGCCTCTATCTTCTTCAGTGTTTCTTAGCAGTTTTTCTGCTTCAATTCAGCTTCCCTACGCCTTGATGTATGCTCAGTATAGGCTGGAATATATCCCGCTTACTTCAGGTTGAGGCTAAAAAGCAGACGTCTTTGTGCAATCTTTGCTTGATTCTTGTAGTCATACTAACCAAATTATATGCATTATGAGTGAAGTACGCTTCATAGTAGATAGTTCTACATTATCAAACTTTGCCCGTGCTGGGTATTTGAACTTGCTAAAGACTCTATTTCATGCGGGTTTATTAACTACCTCCGATGTGATAGAAGAGTTTGAACGAGGTTCTGAAAAATATCCAGAGTTGCGGAGGGTCCTAAATGAGCAAAATTTATGGCTAAAGGTTGTAGATGAACTAACAGAAGAAGAGCAAAGCTTGATAAGAAACTTAAGAATTACTTACGAGGAATTTGAAGAGGGAGCGGATGCTTCCCTTTTGGCTGTGGCTAAGGAAAGGAATTTGATGTTAATAACTGATGATAAATATTTGAAGAAGATTGCAGAGCGAGAAGGTGTAAAGGTTGTTGGAACTGTGGAAATATTAGAGGAAGCGATCAACAGAGGATTAATCCGTAGCGTAGAGGAACTAAAACAGATTGTTATAAATATGGAGCATGTGGCACGCTTTAGGCTAAAAGATACTGACTTGAAAAGGCTTGGATTAAGTTTAGATTTATAGCTTTGAGGCAAGGACTTACATGAATACTCTGGAAATCATAGGACAAAGGCTAAAAGAGGCCCGAGGGACCGCAGGCTACACGCCAGAAGAGGTCTCTCAAAAGCTTGGAATTACCAAGGATGAGCTTTCTCTTTTTGAAAGTGGGAGACAGAACCCGCCACTTAGTCTTCTAAGAAAGCTTGCCAAGCTTTATGGAGTTTTCGTTAGCTACTTCTATGGGATAGAAAAACCTAAGGGAACCGCTTTTACCCTACTCCTTGATAAGGCCAAAGAACTCTCTCTCCCTCCTGAAACCATAAGTCAGGTTCACCGCTTTATTTTTCTGTGTAAAGAGATAGTAAAGCTTAGGCAAAAGTTGGGTATTCCAAAGCCTGAAATTCCTTACTACACTCTAAACCAAGGGTCCATAGAGAAACAAGCCAAAGAGGTGGCAGAGGCAGAAAGGGCTCGTTTGGGCTTGGGAGATAGCTTGGTGCCAAACTTAGGAGAAGTTTTAGAAGACATCCGTATTCCAGTTATTAGGCTACCTTTAGGCATGGAACTTTCCTCTGCGATGGTTTATGATGAAAACTTCTCTGCGTTCATATTGGTTAATTCCGATAAACCTTATCAAAACCAGCTTATTGCCTATGAGTATGCCCACATTCTTCAAAGACAAGAC
>Ga0081473_127996_pt1 | contig 13662 bp, 12 predicted proteins | sample CisSprmetagenome_FD_70977 | JGI IMG/M metagenome (GOLD analysis project Ga0081473, IMG submission 70977) | Hypoxic/sulfidic aquatic microbial communities from Cistern Spring, Yellowstone National Park, USA v2 (version 2) | ecosystem: Environmental > Aquatic > Thermal springs > Hot (42-90C) >... | reverse complement strand
TCCACCTTGCTCCTCAGATGCAATAGTGAAAAGGATGCGGTGGGGAGGGCCAAGTGCAGGAGGAAGGTTTACCTAATATTTGGCCCCGAGACTGATGAGGCCTCTGAATACGCATCAGCCGTATCAATACTGGACGCGAGGCTTGTTCTCATACCAGCCAGGTCGCTTAAGGGTGTGTGGACATACGTAACCTCACCGCATTTACTTAATTACCTGCTCACGTACATGGATGTGGTTAATCACGGTAGGAGGAATGATTTAGGTAAGTTGGTTGAGCAGGTTAAGGGGGTTGTTAAGGATGGCACGGCTATCATCAGTAAGCCCGACCTACTGGTCGGTGGCAACAGCGTAGTTATCAATGAGCTCGAGCTGAAAGCAGCCCAGGACGCAAACCTAAACCAATTAATTAACCTACTGCCAGGCGACATAAGGAGCATTGCAAGTGAGAGGGGCTTAACGGTGGTTAGCGATGACAACGTGCAGGATATAGTTAGGAGGAGCTTGATTATTCAACCGAGGATTAGGCTGAATTATGCCACGAAGACCGTTAGCAGCGGTGGTCTTTGGGAGGAGGAGTACATACCCCAATTCACCGTCCTCGCAACCGCATTACTTTGTAGGGAGATTAGGGTTGATGTTGGCAAAAAACTGAATGATTGGAAAGATAAGGATTGCAAGGACCTGGAGGGTAATGAGAAGCAGAGGTGCGGATCGGAACTAGAGGATTTCCTAAAGAGTAAGTCCAGCGACCTGAAGAACGCAGACAAAGTCTGTGATGAGGTATTGTCCGATTTAAGGCTGAAAGGCCTGTTCTTCGGTGGTAAGGAAACGATAGGTAAGGGTTTGGCAAAGATCATCGAGTGGTGATTGGTATGCAGCGCAGTGAGTCGCTTGACCTAGCCATTAGGTGTATTGAGGCTTTGAAGGGGGTTTTTGGCGATAGGAAGCAGGTTCTCGAGGGGTTTAGGACCAGGGCTAGGCAGGTACCATCGAGCATTTACTATGGCGGGTTAACGTACGCCATAGCCTACGTAGCATCAAAGGCCAGTAAGGAAAAGGCTTCGGGCATTGATTTAATGACGGAGGCCCTGAGGATGCAGGACATAGACGCCTTATTCCAGAGATGGAAGTTGAATGATTACATCGAGAAGGAGGCCTATGAATTGTACGGTGCATGCCTAATGAGGGCTATTAAGGAGGTTGCCAAGTTGGATGGCGTTAATGACCTAATATCACTGTTGAAGGTCCTTAATGACCCAGGGAGGCAGGTGATCGTTACCAACAAGGTGCTTGAGTTCGCTGAGTGGTTGAAGAGACTTGCCGAGGCATCAATACCTGGGTGAGCGGCGTGGAGTACGTTAGGCTTGAGCTAACCCTGGAAACACCCTTCCTACCCGGCTCAGCCGAGCCTGACAAAGTTGATCCCGATTGGCCACTGAGGCCTAGTGAGGTTAAGGGTGTTTGGCGTTGGTGGGCCAGGGCATTGATCGCCGGCGCGTTGTTCAACAAAGGGCTGCTTCATGGCGAGTCACGCCGTGGCATGGTTAAGGTGCCGACTGATGCTGAGGCTGGTTGTGTATCGAGGATTGTGGGGCGTGGTCTCGGGCTTGGCTATGCCGGTTCTGATGGGTCTATGGCTTCGTGCTTCAGGATTAGGTTTGAGAGAATGAACTTTAATGCACCTAGGAATGTTGATTATGGTCTCACCAACAGGCTTCAGAGGGTGAGGCTGTTAACACTCGGCAGAAGACAGCTTCAGTACGTGGATAGGGGTTCGGTGACCATGGTCATCGAAAGCCATGCCGTCTGCGGTCTCGATAATACATCGATAGAGGCGGCGTTGTATGCACTAGCCCTTGCCCTAAGGTTCTCATGCTTCGGTAAGGGGGGTAGGAGGGGCTTGGGTTGCTTTGGTGTTAGGGCTTATGGTAGGTACTCGGGCGTATTCGGGAGTTATAGAGAGCCTGGAGAGTTGATTAGGAATGCCCTGAGTACTGTTGGTAAGGTGGTCGACTCCGTAGCCACCAAGGAGTGCAGGGAATTGAGGGGTGAGGGTCCCGGCAGTTGTGAGTTGCCTCCAATGCCCATCGTCAGTATTAACGGTGATTACACCAACTGCGTTGATGATAGGTACAGGGAGGGGATTAAGAGCCTCGGTAAGTTAACGCCGTATAAGTTAATAATGATTCAGGGAGGACGGGGAATGAACCTACTCGATGCGCTTCACAACTTCTTCCTTAGACCCACGAGGACCAGGGCAATACATGGTAATTACATGACCCAGGACCAATTAAGGCAGGATTTGAAGGCTTGGATCCTCGGGTTACCTAAGGAGCAGAGGGGCACTGGATATGAAATCGTGGGGAGCGCGAGTAGGAGGGCTTCACCCATGCTACTGGCTGTGCATGGCAATGAGGCCTACCTAAGCGTTTTCACCTCAGCCGACTGGCCAAGCACGCTTAGATGGCGTGGGGCTGGGTCGAGGCAGTTACAGATTAATGAAAAGGAGGTGATAAACGCCACAGCCATAGCCCTCAGCGAATTCGTGGAATACCTTGGAAAAAGCAATATTCAGGGTGTTAAGGCATGGCCGTGAGCTCCACATCAAGCCCTATAAGGGCGTCGCCACAGATTAACATACCCAGTTACCTAAGGCTAAAACTCATAGAACTAATAATGAGTGGCGGCAAGCAAGCCAGCCGTGGTGGTAAGGTATTGTCGCTTAAGGACGAGCTTAACCAATTGAATAGGGACTTAATGATGGAGTTGGTGAACGCCTATAAATGCGAGAACGTTAGGGACATACTCGCTAATGTTGCCAAGCACATGGACTACGTGGCCAAATCCCTCGAGGAGCTGGGTTACGAAGTCGTCTTCAGGGGTGACATGGCGTTAATGAGTAGGCTAGCCATAAACCTAAGGCACCCATACACGGAGCCCCTCGAACCCGGTATTTCCTGGGACCCGTATTGGAACCTGCCCTACATACCCTCATCATCGCTCAAGGGCGCCATTAGGGCCATCGCCGAGAACACAAGGTCACCCTGCACCAAGGCCTTCGGGGATACGGAGGAGTCCTCAACAATAGTCATCCTGGACTCATATCCAACCTACTGCCCAGGCGGCAAATCCATACTGGCCCTGGACATAATCAATCCACACTACAGGGAGGTGGAGGGCGAGATAAGCGAGGTTGAGTCAAGCCCAACACCACTAACCATGCTCACCGTGTCCACCGGAGTTGCCTTTAGGGTAATCGTGCTGGTGGCGAGGAGTAGGTTAACCACCAGGTGCAGTAAGGTCTCAGGGAACCACGTGTATGTGGGTAAGAATTGCGAGGAGGCATGCACAACCAACGACCTCAGGAACATCGTGATGCAAGCCCTCAGGGAGGGCATTGGGGCAAAAACGGCACTGGGCTACGGGGCATTCCGCATAGAATAAAAAATAAAGTTCATTAGCGCTTTCAAAGAAATAATGAAGCTCATACTGGAAAACATAGGGCCAATTAAGAACGCAGAGATTGAGCTGGGCAAGGTAACGGTGCTCTACGGGCCCAACGCTTCCGGCAAGACGACCGTGGCGAGGGTGCTTGAGCAGGTGATTAAGATGCTGTGTAGTGGGAGTACAAACAAGGGGGATTTAGCCGTGTTGGTTAATCGTGAGGACAGAAGCGGTCGTATCGAGCTTGTCGATGATAACACAAGGTACAATGTGGAGTTGAAAATTAGTGATGATGGGAAGTTTGGGGTAAAGATATTGAGGAATGGCGAGACCATACTAGGGGAGGTTGTATTAAAGGATGGTGCTAGGCAAATTGATTATAAGTATTATGACAAGGGCCTAGTAAACACGGGCTTGTTTGAGAATTTAAGTTTGTGCTCGATGATCTGGGTTAGGCATGATCACGCTAGATTAATCAATATTAACCCAGACTACGAGAACAAGCCAGTCAAGCTTACTGATTTATTTACGCCCACCACACTCCACACCTTGGTGGACCCCCAGGAGACTAAAGAGGAGCAACTGTTCATGGAGGAGTATGACAATTACGTATGGAGGGTAAATAGATCACTCAGCAACCTAACGCAGCACCACGTTAGTGCGACACAAAAGCTTTACTTCACCGATAACCTGCACTTTTACGACGAGGATCACGTGGCGGAGGGGGTTAAGAGGGTGGCGTTGATCATTGCGTCCCTCGAGCTTGCGAGGAGTATACGGCATAGGAGGCCGGTGGTGTTTGTGGAGAGCCTTGAGGATTCCCTACATGTTGATTATGTATCTGCATTGGTTGATGCTTTCTCAACTTCCGAAGTCCCAGTGATTGTGGAGACCCATAGTATGCATGCAGTGATGCTTGCTTATAGTAAGAAACTGAACTACTACGTACTTGAGAACGGTAGGGCATTTACCGATTTAAAGGAGTCATCGCTATTCGAGAGGGAGCGCGGTGTGGTGTCTCAATTAAGCGAGATATTGTAGTGGTGAGGTATATGAATGGGACATGCGGGGGCAATATATCGTGTTGTAATGATAACTCTCCTTTCGATGATGAATGTGGTGAGTTATGCAAATTGATAAATCCGAGAAGCCGAGACTTTATAAGAATTTTAAAAGATAGTATTAAGATTAAGTATCCGGAATCAATATGTATATGTAGGTACGATAAAAGCGGTGGCCATGGATCACAAGTACCCATTTGCGATGTGAGTGCAGAGGGCGGCCCTGATATATGCGTGGCTATATATTATGGGTCTTCCTGGCATCGTGCCTTTATTGAGTGTAAATGTGGAAAGCAGTGTAAAAAGTGTAAAAAATGTAAAAAGCGCAGTGCTGGTTCGCGAGGTATCGAAAGGTTGGAAGAAGAATTAGAAAATAAGGTTAAGGTTTTAGCATCTGGAGCTCTCTCTTATGGATTCATCATACTTCTTATCTCTCCTCGTATTCGTATTCAAGTGGATAAGCTAGAGAATAAACTACAAAATAATTTAAAAATACCTATATATGTAATGAAGTGTTTTGTGAGGTGTTTGGAAGCATGATCATCCTCGAATTGAGAGGTTACGATATAGATGAGATGATTAAGGGCATAGGCAAAGCCTGCCGAATAATAGGTAACCCAAGTATCAGGGATAAGGCAGGTAAGGACATAAGCACCGCAAGCTTCACGTGTGAGTACAACGGTGGTTTAAGGCTCTTCGTTAACGCCTACCAGAACCGCAAGACAATATTCACCCAACTCCTCCTCGATAGCGCCTTTGATGAGGATATCTACGTCACCGAGATGGTTAGGGAATTCATCACTACCCACATCGATGCGGTCAAGGCCATGCTTAGGGGACTTAAGGACGCATTAAACCCCGTGCTCGGTATGGCCTCGCCCTACCCACACGCCATGTTCATGCTGGATCTCGACAACACCCTGCCCGATAAGCTCTGGCAACTCAGTATAAGTGGAGGTGATATCTGCCCCGTGGTGAATGCCGTACTCCTCATCGATAAACCATCAATATTAGCGCATCAAATGATCATGGCCATCGAGAGCCCACTCGGTTCATTATTGACATCGGAGCTACGCATTGACCTACCAGACCTAGTCAGGTGCATGGAGGATGAGCCAAACTGCGGCTTTGAGTCAGCTAGGGGTCTCGTCAACGCACTTGAGAAACGTGGCTGCATCGTAGCTTATGAGGATGACTTGGCAATAATTAAATCAAGGGCTTAGCACAACTAAGAATTCCGCAGGGCAAAACAATGAAGGCCCCATAAATAAGACGGCAAAGGCCCAAATGAGGCTGGTAAATCATGGAGGCTAATTAATCCATTTTATTCTACCGTTAGAGCCTTTTTCATTATTGTGGGATTGAATTACTCGTTAGAGTCTTCTTGAGTATAGTGTTCGAGAAATCGTTAGAGGGTTTACGTATTGTAGGTTTGGGGAGCAGATAGACCCTCTAACAGAGACCCATCAATAGACAGAGGAGGTTATAAATCCCCAGGGGTAGCTCGGGGTGAGATGAACAACAAAAGCTTGACCATAAACCTACAAAACATAGGTCCCATAAAGACTGCGGAAATTGAGTTAGGTAAGGTAACGATACTTTACGGACCCAACGCCGCCGGTAAGACCACCGTGGCGAGGGCTATTGAGTACCTAATCAAATTAATGAATAATATCGGTGTTGAATGCAGTAAATTAATGGAGTTAATAAACTACAGCACTAGGGTTGGGAGGATAGTTAGCAACTACGAGGTCTCGCTAGAGAGATCGGAGGGATTCGAGAAAGTAAACGTGACCATAAAGAGAGGGGCAGAAACCCTACACAGTGGCGAGTGCAGGGTTGGGAATTATTTAACAGGACTCCATATAGCGAGTGATTTAGGTGTGGACTCCCTAGCCTGGGTTAGATACGATGATGTGAGATTGATAAACGTTGCGTTCGAATTTGAGAACCCACTCACTCTAACAGACTTACTTAAACCATCAGTAATTAAGGGATATATAAGTAGGAGTGCTAGTTATGCGAAGATAGTCAGTGATTATAGTAGGTACTTAATGGATGTAAATGATGCATTAGAGCTCGTAGTTAATGGAAGACTTGAGCTTCAGGAGGACAAGGTGCTCTTCTACGATGGTGATCATTACTATGAACTCGATCATGTGGCTGAGGGCATCAAGAGGACCGCCCTAATCATTGCAGTTAAGGCTTTAGCGGAGAGGTTGAGGGAGCTGGGCAGGTCGCCAGTGGTGTTTGCGGAGGGTTTCGAGTCTGCGTTGCACGTTGATTACATAAAGTCCCTGCTCGATGTGCTGGGTAAGGGCAATGCCCCTGTCGTTATAGAGACGCACAGTGGGTTTGTGCTTAAGTATGGAGTGAGAAAAATAGAGGAGAATGAGGGATGGAGGGTCTACATCCTTGAGGATGGCAATGCGTTCACGGATTTAACAAAGCCAGAGCTATTCAAGAGGGAAAGGGAGTTAATTATGTGAGCCGCATGATGTGCGGAACAATTAATAAATGCCGTGATGACCCCTGTAGCACTGCTCAAGGCGGGAGTAAGAAGGTGTCTGCAGGGCAAATTAAGGATCGTGAGTGCGGCGTTATATGCGGCGCCTCGTACGCCTTGCAGTATGACAGGGATTTTAGGAATTTTCTAAGTGCGTTACAGCGCAAGATTAGAGGAGCCAAAACCTTATTGGTATGCAGATGTGATAAATCGGACCTAAATATATGCCGTAGTGCAGGAGATGGCCAGGTACCTTGCTGCGATTGCCCGCTCAGTAATTGGCCTGACCTATGCATGGTAATTAAGGCTTCTAACGGATGCGTCGCCGTGGCCATCAGCTGTAGATGTGATTTAACCAGTGAAAGATATAAAAAAGAAGTCGCTAAAGTACGATCAGCTATTCTTGATGAAAAGAATGAGCTTTCACAGCCCTTTGAATACTTGTTAATACTTGTGCCTAAAGATTATTTGAATACTTTTAAGGAAGTTGCTGGACAGTTCAGTAACATTGAGGTTATGAGGTGCTATACATGATGTTGTTTGAGTTTAGGGGCTCGGTGGATGGCTTCAAGCGTTTATGCCGTGGATTGACCATGCATGGTAATGTTGGTGGTGTGATTAGTTTTGATTGCGATGGTTTAGGTGAATTCGGTGCTAAACTTCACGTTGATGTATTAACGTTGGGTAGTAACATTATTGTGCAACTATACCTGCATGAATACATTGATGTTGACTCCTTAAGTTATGACTTGGCTGGGTTGCTTGAATACTTGAATAATAATCTCAATACCATAAAGTCCATGCTTAAATACCTGAAGCGCTTGAGTAATGGATTGAACTTAATACTTGGCCTTGCATCACCTTATCCGTGGGTCACCTTCGTGATTCCCAACAACGATAGTATTAAGAACTCGCTACCTTACAGGGTTATTGATGACCCGTGCTCAATAATCACCATGACTAGGGGTAACAAGCCATCAATAATAGCTCATTACTTAATAAAGGCACTAACTGACCCAATCAGCTTGAGGATTGATGACGCCACGGAGATCCCAAACTACGTGAAGTACCTCAGGGGTATGGATGGTGGTTACGAGACCGCCGATGACCTCGTGGGGTTGCTTGCCAATAGGTGTAGTGTAGAGTATGATGATGATTTAGTAATAATTAAACCTAAAGCCTGAGCAAACCTTAGATGTGCCGTAAATACGGAGTAAGTTAAGCAGCATCACCACGTAGCACAGACTCAACGCCTAGGTGCTTGAGGTGCTGAGTAACGGAGGTATGTATAAGGAGGGTCGGCCTTATTATTAATCATGAGGGTAGGGTTCGAGAATCAAGGCTATGAAGAGCTCAGGGCATTAACATCGAGGATGGGCAAACCTGGAAAAACTAATCGGCTAGGACCTTGCAGACATACCTGAGGGACACTATTACACAATCACCTACAAGAATGACCCAGCAATGACCAATAAATCACAAACACAATACACTAAAATAAACTAATTCATTCTATTCTGCCGTAAGAGTCTCCTCGTTTTTGAGGAGTTGAATTGTTCGTTAGAGTCTCTCGAGCATCGTGGTCGTCAGATCGTTAGAGGCTTGACGGATCGTAGGCATGGGGAGTGGATAGTCCCTCTGACGAAGACCCATGAGCGGGGTAGGGAAAAACTTATAAAGGAATAAATAAAACCATGACTCGGAATCTACTACAGAAGAATTGAAGCCCACAGTACTGAGTAATTGTTTGCACCGCTTCCGAACACAGGAATCTACTACAGAAGAATTGAAGCCTTTCTCAGTTACATGCATTTTTGCCTGCATAATGACTAAATACCCAGAATCTACTACAGAAGAATTGAAGCTGAACCACAATAAGCATCGTTAGGTTACTCGGCACATGCCTCTTGAATCTACTACAGAAGAATTGAAGCGCCAGTATTTCCAGAATCGCTAACTGCTCTTTATCTAAGTCTATGAATCTAGAACAGAAGAATTGAAGCTTTCAGCAACTTCACGGGTAGGAGCGTGATGATGATTTGAGTAAGAATCTAATAGGGGAGGTTGATGTAGGTCGAGGCGTTGTTTTGTTAGTAATTTATGGGCTGTTATGATGAGTGGAAGAGTTGGGGTGGTGTGTTTATTGTTGGGTTTTTGGTGTTAGTTGTTTTGTTAGGCAGTCGGTTATGAATTTCTTGACCGAGTCCCAGTTCCTGTAGTGCCCAACCTTAACCTCATTGCCCTCTATCTTCACGTCGACCCACGATATACCTCTCTTCTTCTCTATGTAGAACCCGGCGTGTGCTATGAAGTTCCTAAGTACGTTCCTATTGCATGCTATCGAGGTTGGGGTGGTTTGGAGTTGTACTGGTGCTTTATCCTCTAGTAGCTCGCGTAGTGTGTCTAGGGCGTTCCTCACAATGACTTCCGAGGCCTTGGATACCTTCTCGAAGTACGGCGCGACAGCCTCCTTAAGCTCCACGGCAGATACGTAGTTCTGCAGCAGGTTCTTAGTACTTAATTGGTTCAGTAGTGATGTGCATAGGGCCCTCGTGAACGCCTTTGCGTAAGCCACACCTGGCCTTACGTACTTTGAATGCTTGATCACGTAATCACTACCCGATCTCTCGACACTCACGGTCTTTAGTAACTCGCTGTGGGATAGATCCTCCGGCAGTAGGGTCCCTGCCTCCTGCTTGAGTAGGTCCTTGCATGATTGTATTAGGGCAATTGGTGCGTTCATCATGAGTGAGCCGATGACGGCTAGTTCATCGGGGTCGAGGGATTTTGCGTTTGTGTACACGGCTGTGATTATTGGGTCTAGGTAGTACCTATCCATCCTCAACTCACCTATGTTGTGCACATCATACACCCTAACCTCGCCCTCAACCCCAACCTCCACGGCATTGAATATGCGAATACCCACAGCATGGCTAGACTTGAAGCCATTCAACGCCAGCGCTAGTGACGCCAGCATCTTACCCAACTCGATGGTTAGGTATAGCGTGTAGTTTATGCCGTGCGTGATATCCACAATCAACTCCCCAACATCCCTCAGGGACCCGCCGAGCACATCAAGGACCCTCACTAGGGCGTGTGTTAGGTAGACATCTTGCCTCACGTCCTTACCAACGCCGTACGCCACACCCTCCCTTAAGCCCACGTAGGGCGCAATAACCACGCTCAACCTACCCGCTAAATCGTTGCCTACAGACCTCGCGGCCACGCACTCCATGTACTTACTAACCCTCCCCACCCACTCGCTGTAGTCCCTGATTTCGCCGGGTTTTATCGAGTTGTTACTAACCACTAGGCCGACCTGCTCGGCACAACCCAGGACCTCCTTGCTCGGTGCTTGGCCCCTCGCCGTTATCACGCTGTCCAGCGCTATGATTATTACCTTATCTACACCGTACTCCCTAACCATGAATGGTAGGGTTGTGTAGGAGTAGTAGGCATTACCCACAGGACCATGCCTATACTTAGCACTACCCCACTCGAGTGGGTTGCCCCATGAGGCTAGGTAAATACGCATATAGAAGTTTTTCCACGTACTTATTAAAAAATATTGTTGGTATAAGCTCAGCACTCATTAATGACCTCCAACAACTTCCTCACCCACTCCTTAGGCCTCACCAAGCCCTCCCTCTCCTCAACCAAGCCCCTCTCCAGCAAATCATCAACATCCACGCCCTGCTGTGTAAGCACGTACCTCGGCGCCCCATTACCGACCTTACCCAACTCATCCAGATACCTCTGCCTAATACCTATTGGTAGTATTGGTAGTTCAACAACCTCCCTGAAGCTCTCGTGCATGTAAATGACCCTCCAGGCACAGGACATTAGGGCTATTAGGGCTGCGTATGTTGTCTCTGGCTTGAAGCCGGCCGTTGCGTTGACGACGACCTTGAAGCCCTGCCTAGCCTTACTTGCAATCAACCTGGCATACTTATCAACAAGCTCAACCAAGCCCTCGCTGAAGAACGCGGGCCCTACGCCGAAGCCCTTAACCACAATAGGCTCGTAGGGCGTGACCTTAGTGACGCCGAATAACCTACTCCCGTGCCCCCTGATTACCTCGTTGATTATGTTTGCGCAGAACCTTGCAGTGCCCGTGTCCGTTGGGTATAGGTAAACCTCGGCCTCATCAACGCTATGCCTAGCCGGTAGGGAGTTGAAGAATGCGATCAATGAGTTAAGCTCCGCACTGAACCTGCCTGGGTTGCTGCTCACGATTTCGAGGACCTCCCTAAACACCGGGTCACTGGGTGTAGCCCTCTTATTGAACTCCTCCTGAAGCGGATCGGTTGGTGAGGCCCTCGACGGTCTCTTGCCCAGTAATTGGCAGAGGGTTTGGCTCAGCTTCCTACCGCCTAATTCGCAATCCTTCACCGAGAACTCCAGGTTGCTCAGTATGCTTGTGCCCACGGTACTTAGGACGGCTAATCTCCAACCCATTGATTTACGCATCTATTAGGGAAATTAAGCATTACCCAACCTTATCGGCACAACCCTAACCGCCCCAAGACCTATACTCGTTGACCTACCAACACCCAGGTAATTAGCCATGTCTAGGAGCTTCATGTAGTTCCTAAGCCTAACCTCACTCCTACTCACCGGCTTCACTATCAACCAACCGATGAAACCCCTAGTCCTAGTCTTACCAACACTTATCGTGACGGGCCTTATTGAGTGGTTAACCTCCCTAAGTTCATACGGAGCATAGATCGCGTGGGACAAACCAACCTTATCAAACCTCTCGTACGTATTCCACCTACGGATTAGGCTGAGCATGAGGAGGACTGGGTGCGGGTATAGTGCATGCACACTCTCCCTAACACCAAGCCTAGGGTGCATGGGGTACTGGAGCAGGGTTGGTGTTTGGAAGGAGACCTTGACGTAGTCGGAACCAACCAAGCCAACACCTAACTCGCCAGAGTTAATCACGGAGGCGCCCACGGGCTCTACGCTGACCTTGAATGCCCCGTAGACCGTGAAGACACCCCTAACACCCAACAACTCATCAATAACCGAACCAGCCTCAACCCTAAACCCAAGTCTCCCATTATTGAGCTCCGAGTCGACAAAAACAGCCCTAAACCCATAATTAACACCATTGCCCAAAACAACATGCCCCGAGTCAGGGGACCAAACATAGGAACCACCACTCAATAGGAAGGAAACCTTCAGGGGCTTCTCGGAAACCCTAGACTGCCTAATCAGCAAAGCCCTAACCACGGAGTCCTCCGGGAGGGCGTTTGCGAGCAGCTGCTTCGTGAACCTATACGTACTTGAGCTAACGGGGATGTCCTGCAACGGCCTAACAACAAAATCAACAACAATGATAGAAAACACAGAGAGACGAGGCATGCACGCAAAAATAAACCTAAACCCACAAACCCCAAACATCCAAAACCTCAACCCTAAGGATCACTGTAAAACCCACCTCAATTCTTCTGTTCTAGATTCATCCTAATAGGACGTGTACCTACTAGGGACGGCAGTAGGACATTTCCGCTTCAATTCTTCTGTATTAGATTCCCAGGGACAAGGCTCAATTGTTGATTAACACGGTAGCATCGCTGTGGTGCTTCAATTCTTCTGTATTAGATTCGCTGAGGGAAGCCATGGACCTGCCCCTCTACATCAAGGTCTTCAAGGGCTTCAATTCTTCTGTATTAGATTCACGATTATGTGGTAAACATACACCGAAAGGATGTGGTTAAGCTAACGCTTCAATTCTTCTGTTTTAGATTCAATGCTTGAGGAACTAGAGTCCCTAGCGAGGGAGAGGGGCACCACCGTGCTTCAATTCTTCTGTTTTAGATTCTAGGCAAGGAAGCAACGCAAAACGGCGTGCCGAGTATTGACTTCAATTCTTCTGTTTTAGATTCGAGAGCATACGTTGTTCAGGACGGGACAGTAACGAGTGATTTAACAAACTTCAATTCTTCCGTTTTAGATTCCGAGTCATGGTTTTATTTACTCCTTTTTAAGTCTTTCCCTACCCCGTTCATGGGTCTCCGTCAGAGGGTTTATCCGCTTAATCGAGTTACGACTCGTGAAGCCTCTAACGGTCTGACGATTACGATGTACGAAAAACTCTGGCGAACAATTCAATTATCCAAAACCGTAGGGGCTCTAACGGTGGGTTTTTGTCCTACTGGTTGCTAGGTGGGTACTTAACTGCACATTGGTTGAGCATTATTGGGGCTCGAGGCACGAAGAGCTTAGGTGGTGGTGCATCAAGTGCGTAGCAGGGTTTGTTGTTAATGACCATGTTGTTGGTCTAGTTTAATTATTGCGTAACCACCGCTTGTTTAGGAAGTGTTATAAATTCCCCCGCATTCTACTCCTTAATGCCCGACTTAGGCGAGGTTAGGCGTTTTGCGGAGTTGTTTGTTAGGATGGGTCTTGTTATGAGTGAAAGTGGTGATTATGTGCCGGCGTGTGCTGAGTGTGTCGAGTATCTCGATGGGTTGTTGAGTGACGGTAGGGATGGTATAGTTGGTTTCATAGCGTTCATGTGCCTCGTGCGTGACCTGCTCAATGACGCATCGATAGACACGAACATGGACGCGATCCACGCCGAACTAATCCTAAAACACATACTCGACAAACACCAAGGCGCGGCAGAAGCCATAAACACAC
>Ga0081473_144523_pt1 | contig 13701 bp, 9 predicted proteins | sample CisSprmetagenome_FD_70977 | JGI IMG/M metagenome (GOLD analysis project Ga0081473, IMG submission 70977) | Hypoxic/sulfidic aquatic microbial communities from Cistern Spring, Yellowstone National Park, USA v2 (version 2) | ecosystem: Environmental > Aquatic > Thermal springs > Hot (42-90C) >... | reverse complement strand
GATCTTCCTAGCAATATCGTTAATCTCCTCCCTTTCCTTCTCCTTAATCGCCTCCTCGAGAGCCTTCTCAACGACGTCCCTAATGTTTATTCCCAGTTGCTCAGCCTTCTCCTTGAGTTCCTTCCTAACTCTCACGCTCAATACGACTGACATAATTTAGTATACGTTAATTGCGTATATAATATTTCCGTAGACGAAGTCGTGCGTTACTCCAGTTGATCATGTTTTATTTCACTCACTGGAAAGATACTGTGAAAAGCACCTATACAAAACTGAAATTTTAATCGTAACACTGAGCGGAGAAGCGAAGCACAAAAGGTTTCCTACTCATAGAGCGTTTTGATTTCTTTACCTTCTTTTCCGAATAACTATAATTAGCTCAGGATCCTTTTCTCTAACCCTTTATACTATTATAAACCGCTCCAGGTCACACCACTTAACCACTATTATAACCAGCCGTCTATCTCTTCACACTTGCAGCTTTTACTTTGCAGGGTCCTGTAGTCGCTCAATTCTTGACCTACTAGGCTGCTTTTCTAACTTCAAGGGGGCAGTGTAGCCCGCAAAATATCATACTACACAGAGGCGCAGTGTCTAACATTGAAAGTAATGAGTTGTATTTATTATTATCAACACTAATTGAGATTAAAAATAAAATAAATGATACAAATGATAAGATTTCTGGATTTCATTTATTTGAACATTGACACAAAGATATGATTATGAAAGACTATCATCATGCGCTAGAAGCCTCGTCAATGACCTTAGTAAAGAGGGAAGATGTAAATGAGAATCGAGTTTCTACTTTTCCTCACAGTAAATTATTAGTTAATTTAAAAGATGAAACCTATATAGAAATGCAGCGGAAAATAAACCAATATTTATATTTACTTGGTTATTTAAAGAAAAAATTGGCTGAAACTTAATTTCTTTTCTTCCAAAACATTTTTAATGAAATCACCTAATATATCGTATAATGTTGCTTGTGAGTTAGAAATTGTTAACGTTTCTACATTTCCTTTTAGGCTCGATCTGGTCAAATTTACTGAACCCCATAATATGCTATTATCGAATATGTAGATCTTGGAATGTAAATTATTTAATGTATAAATTTTTGCAAATTTTTTAATTTCGTCAAATCTATTTTTATTTTCATTGTATGTAGTTTCTCTAGTGAAAATTAACACCTTAATTTGTTCCTTTCTATTAAACTTCTCCAATAGTTTATCGAATATATCTTTCGTTTCCTCATCTAAAAATGGGGATACAATAATTATTAACTTCGCTTTGTCCATTAAGTTTAATAACATATTTCGATAATTATCCCTATTTATTGTAGAAGGAGGAGGATCGGAAGTATACGACCTAAAAGCTTCTATAATTCTAGCTCCTAATCTTCTAGATGTTAGAAATATCTCAAAGTCGGGCGGAAGTAAGTCATTATCTTCTGGTAGTCTGATGCATTGCATACAACCGTCCCAACAGACTTGAGAATATTTACCATAAACTACTTCTATACCCGACTTCAATACAGGATCTGATATAATCTTTTCATACAACGACTCCTCGTTTTCGCGTATGTAATCTAATATTGAATTTCTAAGGAAATCCCAGGGAAATTCAGTGTTAAATCTTTTTTGCCAGTCGTTTAAAATTTCCTCTGTACGTCTTGCTATTACATTTATGTTATTATTGGTACTCTTAGCTATATTTAATAGTTTATTATAATTGCTTTGAGTTCTTGAGAATCTTATTTTGCACTCGTCATTACTAGTATCGATTATTCCGCCTTTATAAAGTGATCTTAGGATAGTGTCATAAAAATCTGTAATACTATTTGGATTACCAAATATTGTATCAGTAATAGTTTCTGTGAATCCTAAACCTTCGCTAGATTTTTCTAATATATAAATCTTTATTTCATTTTCGTTATTTTCTAAATGTAAAATAAAGTTATCAATGTCGGTATTTAGGATATTACTTATTGTTCTTATAAATAAAAAAGCTAGGGAGTACGCAGCATTTTCCATTATAAATTTAATAAAGGTTTCATTATCATTCTCATTATCAAATTGTCCATGAAGTACATTTTCGCTCACTCTCTCGTAGTCTATATAACTTCCAAGATAATCATTGTTAAAGGCGTTATTTTTAGATTTAGTGTATAGAAAGAACTTAGCCTTCAAAATGTTGTATAGATAATTGTCAACAGTTAAAATTCCATATAATATATTTTCCAGTTTCTCTTTATTTATTCTCAATAAAATTCCTTTGGTTCTATAAATCAGGTAGCCAAAACCTCTCAACTTACCTTGATCTTCGTAGAAAATTACTGGAGGCGATAAATAAGATGAATGTTTTTTAAATCTGATTCTGTATCCATAAAGATATTTTAAGACATCGACATTCGACAGGGAGTAAATTTCATATAACGAATCAGATATGGATGTGGATGGAAATAGTTTTTTACGTTCTACTTTGTCCAAATGTAGCCTAGTACTTACTAGAGAAATCGACTTGAATAATTTAGTAAAATCATCGAAAGCGACAAATCGTTGTATTCCTTCTCCTTTATCTAATAACTCAGAATTATTTCCCTTGTTAATGATTTTAATGTTAGTTCCATTTATGAAATCATCTAGATCTTCTATATTTAAAATTCTCTTTAACTTGTCACATGAAATTCCTATAAATATAACCTTGAAATCTAAAGAGGCACATACAGGCACCGCGGATCCAATTTTAATATCTGGATCTTTTGCGAAAATCAGTAAATGTTTAAGAAGTTTCTTATTTTCCACGTTCGTGTATGTTAAAAGACTTGGAAAGTATTTTTTATTTGGTGTATCTAATTTAAAATCCGGTAAGTAATTAAGATCTAAATAATTAACCCTAAACGGAGAATAAATTTCTGCTTTTATACTAGATTTGTTACGGCTAAAATGTTCTACGATTTTAAAATCTTTGTCATCGTAGTCGTATGGTCTATACGTTATATTTCCAATTTGAATTTCATAATGTCTCGAATTATTGTACTTAATCCAATAAAGCGGAGTGTATAGTCTAATTTCGAAATTGGTAAGATCGATTTCAGCAAAATACATATGCCACAAAGGAATTAATAATGATGTAGACTCCGATTCAGATAAAACCTTCATAAAAAGTGGCCTTAAAGAAGTGTGCAATCCTCTTATTGGATCAGGAATAGCAGGTGCAAATTTTATGCTATTTACTTTTCTTACGTTAGGAGATATTGTATTGTAGGTCACTTTATAATCGCTACTTATACTTCCGACTATAGGTACTATACTCTTGTCGTTCAACACCTCTCTCAATATGTCATCTACAAAATTTATCCGTTTTGTAGGTCTCCTCATAAACCCTCACCACAAATTCGATTATATTTAGAAATTATACTATATAAATTGTAGTTCTCCGCTCTTTTTTCTAGGCTCTCTACATTTTTCTTTATTAGAGCTAAACGTTTTTCGAGTTCATCTAAATCTATATTTTCTTTTAAAATCTTATTTATATTCTCATTACGAATTAATTCTTCAATTTCAGATATTATTTCTTTTAAATCTATTATTTTTTTCATGTTTTCTTCCGTTAAATAAAGTTCGTATTGTAGGTTTTCTAAGTCTTTTTCTATCCCCTCCAATATCCACATTTTTGAATATAGTTTTTCAAGATCTTTTGACTTCCTATCGACGTTCCTCACGTTCCTCACTAAGTCAACTACCTCATTTACATTCTTTATAATTTCGCTTATATAATTAGAGCTAGCTATATTACTTGAATCTTTAATCGATTTTAGTAAACTTAAATTCTTAACGAGGTTATCTATTACATAATCTATGACTTCAATGTTATGTACACTCTCCTCGTACATCATTTCAAGCATGCTGCTTTTAATTATTGATTTGATTAATATTTTATTTTTATTTATGTAATTTATGAGGTTATTACTTATATTAATTATATTATTTATGTCGCAAGTTATAAATAACGAGTTAATAAGGCAATTATATCCGATTACATCGAATGCAGTTCTATAAACTACATTTTCCCAGAATTTACGATTCGAAGTTGGCAATTTAAAAGGATGTACATTAAATAGTAATGTTTCCATATAATCTCTTACTGCATATACGTAATCTAAATTACCCAGTAATAATACACCTACTGAAGTAAACATCGTATCTCTACTTCTACCCCCTCTACCAATTCTTTGAATAAAGCTTTCAGATTTTTTAGGAGGTTTATATTGTAGTATTACATTTAAGTCTCCAATATCTATTCCTAGCTCTAGAGTTGAGGTAGAGATCAAACCCTTAAGTTCACCATTCTTGAGCTTATTTTCCTTTTCCGTTCTAACCTCTCTATTATGTTCTGCGTGTTCAAAGTCATATATTTTCTTTATTTCATTATTTATATTTATTAAATCCGTTTTTGCCTTATTTATAAGATCATCCTTTATTTTATTCTGATTATTTTTTATAAAGTTTAATAAGGTATTTAAATCGCTAATTTTGTACTCTCTGATGTAATTACTTATTAACTTTCCATACAAATAAGAATAACCTAAGATTCCGTCCTTAAGTAAATCGTTTAGATTCTTTTTATTTATTCCGTCACAGTATAATTGCCATGATGCTAACATAGTTTTAGAATCTTTCGCGCAAAAATGATCAAGAACTTCATTTCTTATTTTAATGTTAGTATTAGTGAATCTATACAATCTTTCTACTGTTTCCTTAGAGTCTACAAATGCTATGAATTTTTTACCCGTAAAGTAGGAGAATAACAAAGTATTAACTAAGATAGTTTGTGCTAGTGTTTCGATACCTCTTTTTGGATTAACTACTAAGGATTGCAGGATTAGTAATCTTTTCCCGTGAAGACAACCTGAACTTCCAGAATTTAATATATCAAAATCATAATAAATGAATTTTCCTCCTAATAGATTATAAGCATTTCCTAGAATGTATCTTATGAAATTTTCCATATCTTTTCTTCTGTCGATCTCGGAAGAAGCAGTAGATATTGTAGCAGATGAAAGTAAAAGTTTAAAATTATTTAATTGTGCAAAGTTAATATCGCCTGTATTTCCATTATTTTTAACAATTAAATATCGAAGTAATATCCTAAACAACGTTAGCATATTATAAGCTCCTTCAACATCCCTTATTGTGTGAGCTTCGTCTATTACTATTCCTTTTAAGCTTTCAGAGATCAGACCTCTATATTTGCAATCGGGTAATATTCTATTTAACATGGAAAAATTGGTTATTAAAATATCAGGAGGATTTTTACGTATTTGTTCTCTTATATCAGTAACGAAGTCAAACTTATGGCCCTTTTCACACTCAATAATTCCATTAGAATATTTAAGTAATGAGTTGTCTCGTTGCTTACTAGCTCTACAAACTCCGCATTGTATTTGTCTGAAATACCCATTTTTAGCAATTTTGTCTTCTTTACGAATTGAATCTCCATCTAATATTCCTATTGTGACCTTAAGATCTCCTAAATTATTAGCCTCTAAAAGTTTATTTATATTATATAAAAATTCAATGAATCTCTCTAACTGGTCACGTTCAAGAGCTTTCCTAGGATAAATTATTATGAACTTTACTCCTTTCTCGTTGTTTCGAAGCTTACTCTTAAGAATCGCAGCAACCACGTAAAGCATGTAAATTTCAGTCTTACCTGATCCGGTAGGAGAAGAAATTAACGCTATATTCGCAGCGTCAGCAAATAGATCTTTTAGGTAATTAAATTGATATTTGGACAATCCTTTAGGTTTGAAATGTAAAGAGAAAAATGAGTCAGAAAATATTTCTGCCATTTTTTTATCCTGGAAAAAGTTTTCAAGTATTTGTTGTAAATTATTTTTATTAACTTCATCAAATGATGGTCTACAATATTCTTTAGTAAGTATTGTTGATTCTACAGCTATAACTTGATTGGGTGAAGGAGTGAAGTACGCGTTCTTGTATAAGTATTCCACGTGAATAGGTCTAATAGTCTCGTCAGGAAACAAAATTACATATCCGTTTTTAATTAGTTCAAGCAATTCGTTTTCATCAAGTATCTTATTGCATTGTGATGTATTTCCTTTGCACAATACTTTATTTATATCTAACAAATAATTATTATTGTTATTCTTTAGGCTTTCCAATACTAACTCTTGGTATTTTTCTTCTAGGGAACTCATTGAAAGATATTATGCAAACTAAGTATATAAGCTTTCAGGGACAGAAACGGACAGACTATGACAGATAAGGTACAACCGTCAAAAGAATCGAGCAAAGCTTATATATGACTTACAACATATGACATGGTGACACAAAATGGAGCAAGCATTGGAATCTCCAGACGTGAAAGGTACAATAAAAGAGATATTGAGAAAGGCCACAGAGGACGAACCTAAGAATCCTAATGCAACAGAATGGCTCCTTGTTAGACCTAAATACTTTATTGAAGCGATTGAAAACGGTCCAGGATTATCAATATTTAAGGCTCCATACGGTCGTGGAAAAACTTACGGGGTAGGATATTTTACGTTTCACGAAGGTAAAAGATCGGGTAAGTATGATACAATTTATATTAATTTAAGGGAAGTATCAGCTAAATTTTCGGAGGGAGGTGTAAAATTATCTGGTACTGCTATTGATGTTCCACTATATGTCTGTGCCGGGACTCTGGGACTTAAGTTTGAACAAGGAAGTTATATGTCTAGCTTACCTCAAGATACTCTTAAACAAATGTGTGAAAACGCAGATAAATACATTAATAATGGGGATTTGAAAGGATTTTTAGAGAACGTTGCTGCAAAATCTCCAAAGAGGCTTATTATAGTAATAGACGAATTTGAGAATGTAGCTCAATATGGTAAAACTGCCACTAGTATTGCAGAGTCTATAAAGAAATTAATGAGCAGCCTAAGGCCTGGAGCACTTGATTTATATCCGTTCAAATTAAATATCGTTTTGGCTATTCAATATCTGTATTATCCGTCAGCGGACGTTGTTCAATATTTACAATCCGGCCAGCCAATTCTGGGTAAAATGTATTCAGTAAATTCAGATTATACAATACCTGTAGAGTATCCATTTGACTCATATTACGAGTATATACTAAAATCATGGGAGTTTCTGAAAACTCGCAGGTTAATTGATGATGATAAACTGAGTAAAATTCAGATAGCCCTTAACGATAAGGATGTAAAGGACCTCATAGAACAGCTAACAAAGTTACCGTCAAGAATAGTATTTGAACAATTAAGGGATCTAATAGCTGAAATTTCGGTCTCAGATAATTATGTAGAAACTATTAAGGAACACGTTAATGCGATACTTTCCGGAAACCCCATATATACAATTTATATAAAGCATAAGATTCCAGCCGACTTATCGGATTCCATAACTTCTGGCTTAGAATATTTAGCAAAACTAAGATGGGGAGATAATATAGCTGTAGATCCAGTAAAGAGAAGAGGGTATGAAGGTGTAATAGTGTCTGCCACAGGGTTATATAGAATAATACTATTTAAACAGAACGATGTCAAATATACACAGAGTGAGAAATTTAAGTCCGGATTTATTAAGGCATACGGTAATTTCCTAACGAAATGGTGTGCTAAATCCGTTACTAGAAAAGAAGAAGAATGTAAGGTAATAGTAATACATCCTGAGAATGTTAAGGTAGGCGCGATAATTCAAGAGTTAAGGAACTTACAAACTATTAATTTCGGAGAACAAAGGGGTGGAATAAGAATATCATTAAGCGTTGATGAGATAAGCTTAGACGATGATGAACTAGCTAGCTTAGTGGGATCTGTGGATAAGATGGGAGGAATAGCAGGAGATAAGACATACTTCCAGAAAAGGGTAGAAGAGATTAAAAATAAGTTATCGTAATTAAACTCGTAGTCCAGGATGACCATGAACACACAAACAAGTATAATAAACGATTCATTAGATTTTTTTTCTACGCTTGTAAAACTTGTAACATTTAAGATGGAGAGTACAAAATATACTAAAGCAGATGAAGAAACCTCCTATAAGATCATTGATTTAGTTAAGAACGGATTTGTAATACCATTAAAAGTTAGAACTTTAACAATTTCTAAGTTTTCAGAGGTATTTAATGAGCTTGCGGAAAAAGCTGAAGAATATGCTGATTCGATATCGGAATTTACTGGAGCTGAGCTAATAGATGATAAATATTATAGAATCAGAGAGGCCTCAATACTCTCCTTTCTGGTATTAACAGACGCTATGAAGTCCTTGAAAATAATTAATGAATTAGATAACCCAATAAATAAATTAACTCTGCGCGAGTATCTTTATGTCTATCATTCTCATTTATATTTATTAAACACCGAAACTGGAACGTCAAATTTGAAATTCGCAGCAAGAGTTTGTGGAGAAGCTTGTAAGAATTTAAACGAGAAAATCGGTAGAATTAAGAAAAGAGGAGAGCATTACGAATGGTTTGAAACGTTATTCGTCCCTGTGGCGTTAATGGGCTTAAGTAGTGGAATCAATTTTGATAGGTTGTTAAACGAAGGTAAGGTAAATAGAAAATCTTACATGATTACAGGACTAGGATTATATATTATCAATTTCTTAAAGTCTCATCCATCTCAGCAGTATACCTTGGATAAGGCAAGTTATAAAGAATTAATAGTTAACTTGAATAATATATTTAACTTCCATAAATGGATTATTAAAAACATCACAAATCTAATAAATGAATCACCACTATCAATATACTCGAGATATAATGGAGATAGAAGTTACTTTATCGGTTTATCAGAGTTAGATTTAACAAGTTTTATGTTAAGCATTATGTATCAATACAATGAAATGCTTAATAATGTTAAGATGTCACCGAAAGACTTAGCAGACTTTCCGAGATTAGAACTAACTAGTATACTAAATAGAGTTTACTTAGCATAAGATAATTTTTAAAATGTTAGTGTGCTGCATAACGGACACTTGTAAGTTCTTTCAAATTGTTTCAAGTATTCTTCTGGTTTTTTCTGGATATCTCTAAAATACACTTTTTGGTGGCTATAAAATAGCCCTGATCCTCCTTTTCTTAGCCTTTCTTCAGCCTCTACGAATTTCTGAAAGAACTCAGGATTCTTCAATGCTAGCATTGCGAAATCTGCAGGCGATTTATAAGCGGAGCACCAGCAGTCGTAAGCCTTCCCATAAACGTCGTAAAGTGGATTCCTCTTAAGACCGTGAGTTTTTATGTAGTCTTCTATTTCTTTTTCCGTAAATTCATATACTGGTGAATACATATGAACTCCGAACTTCGGATGGACGTAAAATTTCGATGTGCGACTCTTCATCCAGCTCTCGTCCTTCCTAACTCCGGTAACTAGAACTATTTCCTCTTTATTCTTATCCTTTAGAAACTCCTGCAAAGGCTGCAGCTTTAGGAAGTGTTTGCACCACCTATGTGTTATTGTAGGAAATCCTTTTTTCTCAACGAGTTTAAAATAATCCTCTTTAGGAGATATAATATCCAGTGGAACGTTAAAGCTAGTAGTGATTTCCTTAACGTAATCAACTAAGCCTGGAGTCGCTATGCCAGTGTTAATGAAGAGTGCTCTAGTCTTCTCAGGAAAAGCACTCCAGGTTATGTGAAGTGCTACTAGCGAATCTCTACCACCACTAAACATGACGTATATTTGCTTAAATTGGGACAATAGTATCTTAGTTTCATTCATACGCATCACAAAGCTGCAAGCAGCTATTGTGAATACATTAATATATATTTTTTGCTTCCACGAGGACCTATTTTCCTTTGATTCTCTACATTAAAATCAACAATCTTAACGTTTCCCCATTCTTCTTTTACTAACTCAATAACTTTCTTTTTTAACCCCTCGTTATCATAGTGGAAAAGAAGGTATTTTTCTCTCATTTCAGAAGTTCTGTTAAGGAACTTTTTCATTAACTGAATATAATTACTATAATCCGCATTTTTATTCGGATTAACTATTATTTCATCACGCATTCTGAAGGTTATATTTTTCCCAAGAATTTCCTTAACAGTATCCCTAAATTTACTTTCCCTTAACCAGGCCCAATAAAAGAATGAAAGCTCCATATATTGAACTTCATCAAAGAAAGGAGGGTCTGTGAAGAGAATTAAATCCTTATCATATCTAAAGCTGAGGGAATTCCTTATCAATAACTTAACGTCCTCATTAAGTTTGTATCCTTTATTCCTCCTAAAGTATGAATAGAACCTCTTTACCTCAGAACTGAAAGCCTCTAATGCATCAACTTCCTTGTGTCTTTCCGGAATCCAATAAGATGGTACTCCCCAACTTCCCGCATTTTCCCTCTTCATTTTCGACGCTTTGAAAAGGGAGGAACAAAATGCTCCATATAGGGCTATCTTAACTTCTGGTGAAGTTCTCACTTTATCTATTTCCTTCAGAATGGAGTATAATTTCCTAAAATTATTAGGCGAAAAGAATTGTGAAACTCTCTCTGCATTCCTCTTTTTCCAGAAAGGCTTACCGTTAGGGTAATAAAGGTAATCGTTCCTTAAAGTCCTTTTTCTTACTTCAGTTAGGTTTTCTAAGACTTCTTCTCCTCTCCTCACGAATTCTTCAGCGTTAATCTCGACTACGTTTACGAATGCAACGAGCCAGGCGTAAGGGTTAATATCAAGATATACTCCTTTATTTCCGTGTCTTAGAGCGGACAGAACGATAGTTCCAGCACCGCCAAAAGGGTCAACGACAGTACCGTCTATATCACTCATTAACTCATCAATGAGCTTCAGAGGCTTTCTTCCCCAATATCTCATTAGCATATGATAATATATATACAAAGTAATTTAAAAACATTCCCTCAAAAGCTACTTCATTAATATTTTTGTTATAAAACTTATCTTCTTTTCTGAATAGAATAAGCAATACTTAAAAGCAAATTGACTTAGTATTATTCTTTATTTTTAAAGGCCTAAAATCGATAGGATTTCTAGGTAAGCCTTAAGTCTTTTATCATCTCCACAAAGATCTCCTTCCCCGCTTTCGGCGTCTTGTACAAAGTCGTTAATGGATCTCTCCTCAATTCCAGCTTTTATTAACTCTCTCTTCCTAGCTTTAGCTTCTTCTCCTTTTCCTCTCAAGGACCCATAAGTTACTACTTGATAATTAACAGTTTCAACTATACAAAGTAAGATTTCGAGAGTCATACCGCGGCTAATATTTAAAAACAGGAGAGAATGAGACAAAAGTTTATAAACATATAAGTGGAGGATCTTCGTGTTACCGGTAATACTTGAGAAAGTTACCCCTACGGCTTACGTTGATTTAATTCGCCACTATGAGGAAACGTTTAATGAAAAACCGACTGTAGAGCAAATTAATGCTTGGAAAAAATTGCTTGAGCTTTTATCGAAAATAAGTCCTTCTCACCCCGTTATTTTAGAGTATCCAATCTTCACCGAGAGGGCAGACGTGATTTTCGTGGATAAAGATAAGGCATTAGTTGTTGAAGCTAAAGGTTGGAGACAAGTGAGGAAGGTAGGAGATAACGTTGTAGAAGCTGACGGAGAACGTCATGAGGATCCTTGCTATCAACTTAACAATTATGTAAATAAACTCAACTTATTCCATTCATCTAATATAAAATTCGACGGCGTACTTTTCCTATATAATACCTCAGATTATTCTTCCTCAGAATGTAAGGTTATAAGGGACGTAAGCGAGCTTAAGAAGGAGCTTGACAAATTTTCTCCAGGCGATCTCGAAGACGCGAAAAAAATTGTTGAAGGTAAATTGGAGCTTAAGGACACTTTTATTCAATTGGTCAGGAAACTTAAGGATGAGAAATTAAAGGACGTGAGTAAGGCCTTATTATTTAAAGGTTACGGTTTAACTGAAGACCAAATGAAGGTAATGAACGCAGTTTTTGAAGCATTAAAAGATAGCAAAGAGGAGGAAAAGAAAGTAAATTTCCTAATAAAGGGGGTTTCCGGTTCTGGTAAGAGCTTATTAGCAGTAACTTTATATTTGGAAGCGTTAAGCAGGGGATATACTACTATCCTTGCATATAAGAATAATAGGTTAATCAATACTATAAGGAACGCTCTGGGAAAGAAACTGTCATCTTTCATCTTGTTTTACTCTACTGGAAGGAAATACCCAATCGGAGTTGGAGAGAAGGGTTTTGAAGAGTGGATTACTAAGGAATTCGGTAATCTCAATATTGACCTTATAATATTTGACGAAGCTCAAAGGATGACCGAGGAGGTAATAAAGAACTCTCCCAGAGGTAAAGTTAACGTTTACTTTTACGATGATTCTCAGGTGCTTATTGGGAACGAGGCAGGAACTAGGGATAACTTTTTGAAATACTTAACTAATGTAAAAGAGTACGAGTTACCTTCTCCTGTTAGAGAACCGAAGCAGTACCTAGATTTCGTGAAAAGGATTTTAGAAGGAGTAGAAGGAAATCCGGGTAATTTCGATTTTAGAATTTTTGACGATATAACTGGCATGCTTAGCGAGCTGGAAAATAGGAGAAAAAGAGGCAAAATAGCGTTAATATGCTCTTTTACAGAGTCTGAAGGAGATACCAAGGATAAGACCAACTGGAATAACATAAAGAACATAAGGATAGGCTATCCTTTACAGTCGGGTTTTGATTTATATAAAGGGGTAAAATTTAAAGGGGAAGAGTTGAAAATTAAATGGTTAATGCATGAGAGGGTTGAATATCCTAAGTATTGGAACGATGAGTTAGACCCGTTAAAATACTGCTCCTCGGTCTACGGGGCTCAAGGGTTTGAAGCTGATTATGTTGGGGTTGTATGGGGAAGAGATTTAGTATGGAGGAATAACGGTTGGACAGTAAATCCTGATCCAATAACTGACTACGTAGGCGGAAGGGTTTCTTTAAAGGCAATCGCTTATAAAGATAAAAAGAAGGCGTTGGCACTCCTTAAGAATAGATATTATATAATGCTAACCAGAGGGTTGAGAGGAGTTTACGTATTTTTCGAAGACAAGGAGACAGCTAGTGCTGTAAAGAAGTTGATAAAAAATCCTGGTAACGTTTAGCTAATTTTAAAATTAAAATTAAGAAGCTGTAAAACTGTGTGTTCTTAACATATACAGTATTCTTGGAAGATGCATGAAGACATGTTTCATAAAGAAAAAGATTGTTAAACCTTATACCTTAAATTCTGTTAATAACTTAGAAGCTATTTCTTCTCCCTTTTCGTTAGTTTCACGAGCGTTCTAGTTTTCATCAGCATCTTTAGTCTTTCTATATCATTTTCAATTTTTAAAGACGGATTATTTTCCTTTAATCTCTCCAAGAATAACATAAGCCTTTCATTATCTCTTCTAGTAAATTTCTTTGGAAGAAACTCACGATCCAGGTGGGACGGTATAATGCTGCTATATGAAGTGAAGGATCTTCATATTTCTTTGCAATTTCAGCCTAGTTCCATCGTCTAAATTCGAAACATCGAAGTTCATTTTTTATCCGATGATACGCCTCATAAGATATCTGTTAAGGTAAGTGGATAATGTAGCACCTAATGTCAAAGATATTAGAGCGCTTAAGAAAGCGTATAATGGGAAGCTATGCAAAAAGTTATAAATAATATCAAAGGCTGAAATAATTACTATAATTGATGGTAATGCGTCAA
>Ga0081473_123417_pt1 | contig 13743 bp, 8 predicted proteins | sample CisSprmetagenome_FD_70977 | JGI IMG/M metagenome (GOLD analysis project Ga0081473, IMG submission 70977) | Hypoxic/sulfidic aquatic microbial communities from Cistern Spring, Yellowstone National Park, USA v2 (version 2) | ecosystem: Environmental > Aquatic > Thermal springs > Hot (42-90C) >... | reverse complement strand
GTAGAAGACGGGTTTGATGGGGGGGCGGTGTAACCCCCGAGGGTTCTCCCGAGGGGGGAGCCGGCCCCTCCCAATCGCCCGAGCGTGCGGACGGCGGGCGAAAGGGCTTGGCGGCGTGGGGTTTTTGCAATCTCCGGTTTTCTGTTATGGCCGCAGTTATAGTTAAACCTGGTGCGCCGTAAGGCCGCCGCGTGTATGGCCCCTTATCATTCATATGGGTCTTCTCCGCCATTTTCCCCGTATGGAAAATTTTTGGGCAATGGTGGAGAAGGTGTGCATGGATAAACCCTGGCAGTATGGGGTAGGGGGTCTCCAGCAGCCAGGCGGCCAAACGATCTATGGTGGAGTTGCCGTCGGACCTCCGTTGGCGAGGTTGATGGATGCGAAGTTTATGATTGGCTCTCCTCTTGGTTCTTGTTGTGGCGATTGTGGTTTTTGTTGGCTTATATTTCATTGGCCACGGGCGGCCTCATGACCTAGGAGGTGTTGCTGGCGGCTCCACTGCCGCCGTTGACTCCGCTGTGTTGGGCTACGCTGAGAGGGTTTTGGCTGAGGCGAGGGAGCTTTACGTGCGTGCCGTGGCTGCGAATGAAAGCGACCTGGTGGGCGTGGACCCTCTGGGGCTTATATTAAATGGCACGTTCATAAACAGCACCGCGTTGGCCGTAGGCCATACGCAGTACAGGTGCGTTATCCTAGGGGTGTACTATAACGGCTTTGCCCTCTTCCCCCGGGAGGTTCAGGGGAGCGGTATAAGGGCCGTTCTCCTCCCGAAGCCAAGGAATGTGACGTACACCGGCGGGTGGGTGGGCCGCTATCTGATAACGTATGACGGCAAGACTTACAATGTGACGTTGTTCGACGTACCTTTCATGGAATCCTCGTCATACGTCTCCGCATCGACCCAGGAGGTGGGTGGCCTGTACATCATCCAGATCTGGGTTAGAAAACCGCTCAATTCTTTGCCCAACGGCGAATTATGGCTGATACTCGCAAAGCCCTAACACGCCCACGCCGCTAAAAATACAGGAAAATGGCTCTCGTTTTTGATAGGCAGGGCGGAAAGGATCCCCCAGACGGTTGGGTTGTTGTTGCCGTCGGATGTACCCGTGGCGTCTCTCGGCGAGCTGAATCCCATGGCCGCCGCGGAGGAGCTACCGCGGGGAGCCGGAGAACAGCCTCTTGAACGCGCGCATCATCTTGGGGCAGTTCGCCAGATCCGCCGGCGTCTTGCCCTGGTTGTTTTTTGCGTTTGGGTCGGCGCTGTGTTGAACTAGGACCTGCGCCAGGGCGTAGCGGCAGTTAGCGGCGGCGCGGTGGAGAGGCGTGTTGCCCTCTGCGTCCCGCGCATTGGGGTCGGCGCCGTGTTGGAGGAGTAGATAAGCCACGGCGTATCTCCCCTCCCCCGCCGCTATGTGAAGCGGCGCCTCGCCCCTGGCGTTTACCGCATTGGGATCCGCGCCGTGTTTGAGGAGCAGAGCCGCCGCCTGCACGCGGTTAAACTCCGCCGCGAGGTGGAGAGGCGTGTTTCCGTCTCTGCCGCGGACGTTTGGATCAGCCCCGCGGCTCAGGAGGAGGTCCACCACCTCTGCGCTGTACGGATTGTTGTGCATCAGCGCGCGGTGCAGCGGAGTAAGGCCCTCCTCGTCGCGCAAGTTGGGATCCACGCCTAGGTTTAGAAGCGGCTCCACCTCGAGGGCACTGCAGCCAGCGGCTCCTCTGCCGAGGAGCCGCGCCGCCTCCTCCGGCGTCTTGACCGCCAACGCCATGACGAAGCAATTAGAAAGAGCCTTCTCCAGCGTCTGCCCATCTGCGTATTTCACCAAGACCTTCACAACCTCCCCCCGCCTAAAATCTTCAGCCAAGGAGAAAAGCCCAGCCCTCAAGCGCGCCCCCCAGCTCAGCAGAAGCTCCACCACCTCCACACAGCCGGCCGCAACCGCAGACTCCAAGGCCGCCTCCAAGGCGTCGGCCTCCGCCCCGCGCTCCAGAAAAACCCTCGCCACATCTACGTCGCAGAACCAAGCCGCCGCGGATAAAGACTGCTTAAGGCCGACGGAGGGAAACGCCTTGACCAAATCCACACAGCCGGCCTCCACCGCGTGCCTAAGAGTGAGAGGCCCCAAGCCGTAGGCGGCCAGAAGCGCCCCAGTCTCCGCCGCACACCACTTCGCAGCTAAATCCAGCGGCGTCTCGCCTCCGTTGTCTTTGGCGTTTGGGTCTGCGCCGTGTTTAAGCAGAAGCTCAGCCGCCGCCTTGTGGTTCCTCGCCGCGGCGTAGTGGAGGGGGGTGCGGCCGAAGACGTCTCTGACGTTGGGGTCTGCTCCGCTGTTGAGAAGCCTCTCCACCTCCTCCGCGCCTCCCCTCAAAGCCGCCAGGTGGAGCGGCGTTAGGCGGAGGGCCGCGGCGAGGTCCTCGTTGACTTCCGCTCCGGCCTCCACCAGCGCCTCAGCCGCCCACAGCCTTCCGGAGGCCACGGCATGGTGAAGAGGCGTCTTCCCCTCGGCGTCGCGGACGTTGGGGTCTGCACCTCGGCGTATCAGATACTCAACGGTGCCGCCGTCTTTTGCGTAGTGCAGCGGCGTCCGGCCGAGGCGGTCGCGGGCGTTTACGTCGGCGCCGTGTCTCACCAAGACCTCCGCCGCCTTGAGATGCAGCGAGCTCCTCGCCGCGTAGTGAAGCGGGGTGCGGCCCTCCGAATCTTTCGCATTGGGGTCGGCGCCGTGGCGCAGAAGCGCCGCGGCCGTTAGCTCGGCCATAACCCGCTCCCAGCGGTCGCCCGCCGCCCTCTCGAAGACCGTGTGTAGCGGGGTTCTGCCCTCGGCGTCTCCGGCGTTTGGGTCCGCGCCGTGTCTAAGCAACAACTCCACCAAGTCGGGCATGCAGTGCTCCGCCGCGTAGTGGAGGGGGGTCTTGCCGTGTTCGTCGCGTAGGTTTGGGTCGGTGCCGTGTTTAAGCAGAAGCCAAACCGCCCCCATGCGGCAGTTGGACGTGCCTTCGTAGACGATTGCGAGGTGGAGAGGCGTCTGGCCGCGCCACCCCCGGACGTTGGGGTCGGCGCCGCGGCTCAACAGGAGATAAACGGCGTCCACCCGCTCCGCGAAGACAACTGCGTGGAGCAACGCCTCCCCCGCCGGAATTCTATCCCCCGCCAGCGCAACCCCGTCCGGGCTCTCGGCCGCCTCCACATCAGCCGCTGCGCCGTGAGACAGCAGAAACGCCGCCAGATCCAGATCCCCGCGCATAAATGCATGGGTAGCGGGGGTGTAGCCCTCCCCATCGCGGGCATTTACGTCCGCGCCGTGTCTGATTAGTAGATCAGCCACGTCTAGGCAGGCGGCGCGGTGGAGGGGCGTGTCGCCCTCTGCATCTCTGGCGTTTGGGTCTGCTCCGCGGCTGAGCAGAAGCTCCGCCAGCTCCGGCCTGCAGAGCTTGGCGGCGTCGTGGAGAGACGCCTCGCCGGCTGGATCCTCAACGTCGGGATCCGCGCCAGCCCCCAGCCGATTCTCCACATCCTTCATGTCACCTGCCACAGCAACGTCGAGGGGGGAGTGCCGCAAGACGACTTGCCGGCGGCGATCCGCATGGCCCTCCACGTTGAGGGAGGCAGGCGATACAGAGCCCTCCGCGCCGCGGTCGTTGGAATCCGCCACACTGCCCTAAGACGCTTCGGCATTAAAAACTTGCCAATGCGCGGCAGAGGGGACTTGCCCTCCGTTCTGGCGTTTGGGCTTTTAAACATAAACCCCACAGCCTCTGTACAAAACCTATCCACGACAAGACAGAAAAAAGAGACCCACCCCCACATCGCAACTCACACAACTCTACTTGCCCACCGCACCTAAGACGCTATCTAAATAACTCCTCCAAAGCGCAGATACGTCGTCGCCGGAATCCACAAGGCCTATAGACAGTTTATGGGAGGTGAGCGGATTGTGTGGTACGAACCTAAAATCAAACTCGGCGATAAGTTGTTTGAGCGTCTGAGGGGGGATAGAGAGAGGTACGGGGATTCCGGCGCCGTGTTGGATGTGGTTCTTGATTTATTTAGTTAGTGTTTTTCATGGGTTGTCTTGTTGAGGCTGTTAGGCGGTGGGATGTGCAGGAGGTGGCGAGGCTTCTCGCCGCGGGGGCCAACCCCAACGTCAGAGACCTATACGGAGACGCGCCTCTCCACATCGCCGCGGTGCGGTGCCGGGCCGACCTAGCTGAGCTGTTGCTTAGACACGGCGCGGATCCCAACATGCAGGATGGCGGGAATGAAACCCCGCTTGAGCGCGCCGCGGGGAGCTGTTGCGTCGAGGTCGCCGAGCTCCTCCTTAGACATGGAACGGACGTAAACAAAGGCAACCCCCTCTACAAGGCGGTTTCGGGCGGCTGCAGAGCCGTGGCGGAGCTTCTGCTCAGACACGGCGCAGACCCAAATGCCAGGGACGCAGACGGAGAGACGTCTCTCCACGTTGCTGTGTCGGTGAGAGATGCCGCGCTGGTCGAGCTTCTGCTTAGACACGGCGCGGACCCCAACGTTAAGGACCCCGCCGGCGACACGCCTCTGCACAAGGCTGTGGAAAGCGGCGTGGCTGATGTTGCGGCTGTCCTCCTCAGACACGGCGCGGATCCCAACGCCGGGAACAACGAGGGCAGGACGCCTCTCCACATCGCCGCGGAGCGGTGCTGGCGGGACTTAGTGGAGCTTCTGCTTAAACACGGCGCGGATCCCAACGCCCGGGATGCCAAAGGCGGGACTCCCCTCAGCTACGCCGCCGACGGCTGTGTGGAGGTGGTGAAGATGCTCCTGGCGGCCGGCGCGGCGCCGGATGCCGAAGCCGCCGCGGCGGCGGCTGAGCGTTGCCGCTTCGACGTGCTTGACCTCTTTCCGGACGTCTCTGCAGTTGCTGGGGTTCTTCTGCGGGGGTGCGGCGGAGGCGGCGTGGAGTATCTGTGTAGGAGGGGGTCCTTCACCCGCTCCTCTGCGCCGCGGCGGCAGACGACGCGGAGGCCGTGGCGGAGCTTCTGAAGCAAGGCGCAGACCCCGGCGTGAGGGATCCGCTGGGCCGCACCGCGCTTCACATAGCCGCAGAGCTCTGCAGGCCGAACGCCGCAAAGGCCCTCCTCGCCCACGGCGCAGACCCAAACGCCAGAGGCGCAGACGGCAGAACTCCGCTCCACGTGGCGGCTCGTGCAAGATGTGCTGATGTTGCCGGGCTACTTCTCGACCACGGGGCTGACCCCAACGTGGTTGATCGGGGCGGGTGGACGCCTCTGCATCTTGTCGATATTCACGTCGACTTGCTGGAGATTTTGGTCAGCCGCGGCGCATATCCAGACGTGGCGAGCCCGGGCGGCGAGGCGGCCATCATTAAGTATGCCATAGACGGCTACGTAGACGAAGTTGCCGTCTTGCTCGACCACGGCGCTCATCCAGAGGTAAAAGATGATTTCCTCCGCACGCCCGCGTTTTACGCAGCTGAGGGGAGCCACGTAGACGTGTTGTACCTCCTCCTCGACCGCGGCGCCGAGGTGACCCTTAGAGAGGCGGCGCTTATAGGCGACTTGCATCTGGCGGAGGAGCTCCTGAAACAAGGCGCCGACCCCAACGAGCAGGACATATCCGGCAGAACTCCTCTTCACTACGCCTTCTGGGCCCCCGAGGGGGATTGGCGGTGCAACGTGAAGGTCGCCGAGCTTCTGCTTAAGCACGGCGCGGACCCCAACATACGCGACAAAGAGGGCAAGACTCCGTTGCACTACGCCGCGCGGCACTGCGGATACGACGCCGTGGCGCTGTTGCTTAGATACGGCGCGGAGGCGGATCTGGAGGCTTTCGACGAGGTGCCTTGGTTCGACACGACGGACGAGGAGTATTACGACGGCCGAAGGGTCCTGGGGCAGAGGGGCATCATGAAGCTTTTTGCGGAGCGCGGCGTCTTGTCTATGTGCTACAGAGGCTGCGAGACGCCGCTCCACCGAATATACAAACACGACTACTACAAACAGCCGTGGCTTCTTGAATTCGGCGGCGACCCCAACGTCCGCGACCGCCTCGGCAGGACGCCCCTACACCACGCCGCCGCTGAGGGAAGAGGCCTAGAGCCCCTCCTAGAAGCCGGCGCGGATCCCAACGCGCGGGACAAAGACGGCAAAACGCCGCTCCACTACGCCGTTGCTCACAGACATAGTGATGCCGTAAAGCTTCTGCTGGACTACGGCGCCGAGGTGGATGGGGAGTCGGCGGAGGCGCTCTGCCTGACGCCGCTCCACATAGCGGCGCTGAGGGGCGACGCGGAGGAGGTCGAGAGTCTTCTGAAGTCCGGCGCGGATCCCAACGTCAGAGACGTCTTTGGCCGCACTCCTCTTCACTACGCCTCTGCGAGGAACCATAAAGCAGTGGCGGAGCTTCTGCTGAGCCGCGGAGCCGACCCAAACGCGAAGGACGAGCGCGGCAAGACGCCGCTCGACCTTGCGGCGTGGCGGTGCGCCCTAGACGTGCTGGAGTTGTTACTGCATCGCGTGGGCGAGGCAGAAGCCGCCAGAAAGGCGGAATGTCTATGGAGGCTGGACTTCGAAACGAAGACAAGGCGGAGGTGCTGGCCGTACATCGCCTGGGCCCTCAAGGCGGACGCCCCTTCTGTTGAGTACGTTTTGAGGGACGCCGCCTACGCCGGATGCGGCGAGGTCGCCTCCGTACTGCGGAGGCGGTTTCCGGCTCAAGTGGTGCGCAGGGCGGCGTTTAAGCTGGTGGGCCTCCCGTTGCCGGAGGAGCTGCGGCTGCAGGATCTGCGGGAGTACTGCATCTGGGGGAAGGCCGTGGGGCTTCTGCTCAGCCGCGGCGTGGATCCCAACATGAGAGATGTAAACGGGCTCACCCTCCTCCACGCCGCCGCCTGGTGCGGCGATGAGTCCGCCGCGGAGCACCTGCTGAAGGCCGGCGCGGATCCAAACGCCAGGGATGCGGAGGGCAACACGCCGCTTCACGTAGCGGCTCGGCGTATGTTTCCGCAGGTTGCGCTTCTGCTCCTCAAACACGGCGCGGATCCCAACGCGGTAAACGCAAGGGGCGAGACGCCGCTTCACATTGCGGCGCGCGGGGCCGAGCATACGATTGGCTCGGGCAACTACGCCGCCGTCTCCGTTCTCGTGAAGCACGGCGCCGATGTAAACGCCCGCGACAAGGACGGCAACACCCCGCTTCACTACGCAGCCGCCAGGTGCGCCTTCGCCACGGCCTCTCTCCTCCTCAAACACGGCGCAGATCCAAACGCCAGGAACAACGAGGGCAAGACGCCGGCGGATCTGGCGAACTGCCCCAAGATGGCTCGCGCCTTCCGGAGGCTGTTCTCCAGCGCCCGGCGGTAGCCCCTCCGCGGCGGCTCGCTGGGCCGCGGATGTTTTAGGAGGCGGGGGCTCCCTCCTTGGTTTCCTGTAGCCACCTCTCGGCTTCCTGGTGTATTTCGGCGTATTTCACGAGGGCTTCTAGGTGGCGCCGTGTGAGCTTCAGCATGATGGCGCCGTCCCGCCTCTCCACGATCGTGGGCTCGTGGCCCGTGACGGCTCTTATCAAGGTCTTCGCCCTGTGGGCGTCTGCGGCGCGTCCGCCGGGCGCGTCGGCGTGGGCGTAGGCGTAGCCTCTTACCTCGCCTCTGGCGCCGCGGGTGAAGGTGATCGTCTTCTGGAGCGGCGTGCCGCCTACCTCGGCTCTTATCCAGATGCGTAGCTGTTCTTTTTCTATCCACGCCTTGGCTTCGTGGATTGCTACGTCGCCTGTTTTAAAGCCGGCGAGTTTCGCCGCGCCGCGGCTCCTGCCGGCCTCTATCTCTTCTTCTAGCCTGCGGCGGGCCTCGCCCTCCGCCGCCTCCTCCACCTGTTGCAGTAGTTGGGTTGCCTCCGCGCGGATCTGCTCGTCTTGGGCGCGGGCGGCGAGGTGGGCGAGGCGTCTGAGGCCCTCTGGGGTTATGGCCACCCACCCTCTTCCGCCTCCCTGAGGCTTCTTGGCTCTGTAGTGCACGCCGGGCCTGAGGCCGAGCCTCTCCAGGCGTTCTGCCGCGTACTCCACGGAGAGGGGGCTTGTGGATTTGTGCATCACCCTCAAGGCGCCTCTGGAGTCCAGCAATGCCGAGAAGCGCATCCTCAGCAGCTTCTCGAGCCAGGCATCGGCCTTTTCGCGGCCGACGAGGCCTGCCTCCTCGGCTTCGCGTATGGCCTGCGCCAGGGCCTCCCTGAGCTCCCTCCGCGCGGAGGCCAGACTGTCGATGGAGGCCTTCACGTACCACTTCTCCCTGTTGACCGACTTGTCCCAGTAGCTCCTCAGCTCAGCCTCCACGCCCGCCTCTCTAAGCAGGGCGGCCGCCTCCTCCGCCGCCTCGCGGCTCGACGAGTTGAACTGGATCTTGACCGTGTAGCTCAGCTCCACGCTGAACTTCGCCCCGCGGCCCCCCGCCTTGATCACGAGCTCCGCCCTCGCGTATCTGCCGCCGCTCTTCACGGCGCCGGCGACGACCTCGACCACGTCTTCCCGGAGGTGGGGGTTAAAGCGTTTACGCCACCCATGTAAGTCGGCTGCGGGGGTAGGCGGCGTGTGGGTTACGTCGGCGTGTTTCTGGGTTGCGTGGGACGTGCGGCGTTGAGGCGGCGGGCGTCGGAAGGGGTTCGGCGTAGGGGGCCGCATGTTGGGGCTGTGGTGTTGTGTCGTTGGGGTTTTCGGCGTAATGTTTAAATAATTTTAGCTTGTTCTCGGTATGAGGTTTTTGTTGCTGTTGTTGGTTCTGCTCGCTGTCTTCGTATCGGCTTACAACGTCTTCTGGGGCGAGTTCGTCCACTGCGACGTCGGTACGTGTCCCTACCCCAACCCCGAGGGGCGTTTCCTCTCGATGAACTCGACCTCGATCGTCTTCGACACTTCCGGCGACCCCTCTGCGATGGGGTTCTACGTCGTCGCCGTCGTGTTGGATAAACACGCCTCGTTGAGTATTTCTGGCTGGTGGTCCTACCAGCTTCCGCGGACTATGGCCTACGTGGTGTCCGACAAGGGCTTTTCGGCGATGGAGTGCTCCACGGGCGGGGGGGCAGGTCTGTTCGGTGTCGGGGTTCTCTCGCCCGGCGTCTACTACATAGTCCTCGTGGACGCCTGGGCTCAGCAGACCGTCAGAGTTACCGTCTCCGACGGCCGGCTTGTGTTGGCGGATGTGTCGCCTCAGCGGGTTGCCTGCGCCTTGTGGAGGGCCGGAGTCCTGGCGGGCCAGCGACTCACCTACGCCTTCCACTGGCCTTCCCGGCCGGGCGTCTCTATTTCTCAGGATGTCGTCGACTCCTCCTGCGGACCTCCTGCTCTTCAAGAGGCTTTGGCCTTCGCGGCCGTCTTCGGGCTCGACGCCGGGGAGGCTTCACTCCTCGTGAGGCCTTTCGGCTACAACGTCACGTCTGTGGAGAGGAGGTTCGGCTCTGTCGTCTTCCGCCTCCAGCCCGATTTGACCTACGTGGTGCCTCTCGTCGTCGACGTCCAGCTGGGGGGCCAGGGCCGCCTCCTCTTGGTGAACCCCAGCAACGCCACGGTGCGTTGGGCCGTCGAGGTCCATCTGTCCAACAAATCCGGCGCGGGGTCCCCCAAGGGGCCTCCCGTGATGAGTTTCGACGTGGCGGTCCCGCCTCGCTCCGCCAGGGATTTCTACCTCTACGGCTCGGCGGGGGAGGGAGGCTTCTACGTGTTGTCGTATAGGCTGCGGGTTTTGAACGGGTCGGCCTCGTGGGGCGGCTCGTCCTTCTACGTGCGGGATAGGTTGGCCACGCAGAACGGCTCTGTCCTCAACTTCTTGTGGGGGCTGGGGGAGCGGGTGGCGGGCGCCGTGTGGCGGGACCGCTGTCTCTCGGCGCGGGGGGCTGGGCGGATGTGGGCGGCTTCTAGGCTGGGCCTGGCCGGCGTCGCGACGGAGGCGGACGTCGCGGCGGGGGCCTACTCCCTCTTCGCCACGGGGGGCTCCCTTCTTGGGGTGAGGCTGGGCGAGTCGGCGGCTAAGGCGTCCTCCTCTGCGGTTAGGCTCGCCGGGAGGCTGGCCGCGGCCGGGAGGGCCGTCGCCTACGCCGACTTGTTGGCCCACGGCGTTTTGCTGGGCTGGGATGCCTATCTCGACGTGTCGTCCGGCAGAGCGCCTTGGGGGGAGGTGGCGGACGCGGCCCTCCTGGCGGCCGGCCCCGCGGCGGCGAGGGTTAGGCCTCTTGCGGCTGTCCTGGCGGGGGGCGGCGCCGTGATGCTCTACCTCGGCGAGCCGCTGAACTTGTCGGCCTCCTTCGCCGAGGAGCTCTACGCCGCGGCCTCTGAATACGGCGAATACGCCGACTGCTTCGTGGCGGGGGCCCTCCAAGCCTTCTCCACGTATGCCCAGGAGGTCGAGGCGGCCCGCTGGGTCGGCATAGCCTCCTCCTTTGTCGACGTCGCGTCGCTTCTAAACAACAAACACTGGCTAGGCTATAGACAACTCGCAGCGTTGGCGGCCTTCGACTACGAACAACCGGTTCCCGTGTTTAAGATCAGAGAACTTCTGAGGCGTATTGGGGGCGGCGTCGATGCGGTTATGTTCGGAAAACATATAGTAGGCGTAAGAGAGACGGGGAACGTGGCGGTTATGAAGGCAAGAGATAACGGAAGGCGTTTTGAGGTCACTAGCCTCAAGTTGCACTCATCGGCGACGATAAGTAGCAACGGGGGTTATGAAATAAGGATTTCAAAGTATAAGGCTGGCACCGCGAGCTATCTCGTGAGCGAAGTCGTGGATATAAACACAGAGAGACGCATCGTCGTTGGCTACAACGACATGTTCACGGCCTTAGCTATCGCGCGCGGGTTTAGGGGCGATATCTATAGAGGGGTATATAAAGACCGCGAGCTGTATATCATTAGCTACGACTTTGATCGATCTCTTATTGATGCCGTCGAAGCTTATCCTGAAACTTTTTATAAATATTTGTCGACGGCGTTGATGCCTGAAATCGTAGGAGTCAACCCCGCCGCCGTGGGCGCCGAGGTTACTCTTCCAGCGGTCTTTGATATGGGGTGGAGGTGGGACCTGGTAATTGCCGATACCGCTTTTGGAAAAACGGCCTTTGTGCCGTTGCGTTCGGAGGGCTTCCGTGTTGACATTTTGGGCATACTAGACGACGGGAGGTTGTTGATAGGAGAGGTTAAGAACATGGAGGATGTGGGCGGCCCCGTGGACTTGGAGCTTGGCGATGTGGCGGAGAGGGCCAAGGTGTTGGGAGATCTACTTAGGGACAACTCGGCGTTGTTGAGCGCCTTGGTCTCGGTCTACAACGGCGGCAGGTTGCCGGGCGGGGGGAAGGTCTCAAGCTCCTTTATGGCGAGCCAAGTGTTGATATTTCCAGACTTGAGGAAGATCTTCGGTCAAGGCGGGGTGAAGTTCGTCGTTGTCGCGGCTGACGCGAGAAGGGCCGTGGTGTTTGTGTACGACGTCTCGCTGGACCAGCTACAGGATAGGGGCTTTTTGGATAGGGTGGCTGAGGAGGTGTTTTACGGGTTTAAGCTGGCAGAGGCGCGGGAGCGTCTCTACAGCATCGACGAGGCGGTGAGGAGGGTGGTCGACCGCTACGAGGCCTACACCAAATATGTAGAGTTTTTAAAATCGTGAGGGCCGCAGTACCCGTCGGCGGGCCGCTTTTCGAGTGGCTTCAAGAGGCGAAGGTAGACGTCTTCTTTATGGAGAGCCTTCTGCGCCAGTGGGTGGGGGGCTGGGTTCTGGATAGGGCCGTGGGGCTTTTAGCCACTGTGGAGAACGATGCGACTTGCACCGTGGAGGCGTTGCGCGTCTACTTCTCTCTGCCCAGCTGTAGGAGCTACGTCCACGTGGGCTCCGCCAACGTGGACTCCCCCGGTGTCGTCCACTACCTAACGCCTATCTCCATCACCCCTTGCCCCTTGGTGCAGGTGACGTGCGGCGGGAGGGAGAGGGCGCTGGCGCCGACCTACGCCTACGACGGGTTTACCTTCTCCCCCGGCCATCTGCTTGTGGAGGTCGAGGCTGAGGCCCCCCAATGGCGGCGCCATCTATGGCCCCCCGCGGCGGCCGCGGGGTGGAGGCCGGCTAGACTTCTGTGGCGGGGCGAGGCGGTGCGGCCCGGCGAGGCCGCCTCAGTGGTTCAAGACGTTGCGCAGTATCCAGTGCTCTACGCCGGCGCTCTAGGTCCGCTCTACGGCATCGCAGGCGGCCACATACTTCTGGAGTTTAGAGCTCCCGGCGGAGGCGCCCACCTCGGCGAGAGGTTTGTGGTGTATAGGAGGGGTGGGGAGTATCTCCTTATGGAGACTCCTTGGGGTGTGGATTTTGCCTTGAACTTCGTCTTGGGGGTCGTGGGGGATAGGTGGGTGCTTATGGGTAGAGACGGCCTATACGAGGGGGTTTTCCGCAGGAAAGAAGACGGGGAGAGGATAGGCTATGTGGAGGTGGTGGGGCCGTATCAAGACGACATGAGGAAGGTAGAGGGGCCGACGGACTCGGCTCCTCATGTTTTCTGCACGCCGGAGGTTGCCCGGGCGGCTGGATGTAGGCCTGGGGAGATCCAAGGTTATGAGGACTCCGCTAACTATTTTGAAATCGAGCGTGGGGATTTGGAAACATTGTGTTGGCCGGTATGTACCTATTAGCTCCCCCCGTCGTCGAAGACGATCATACAGTTTCGTGGTACTTAGAGGTCGTTGGAATAGGCTATGTGACGGATTGCGAGCTGTGGAGGGGTTGCAAGGGCGTCCCCATCTACGTGTTAGCAACGAACTGCGTCTCCGATACGCTTATCTTAACTTCAGCCTATGTGGCATACCACTCGTTTAAATTCCAGAATTTTATCAATACGTTAAAACCTCCGCTTGGCGAGCGTAGACTAGATCCTAACTCAATTTTTGATAAGATGTGGACAAATGCCAGATATATGGCTTATTATCTCCGTCCTCTGTCTGAAAAATATGGCACATCGGCGTATTCGATATTTGAGCCGTTGCGCCTACCTGGCGGTGAGGCTCTCGTGGGCGAGAGGTTTGTGGTGTATAGGAGGGGTGGGGAGTATCTCCTTATGGAGACTCCTTGGGGTGTGGATTTTGCCTTGAACTTCGTCTTGGGGGTCGTGGGGGATAGGTGGGTGCTTATGGGTAGAGACGGCCTATACGAGGGGGTTTTCCGCAGGAAAGAAGACGGGGAGAGGATAGGCTATGTGGAGGTGGTGGGGCCGTATCAAGACGACGTGCGGAAAATAGAGGGGCCGCCGTATTTGGGCTTCGCGGTTGCTTCTACCCCCGGCTTTCCGCTGTGCAGAGGAGGTTCCGTCAGCTATAAGGGGGTCTGTCTCAACGACGAAGAGATCTTTAGGGCGGTGACCATGTGGCCGATCGAGCGGGTTGATGTGCCGACTGCGGCGTCGAGGTTGCGGGATCTGTGTTTAAAGATGCGAAAATGGCCGAAATGAGGAGGGTGCTTGAGGGCCTGTTGGCGGATGGGGAGGAATTCGCCGTTTTTTCCACGGCGTTGGAGGGGCCGGGGGCCTGGCAGGTTTTCGAGAGGCCGTCTAGAATCGCCGTTGGGATTTCCGAATGTACGATCTGGGCTGCGCACAGCTGGGGCGGCGATCCCCCGCTCTACGCGGCCGCTCCGCTTGCGAGGGCGGAGTGCCTCGCCGTGGAGGCCGACGGCGTTGTCTACACGCCTGTAGTCTCTCTCCGCTCTCTAGTGGAGCGGCCGGAGTTTCTAG
>Ga0081473_134451_pt1 | contig 13773 bp, 9 predicted proteins | sample CisSprmetagenome_FD_70977 | JGI IMG/M metagenome (GOLD analysis project Ga0081473, IMG submission 70977) | Hypoxic/sulfidic aquatic microbial communities from Cistern Spring, Yellowstone National Park, USA v2 (version 2) | ecosystem: Environmental > Aquatic > Thermal springs > Hot (42-90C) >... | reverse complement strand
AGGCGCCTAGGACAAGGCCTCCGTTCTCAACGAGGGCCTTCAACATGTGGGCAGGGACGGCTTCGCATGAGGAGGGGTCCATGCCCCAGGCCGAGAGCTGGACCTGCACAGCCTGCCTCAGCTCCTCGGGCCTCGTTAGCCTCTCTACCCTCAGCATGCCCACCCTGAATTAGTATCCTAGGATTAAAAATCAGCGAGGACATGCCGTAAGGAGAGGGCCCTTGAAGTACGTTAGGCTGGGGAAGTCAGGACCTAAGGTAAGCGCTGTCGGCATAGGCATGTGGGAGATAGGGTCAAGGCTCTGGGGAGGAAGCGTTGAGGTCACCAGGGGCATAGTGACGCGGGCCGCTGAGCTTGGCGTGAACCTCTTCGACACCGCCGAGATCTATGGAGGCGGGAGGAGCGAGCGCGCCCTCGGCGAGGCGGTCAGGGAGGCCGGGCTCAGGGACCAGGTGGTGGTGGCAAGCAAGGTAGCCGGCTTCAGGCCCTCGGCCTACTTCATCATAAAGGGCGCTGAGGGCATAAAGAGGAGGCTCGGCTTCGCGCCCGCGCTGCTCCAGCTGCATTGGCCGCCGCCGACGTGGATCCCCCTCTGCGCCCCGCTGCACGGGCTTGAGAAGGCCGTCAAGGCAGGCCTGGCGGAGTACGTGGGCCTCTCGAACTTCTCAGGCGCTCTCCTGGAGGAGGCCCTCCACTGCTTCAGCTCAGTGGAGCCCGTGAGCGATCAGGTAGAGTACAACCTGGCCTACAGGACCCCGGAGCTTGACGTCTTTAAGGTGGCAAACGCTAACGGGCTGAGCGTAATAGCGTATTCGCCTCTTGCCAAGGGCGCTCTAGCAGGGTCCCCTGGCCGAAGGTCCGTGCAGACAGGTGATAGGCACTTCAGGGCGGCCTCAGGCGACGCTAACTTGCTCAGCGCCATTAAGGAGATAGCTGACCGCCACAAGGCCACCATGGCCCAGGTGGCGCTGGCCTGGATCGTAGCTAAGGGGGCGGTGCCTATACCTGGCACCACGAAGCCTGAGAGGGTCGCCGAGCTCGCCTCCGCGGCGGAGCTAGCGCTAAGCGATGAGGAGGTGGCGAGGCTTGACAAGGCCAGCGAGAAGTACCTAACGCTTTGGGGTAAGGAGTATTCCAACTTGAGCTCCATCAGGTATGTGCCCTGCGCGCTTCAGTACCTAGGCATCAAGGCCTTAGGCGGAGTGTAGAGGTATCTTACGGAAATCACTTACGTTGGGTTAAACGTTAATTCGTTATAGCAGAGAATAAAGGAAAAGGCTCCGCTGCAGAACCTAATAAACGAGGCGCCTTGTCAGAGGGTGAAGCGGCGACAGAGGAGTGGTATAAGCTCAGCATGGATTTGCACCGCTTCTACGGGGGCAAGATAGAGGTCATCCCTAAGGTCCCGGTCAGAGGGCTGAGGGACCTTTCAATATGGTACACGCCTGGCGTGGCCGAGCCGAGCAGGGCGATAAGCAGGGACCCTGACCTCTCGTTTGAGCTAACTTCAAGGTGGAACACTATAGCTATAGTGAGCGACGGCACGAGGGTACTGGGCCTTGGCAGGGTGGGCCCTGAGGCCGCCTACCCAGTCATGGAGGGCAAGGCGCTGCTCTTCAAGTACCTGGGAGGCGTTGACGCGGTACCGCTGGTTCACAGGCTCACGAACAGTGATGACTTCGTCAGGCTCTTAGAGGCTATCGAGCCCTCCTTCGGCGGCATAAACCTCGAGGACATAGAGAAGCCCAAGTGTTTCTACGTACTTGACGAGGCGAGGAAGAGGCTGAGCATACCCGTCTGGCACGACGACCAGCAGGGCACGGCGGTCGCTATGCTGGCCGGCCTCACGAACGCGCTGAAGGTAGTAGGCAAGAGGCTTCGCGACGTGAGGATAGTGCTCTTTGGCGTTGGGGCGGCTAACACTGCCTTCTACAGGCTCCTGAAGACCGTGGGCGTTAGGCCTGAGAACGTAGTAGCTATTGATAAGTCCGGCGTCCTCCACCCGGAGATGAAGGACATAGACAAGCTGATGATCGCTGACCCCTACCAGTACCAGATAGCCATTGAGACCAAGGGCGGCGGCGTACCGCCTAACTCACCCATAGAGAGGGCCTTCGAGGGGGCTGACGTCCTAGTTGCTGCCTCTGCCCCAGGGCCCGGCGTCATAAAGCCCGAGTGGGTTTCAAGGATGAACAAGGATGCTATTGTCTTCGCCCTGGCGAACCCTGTGCCAGAGATATGGCCATGGGAGGCCAAGAAGGCTGGGGCTAAGGTTGTGGCCACTGGCAGGAGCGACTTCCCAAACCAGGTCAACAACAGCCTCGTTTTCCCGGCTGTCTTCAGGGGAGTCCTTGACGTCAGGGCTAAGACCATAACCGACACGATGGCGGTCGCCGCCGCCATGGAGCTGGCGAAGTACGCTGAGGAGAACGGGGGGATCAGCGAGGAGAGGATTCTGCCCACCATGGAGGAGTGGGAGGTCTACCCAAGGGTCGCGGCAGCCATAGCGGTCAGGGCAGTGGAGGAGGGGGTCGCGAGGAGGACGACCACCTATAAGGAGGAGCTCGAGAGGGCCAGGGAAATTATTGGCAATGCGAGGAAAAAGGTCGAGGTCCTGTTCGAGCGTGGCCTCATACCTCCGCCGCTCTGAAAGCCCTGATTATAAGATGGAAGGTCTGTTCGGCTTATGCGCAAGAGACTTGCAGGGCCTCAATGCTGTGGATCCTTAGAAGTATAGCCGTCTAAAGCGTGACCTGCGACATCAGAGGCTTCTGTCGGTATACGCTGCGATTTACTGCGTGGTTGCTCTAACGATGACCCAACTGGTTGTTCAAGCTATTTCAAAGTAACCACTAAATATGCTAAATAAAATAACTGAAATGATAAGATTGAGTTGGGCGCCCGCCAGCTATCCTAACGCCCCAGAGGCTTAAGGCCCAGCGCCTTGACGGTATTACCTCTGCCTGGCCCTGAGGGGCGCTGGAAGCCTCTGGTAACACCCTGAGGGCCGCGGGGGCCAGGAGGGAGGGGGAGGATCAAGCTGAATGAGGGCGGACCAAGGGGCCCTGCGCCTTGAAGGTGTTACCCAGGCCCACCACGTGGGCCATGTAGCCTGCCGCGCCCCCATGGAGGCCCATGAGGCGCCTTGGGGGCCATCAGATGGCTTAACTTTCCTGTAAGGTTTTTGATGTAGAGTTAACGGCCCCTTAACTCCAGCCCCTCCTTGACCTTAGCACGCCCCCCGTAGAGTTAACTCCCAGCACTTGACCGCCAGGTTAAACAAAGGCCGGCCCCCTGGCCCCTTGGTGCGCCTTGGGGGCCTGCCCCTATGTCGTGAGGCCCCTGGCCGGACCGTCCCTAACAGAGGGGATCGCGAGGGCTATCTATGGCTCTACCGATCGATATAGCTGTTGGTAAATTGTTCTGTTAGTGACACAATATACTGAGCTTTAAACTAAGCTTCTAAAGCTTGAAACTGGTGAGCGCCAGGCTCAATGATACTGCCCTTCGTTAGATAAGCTGTCAGGCCCTTGCCTAAGGGACTGACATGATAACGGAGCCTCTGAAAAAGCTATGCTTGAGCTTTTTTCCTAGGCCCTCCAGATGCCAGAGGGAACGCTTATGAAGTTCGGTAGGTCCTCAGAGGTGCCCGCACAGGACGTCTCACAGCTCCTGCCAGGGACCAAGGGCCTGCTGGTTCAGTGGCTCGTCACGAAGGACGACGGCTCTGATAGGATTGCCCTCAGGAGGTTCATCATGGGCCCCCACGGCTTCATGCCCTACCACAAGCACAAGTATGCGGAGGCCGTGTTCGTGGTCCGAGGCGCCCTCAGGGTCACCATAAGCGGCGTCACGAGGCTGCTCGGCCCAGGGGACTTCTTCTTCACGGCCCCCTTTGAGCCCCACAGTATAGAGAACCCCGCTGACGAGGAGGCGGAGTTTGTGTGCGCCATAACCTATGAGGACGACATGAAGCTGTACCCTGTAGACAGCTAGGGCGGCTCGGCTGATATTTCACTTTTATAAAAGTTATTATTTAAATACAGATCTTATGATTACAGTAATTAACATTTTAGTAAGATATGCACCAGCTTAACTCGCATGAACGTTTAAAAGCAAAGTGCTCAACTATATACTGCCGAGTGTGCAGTACTATGAACGGTCCCAGGAGGTCAATTAGCACGACTGTTCTCACGATAATCATTGCCGTTGTGGTGATAGTTGCCGCCGTGGGCGGTGCGGCCTACTACGTGAGTACCAGGAAGCCCGTCACCGTGACGAAGGTTACGACCACCACGGCGACCACCGTGACCGCGACCACCGTGACCACGCCTGTCACAACCACCACGACGCCGGTAACGTCAATTACGTTCTACAACTGGTGGGCCACCACTGGTAAGGTAGCGCTGGAGCACCTCATACCTGTGTTCGAGCAGTACAACCCACCATACACGGTCACCTCTGAATTAATACCCGGCGCCGGCGGCACAAACGCGGTGTTTGTAATAGCCGGTATGATGGAGGCTGGCAAGCCTCCAGCTGCCTTCCAGGTGCACTTCGGTCCTATAATGGCGTCCTACGCGCTGATAACCTCGCCTAATGCCTTCGTCAACTTCACCCCAATAGCTATTAAGATGGGCCTGTGGACCGGGGCCGTCACCGAGGCCATGCTGGCAGGCACGTTCAACGGCAGCATGCTCTCAATGCCAGTGAACGTGCACAGGATGGCCCTGCTATACATCAACATAAAGCTGCTCAGGGAGTACAACCTGCCGCTGCCCACAAACCTCAGCACCCTAATATATGATACCGTTCAGCTGGCGAAGCACGGCGTCTACCCCTGGATGGTTGCAGGGGCTGACGGCGGCTGGGACCAGCTCAACCTGTGGGAGGACATATTCCTGTCCCTCGCAGTTCAGGAGTACGGCCCGGCGGGCGGAGCCAGGGTCTTCAACGAGATTATCTACGGCACCATAGACCTGGCTAACACCTCAATACAGCAGCTCATAAATGAGACTGACGAACTCTTCCTCAACTTCACCAGCTACGACTACCCAGGCTGGCAGAGCCTGACCTGGACCCAGGGCTTCACAGACCTGGTAGAGGGCAATGTGGCCTTCCAGGCGCTCGGGGACTTCGTCACTAACTACGCCTATGATTTCCTCAACACGACCACTTACCCTGCCATTGAGCCCTACATAAGCTGGCCTAACGTAACAGTCGTCGTTGAGCCGTTCCCAGGAACTAACGGCACGTACGCCATCAACCTAGACTCCATCAGCGTGCCGCAGCCCTACCCGACCACAGAAGCTGGCATAAGGTTTGCCGAGTTCTGGGCGTCTTACCTAGGCCAGGAGACCTGGACCAAGTGGAAGGCCACAACGTACTGGAAGAACGCCACTGACTGGTTTAACACCCCAGAGCAGTGGTGGAGCCACGAGCAGCTGGTAAGCACGCCAGCCGACCAGTTCGTGTACACGCCCTCTGACGGAGGCGTGTTCGGCGACGTCTTCGGCGCCTGGATATCGCAGCTGCTGGCGCTGCAGGAGGCAGGCCCCGCCTACATACCTGTGTACAACGCGCAGCTGGCCTCGCTGATGCACCAGGAGTGCGAGGAGTGGCTAGCAGCTGGTAAGATAGGCCTCGGCTACCTTGGCATAGCAGGGCAGCCGTTCGCCGGCTACGTGCCGCCGTGGGTCATAGTGCCGGGGTACTACTTCAACTCAAGCTACGTCTGCCCGACCTACACTCTCCCATGATCTAGATAGATTTTCTAAACCTTTTTCTTTTTAAACACCTTTTCAGCTAACCAAAGGTGTGTTTATAACCCCCTGTAGCTTATCTCACATGAGGAGAGAGGCGAGAAGAGCTCTATGAAGGAGAGCCGCGGTAAGGAAACCAAAGTCAAAACTAAGGAGGGAAAGGGTATCGGCAGGAGTTACATTCAGCTGGGCCTTATGGCGTTGCCTACCTTCTTCTTCAGCGCCTTCCTTATCTACATAGTTGCCTGGAACCTCTGGCTCTCAACGCTTAACTGGTCGCTGCTTCACAGCAAGCCCTCCTTCGTTGGCTTTGGAACGTACGCAGCCGTCTTTAAGGACCTCTTCTTTAAGGTCTCCATTTACCATTCAACGATATTCTCCCTTGGCCTAGTGGCCATAGGCGACGCCGTCGGCCTCCTGCTGGCCGGCCTCCTGTACTACCTTCCTAACACCCAGCGCGCCGTCTACCTCTCGATCTTCCTCTACCCGATTGCCATTTCTATGGCGACCAACGGCCTCATATGGGACTGGCTCTTTAACCCGGAGCTCGGCTTCGGCTGGCTCACGTCACACATGGGCCTACCTCGCCTGAACCCGCTGGCAACGGCCACCTCCACGACGCTCTCCATGTTCCTTGTGGAGTTCTGGGCCTACACGGGCCTCGCCGTGCTGTTCTACCTAGCCTCCTTCATGAGCGTCGACAAGTCTATAGTAGAGGCGGCTAGGATAGACGGCGCCAGCGGCTTTAAAATACTCTTCAGGATACTCGTGCCGAACTCCATGAACGGCTTCATCGTTGCGACCGCGCTGCTCTTCCTCTTCTCCTTCAGGATGTTCAGCCTGCCATTTGTAATAGGTGGAGGGCCTACGAACCTGGACCTCATGACGCTGGTAGAGTACGTCTATTACCGGTTCTACACGGAGTTCTTCAGTGAGTCAGCTGCCGCCTCGACAATTATCACTGCAATAGCGGCGGCCGTCATCATACCATACGCCGTTTACGGCATCAGGAAGTGGGTAATGAGGGGGTGATGTAGATGGCCTCGTACAGGGCTAGGCTCGCTAAGTATGTGATCCTTCAGCTGGCTGGCGCGATTGTAATAGTGTTCTGGCTCATACCCCTTTACGCCATGTTAATTGACGGCTTCAAGACGAACTTTGAGGCTACAGTAACGTCAGTGTTCCAGCCACCTGTAAGGCCTACGCTATCTGCGTACATAGCTGTCTGGAACAGCATGAAGAGGCCCCTGATTAACAGCCTAATAGTAGTGGTCCCGGTCACGCTGCTCTCGGGGATACTTGGAACCATGGGGGCCTACTTCTTCTACGTGCTCGGGGAGAAGCACCCGATAGTAGGCAACACTGGCTTCTCAGTGATATCCCTGGCCACGTTCCTTCCCGTGGAGTCAGCGTTCCTGCCGCTCTACCTGTTCGAATACTCCTCGCATATGGTGAACACCTACTGGGGACTGATGTTTGCTTACCTGCTCTTCTACATCCCCACCGCGGCGCTCCTCATGTCAATATTCATGCCAGTGGTGCCCAGGTACCTGATAGAGGCGGCAAGGATAGACGAGGCCGACCACTGGACCATTTTCTGGAAGGTCGTGTTCCCCCTTATAGTGCCCGGCTTCCTTTCAACGCTGATCTTCGTCTTCGTTATGTCGTGGAACAACTTCTTCCTGCCGCTCATCCTGACCACGACGCCGTCTATGAGAATGGTGCCCGTGGAGGAGAGGTACTTCACGGGCGGCTATGGAACCCTTTACAATGAGACCTACGCCGCCGCCGTCCTAGCCTCCATAGTGCCCCTGGCAGTCTTCATAGTCCTTGGAAGGTACTTTATACGTGGGCTCGCCGCGCTAGGAGGCGGGGCTAAGGGGGTGTAGCCATGGCGTCAGTAAGGACAGAGAACCTCAAGAAGATATTCAAGAAGGGCAAGTCGGAGGTCCACGCGGTTGACGGCATAACCCTTACGATACCGGACGGGCAGGCCTTCGGCGTCCTCGGCCCCAGCGGCCACGGCAAGACGACGTTCCTGAGGCTGGTGGCAGGCCTTGAGGTCCCGACGGACGGCTACATTTACTTTGACGACGACCTTGTGTCGGCCCCCGGGAGAATTGTAGTAGAGCCAGAGCACAGGGGCATAGCCATGGTGTTCCAGCTCTGGGCCCTCTACCCTAACATGACGGTCTACGACAACATAGCCTTCCCGCTCCGCAACGCCGGCGTGCCCAAGAGCGAGGTAGACAAGAGGGTAAGGGAGATAGCTGAGGAGCTCGGCCTCACCAGGGTGCTTAACCACTACCCCAGGGAGATAAGCGGGGGCCAGATGCAGAGGACAGCGCTGGCTAGGGCCCTGGTAAAGAACCCAAGGGTGCTCCTGCTCGACGAGCCCTTCAGCAACCTGGACGCCGCCATAAGGGACGGGGCCAGGGCCCTGGTTAGGAGGATCCAGAGGGAGAGGAAGCTGACCACGATAATAGTGTCCCACGACCCGGCGGACATATTCTCAATAGCCGAGGTAGCAGGGGTCATAATTAACGGCAAGCTGGTGCAGGTGGCCCCGCCGACGGAGATTTATGACAGCCCGGCCAATGAGACTGTGGCAAGGCTGGGAGGCGACATAAACGTAATAGAAGTTAAGGCCTCTGATGGAATTATTTACATCTCAAACTCCGTCAAGCTGCCGTCGCCGATCCCCAAGCTGGAGGGCAAGTTCAGGCTCGGAATTAGGCCTGAGGACCTCGTGCTGAGCGACTCGGCAGAAGCGCCTGGGATGACCCTGGTGGGCAGGGTTAAGGTGAAGGTCTCAAGCTATGTAGCTGGCATATTTAGGACCCTGGTCTCGCCAATCGACGATGACTCCATAGAGATACTTGTTAACACAAACGGTTACGTGGAGCCAGGGTCTGAGAAGAACCTGCTCGTGAGGCTCCCTAAGGTTAAGGTCTTCAGCGAGAAGGGCGAGAGCCTGACGTTGCCCCCCAGGTCCTGACCTCAAGGTAAGCTTTAAGCCTCGAAGGCCAGAGGTCTTTGTAGTGATGATACGACGGTATGCCGAGCCTGAGGGTGATGACGAGGGTCTTCCCCTTGCTGAGGGCCTTGCCTCTCAGCCTGTCCCTTTCACTATCAGGACTTTATGACGTGCTGCTTCACCGACCGGTTAAATAGGACTAATGGGAGCCCCTGGAGCCCCCGCGCCCAGGGAGCCTGGCGAGGTCCTGCCCCTCATTGTCAAGCCTCCTCAGGACGGTGAACCTTATAATGGTGACGTCGTCCTCAAGGCTGAAGTCCCCGTAGATCCTCCTCAGCTCCCTGAAGAGGTCTATGAGTCCCCTGAACCCGTCAACCCTGGCGTCCTCGTCTGTAAGCTCCCTGACCTTCTTGTAAGTCACCTCGTCCACCCTGGCCAGCGCTATCGGCCCCCTGTCGCCTACTATCGTGAGCAGCCTGTCCCTGAGGACTAGCCTTCCAAGCCTTATCGTGCTCCTCTTCCTTCCCTCTAGTATCATCTGTAAGTACCTCTTCTTGAACTTCAGCCTCCTCCCCAGGCCCCTGACGCCTCCCTCCCCGTCCATGCTCGGCAGTGTAGCTCTTGAGAAGAGCTTATATATCTGGTACCACCCTTAGCCCTCCTGCGAGGCGTGGGCGCATGAACAGTAGGGCTTTGGCCCTCCTCCTTGTTATCGTCTTCGCGGCCTCCCTCACGGCACCTTACCTAGGCCCCGCAAAGGTTGCCAGGGCCCAGCAGGTCACCTACTACGGCCCCTCGCTACAGGGTAACTACCTCGGCGAGCTCCCGCCCTCCCAGCTCGTCAGCATCTCCGTCTTCCTGCCCCCAAGGAACCTGCAGGAGCTCTACCTGGTGGCCCAGGAGGTCGTCAACCACCAGGTCAAGCCGCTGAGCAAGCAGGAGGTGCTGTCTCTCTTCGCGCCCTCTGAGCAGGATCTTGAGGCCGTTGAGAACTACCTGACCTCGCAGGGCTTCAGCATAGTCTACGTGAGCCCTGACCGCCTCTCTGTCATGGCGGAGGCCCCCGCCTCAGTAGTAGAGAAGGTCTTTGGCGTCAAGCTGGGCCTCTATGAGACCCCCCAGGGCACCGTCTTCTACGCGCCCGAGGGGACGCCGGCTATACCGCAGCAGCTCGAGGGGACCATAATAATGGGCCTGACTAACAGGACCTCCTTCATGCCCCAGTACGTCGTAGCTGGCGTGATAAGGAACCACACAGTGATACCTTACAGCAGCAGCGGCGCCTTCGGCCTGCCTAAGCCTATGCAGGAGGCCTTCGCAGGCCTTTACTACACTCCCGCTGACTTCGAGGGGGCATACAACGTCACGCCCCTGCTCCAGTACAGCCAGGGCGCCACGATAGCCATCATTGACGCCTACGGCGACCCCGAGATATACCAGGACGTCTACACGTTTGACCAAATGTTCGGCCTCCCGATGGCCAACCTCACGGTGATACCTATAGGTCCCTACCACCCGGAGCTTGGCCTGTTCACTGGGTGGTACATCGAGACAGCTCTCGACGTAGAGGCCGCCCAGACCATGGCGCCCTACGCCCACATATACCTAGTAGTGGCCGCCAACGCCAACAACGCGCTCCTGGAGGCCATAGACTACGTCGTCAGCACTGACCTGGCCGACGTCGTGTCAATGAGCTGGGGCCTACCTGAGAACCTGTGGGCCATGTCGGGCGTCTACACTACATACCCGGCCTTCTACCTCAACTACGCCTTCGCTGACTACTACTTCGCCCTGGGCTCTGCCGAGGGCATAAGCTTCTTCGCCGCCTCAGGCGATGAGGGGGCCTTCGACTTCACGCCTACGACCTATGGCGCCGTGTCGTTCCCGTCTTCATCGCCCTTCGTGACCGCGGTGGGCGGCACCACCCTGTACGTTAATGTGACCTCAGGCTACCTCGGCTTCCTCAACACGGTGGGCTCCTACGGTTATGAGACCGCGTGGTCCGTGAACCCGCTCTATGGAATTGAGGTGGCCTCCACAGGAGGCTACTCAAGCATCTTCCCCAAGCCGTGGTACCAGTTCGGGGTAGTCCAGGGCAACTATAGGGCCACCCCTGACGTGGCGGCTGACGCTAACCCGTACACGGGCTTCGTAATCATAGTTTATGGGGTCCCCTACGTAATAGGTGGCACCAGCCTTGCCACGCCGCTGTGGGCCGGCATAGTGGCCGACATAGACTCCTACCTGGGTATGAGGCTAGGCCTCGTGAACCCGCTCCTCTACGAGATCTACAGGACGCCGTCACTTTACTCAGAGGCCTTCCACCAGGTGACCTTTGGCTACAACGGCTACTACCTGGCAGGCCCTGGTTACAACCTGGTGACAGGCCTGGGGTCGCCTAACGCCGGCGAGCTGGCCTACGCGATACAGACGATCCTTGAGACCTCAAAGATGTTGTCCATCAGCGTCACCACCTACCAGCCAGGGTCCCAGTTCGCGTGGTACATGTACAACACGACGTTTGAGGTAGAGGCCTACATAACCTTCCCCAACGGCTCAACCGTCGAGTCAGGCAGCTTCAACGCGTACATATTTACGACCCAGGGCCTCCTCGAGGAGGTGCCGCTGAGCTTCAACGAGTCAAGCGGGCTCTGGGAGGCCAGCGTCTACGTTGAGCCCGGCTCGCCGCCGAACGTCTGGACAATACTTGTTAACGGGACCTCAGGGGCTTACTCAGGCGCTGGCGCCACTGACGTCTACATAGGGGTCGGCATCAACATAGTTTCTCCAATACCCTACCCGTACATGCTGCCGATACCTGTCAACTGGCCCTTTGAGGTGGTAGTCTACGCTATGTACCCCAACGGGACCCCTGTGACAGCGGAGAGCCTGGAGGCGGTGTTCTACGGGCCTGGCGGCGCTACGTTCGAAGCCACGCTGCTTCCTACGTCAATCCCTGGGCTCTACAGCGGTACTGCGACCTTGCTGTACCCAATGCCGCAGGGCACTTACATAATGTACGTCTACTACGCAGGGCCCAGTGGCCAGGTCGAGGGCGAGGCCTACGAGTATGTCTACTTCGGCGAGGCCGTAATAGTTGGCTACGTCCTGACGCCGCTTAACGACGGCATGCCCTCGGTGAGCGCTGGCCAGACCCTTACGTTCCTGGCCTACGTTGTTAACCCATGGGGCCTTGGCTCCTTCACGAGCCAGGTCATGGTCGACATATACAACCTGAGCGGCTACCTCGTGGCCCAGGTGCCTCTCCAGCCCGCCCCCTACCCGCTCCTCGGCTTCCAGATAGGCTTCTTCACGGTGCCGCCAAACATGCCGCCAGGCTGGTATAACGCCGTCTTCGTGGCTACAGAGAACACCAGCACCGGCCCGCTCTTCGGCTATCTAAACCAGTCCTTCTACGTGGCCCCGGCCAGCGTCCAGGCGCCGCTGGTTGTAATACCCAGCTTCGCCTTTGAGAACCAGTGGATTCAGATAAAGGCCTACATACTCTACCCCAACGGGACGCCTGTGACGAGCGGTGAGTTCGTCGCCACCCTCCTGCCAGTCCAGGACATATATAACCTGCTCCTCCTGAGCTTTGAGACGGGCGTCCCGCTACAGTATAACGCTACGCTGGGCGCATGGGTAGGCTACGTCCAAGTGCCCTCTATAGTTAGCCCAAGCGTCTACCTGGGCGAGGGCGTCTACAGCCTGGCAGGGCCATGGGATGTTGTAGTGGCTGGCGTGACCCCCACAGGGCTCAACCTGTACCCGTCGGTCTGGCCCATCTACGTTGAGCCCTTCACCTACATGGACCCGACGACCTTGACGGCCTCTAACGTGAGCGCCCTGTCTTCCGTCACAGGGTCAGGCGACGTGCTTTACAACGTCTACTTCCCGAGCCTCACGCTGATAGGGGTCAACGTGACCCTTGTGAACAGCGAAGTGGGCCAGCTGACAGTCATTAACTCGCACGTGAACTTGGTGAACTGCAACGTGAGCACCATCAATGCTGTGGGCTCCACAGTTGCCCTCAACGGCGGGGTGGTCGAGGGCGGGACCGTTGGCATAAACGCAGTTGACTCAAACGTGATAGTCAAAGGGACGGAGTTCAGGGACCTGGGCTACGCCTTCTCGGTCTCGCACGCCTCGCTAAGCGTTGAGGGCGCAACTTACATCAACGTGGGCAACATAGCTACTGACGAGGCCAGCGCCCTGGAGCAAGAGGTCGCCTCGGGCGTCTCAGAGGCCCTTTCACAGCTGATCTCTGCGACGCCGCAGTCACTGACCCCAAGGCCCCTCGTGACCCAGCTGCCCTCTGCGCCGGCAGCCGTAGAGCAGCCCTCGCAGCCGCTCACGGCCCTGCCCTCCAGTGCCAACACTGCTGGTGACGCCCTCTGGTTGGCCCTAACGGCCTCAGCAGTCGCGTCAGCCTCCATAGTATTAGCCCTGCTTAGGCCGAGGAGGGGGTGAAAGGCCCCTTGAGCCCTAAGCTCGTAGGTCTTGTTTTCGTCATCCTGCTCGCGGCAGCCTGGGCCCCAGCGGCCTTAGCTGCCCAGGCTCAGCCGCCCGCGGGACCTCTCCCTGTGAGACCTCTGCTTAACTTGACACTCTCGCCGGCCCTATACTACGCTGCGCTCGGACATGACTGGTACTACTCGTTCCAGGCCTTCAGGTACGTGCCCCCTAACGAGACCCCTGAGGTAATATGGATAGCCAAGGACGTGATTTTCAACAACACGGGCTTGCCCTATAACGCAACAGTTTACGTGCCCCCAGGCAACTACAGCCTGATGCTTCTCAACCTCTCGATAAGGGAGGCCGGCGGGCCCCAGTACGACAGGGTAGTTGAAGTCTTCGCCAACGGGACCCCCTTGCTCTGGGGCTCAACCCAGGAGATACTGAACTCGACAACAGCTGTCGACGTGACCTTCTTTGAGAACCTCCTCAGGGGCCCTGTCAGGTTCCAGCTGCTCCTGCCCAACTGGTACGTGCCTAGGATACACATAACTGGCTACTATGAGGCCAACCTGACGC
>Ga0081473_127696_pt1 | contig 13789 bp, 17 predicted proteins | sample CisSprmetagenome_FD_70977 | JGI IMG/M metagenome (GOLD analysis project Ga0081473, IMG submission 70977) | Hypoxic/sulfidic aquatic microbial communities from Cistern Spring, Yellowstone National Park, USA v2 (version 2) | ecosystem: Environmental > Aquatic > Thermal springs > Hot (42-90C) >... | reverse complement strand
CTGTCCACAGGAGTGATGGGAGTGGAACCACCTTCACGTTAACCTTATGGCTCCAGAAATCCTCAGAGGTTTGGAGGAGTAGTGGTGTGGGTTATGGTTACGTGGTTAACTGGCCAGTGGACCAGTTAGGTACTGGGCTTGGTGGTAAGGGTAACGAAGGCGTTACTGCTTATGTTAAGCAGAACCCGTGGTCTATAGGTTACGTGGAGCTTAACTACGCCATAGTTAATAATCTAAGTGTTGCTGCTGTTCGGAACCCAGCCACGGGGGAGTTCGTGATCCCAAGTCCCAGCAGTACGCTCAACGCGCTCAACGCAGTGAACTTAGCTCAGTTACCCAGTGTGCTCGATAATTGGTACCCGTATGCCGGCATATTCATGAATATAAAGGCACAAGGCGCATACCCGATAGTCGGCGGTTCCTACCTGCATGCGCCAGCTAATTACACTGACTGCAATAAGGCTATTGCCGTATATCTATTCCTTAAATATATACTAACCCAGGGGCAGCATGAGCTGCTTACGGGTTACGTACCATTACCTAGCGCAGTGGCGCAGAAGCTAGTTGATGAACTTGGCAATGACATGACGTGTAACGGTAAGCCGGTGGCTAACTTAATTGGGTGAGAGTATGAAGACAGAGTTTGTGGTTAAAATCAGGGGCTGGCCTTTTTCATCACTAGGTGTCATTATTGTGGTTGCATTGGTAGGTGCCATGCTAGGGGCCCTAGTGTACTATTCACTACCTGCACTCACCAAGGAGGGCTTATTAATCTACACGACGAATAGGTGGGATCCAAATGCAGGCTCCTTCGGCGGCCTAGCGGCCATCTATGGGACATTCGTGGTTTCCCTAGTTGCCGTGACCATGTCCATGCCACTTGCAGTGGGCTCAGCAATATTCATAAATGAATTTACTCCAGGTAGGTTAAGGGGGCTTTTAATAGCCATTAACGATATGATGGCTGGCTTCCCAACAGTAATCTACGGCTTCTGGGGGCTTTATGTGCTTGGACCTACGCTTAACCCAACGTTGTTCACATGGCTTCACAGTAACCTAGGCTTCATACCACTCTTCTCCACAAGACCCATTGGCGGCTCTTATCTGCTCGCAGCCACAGTCCTAGCCGTGATGATAACCCCCTTCGCCTCATCACTGGTTAGGGAGGTTTATGCCCAAGTGCCCAGCGTCATGGTTGAGGGTATTTACGCCCTGGGGCTTACGAAGCTGGATGCTGTCAAGATAAAGCTATCCTACATAGCTAAGTCCCTACTTGGCGCATTAAGCCTAGCCCTTGGTAGGGGGATTGGTGAAACCGTGGCTGTGGCATTAACCGTGGGTGGAGTTCTTAAAGTGTCCCCAAGCCTACTGTCACCCGGCATAACAATACCATCCCTGATAGCTAACCAGTTTGGAAGCGCCTATACCCAGATTGAGCAATCCGCCATGCTATCCCTGGCGCTGCTGCTCTTCGCAATAGGGCTTACCTTCATCATTGCGTCTAAGTTAGTCTTGCTGAGGGGTGGTGCCAGGTGAAGGGCCAAGAAGCATTAATCTTATCCTTGACACTGGCAGCAACCGCGCTGGTTTTTGCACCATTCTTCTGGATACTAGGGGCCGTAGCCTATAATGGCGCATTAGTGCTAGCTAAGGCTGGGTTAGGTTTCCTTCTCAAGAGGCCGCCACTACCGGGCACTAATAGCCTAGGTGGCATAGGCACAGTCATAGAGGGTAGCCTACTAATAGTTGGTATGGCAATGGCCATCGCCACACCCCTCTCCCTACTGACAGCCCTCCACATAACTCTGCATGAGGATTCACCTATCGCTAAGTTGGGTAGGGCGCTGATGGATATTATGGTTGAGTTCCCGACGATAGTGATTGGAATATCTGTATTCCTAATCTTTGGGCTGGCACTGGGCCTTGGATTAAGCGCCCTCACGGCCTCAATAGCCTTAGCCGTGATAATGATACCGTACACCACGATACAGGCTGTGGAGGCTATGAAAATACCCAAGGAGGTGGTCTATGAGGCTGCAGTGGCCCTTGGCTTAAGGGAGGGCCATGTGGCTAAGATCATACTTACGGAAGGTAGGGGTGGGGTAATTACAGGTGTCTTAATTGGAATGGCTAAGATCTTTGGGGAGACCGCTCCACTTCTCTTCACAACTGCCACATCCTTCGACATACTCGCCAACAGCCCACTATCCCCAGTCTCCGCCGTGCCGGTGCTCATATTTGTCTACGCCTTCAGCCCCTATACCAATTGGCAGGAGGTTGCATGGGGAGCATCGCTAGTTCTCTCCTTAATCGTACTCGGCATTTACATTGCCGTTAGGTTATCGTTAAGCAAGGGTGGTTTACGTGAGTGACTCCAAGCCCATCGTAATCAGGGTGGAGAGACTTAATGTATGGCTTGGGAGGGTGCATGTACTTAAGGATGTTAGTGGATTAGCCATACCTAGGAACAGTGTCTTCGCTATAATGGGCCCCTCCGGCTCTGGGAAGACCACACTACTTAAGACGTTTAATAGGATAATAGAACTGAACAGGGATGCCAGGGTTGAGGGTAAGGTGACACTTGATGGTGAAGACATATTCTCAATGGACCCTGTGGTGCTTAGGAGGAGGGTTGGTATGGTTTTTCAGCAGCCTAACCCATTCCCACACATGAGCATTTACGATAACATAGCCTACGCATTGAGGGCAAATGGCATCGTTAAGGATAAGGCAAGGCTAAGGGAGATTGTTAGGTCTGTGCTTGAGCAGGTGCACCTATGGGATGAGGTGAACAGTAGGTTAAATTCACCAGCCGGTAAACTATCTGGTGGTCAACAGCAGAGGTTAGTCATAGCCAGGGCATTGGCGTTAAAACCAGAGGTCCTCCTAATGGATGAACCAACATCAATGGTGGACGTCGTTAATGCGAGAAAGATAGAGCAGTTAATTACTGAGCTACGTAGAAGCATAACAATAGTACTGGTCACTCATAACCCACAGCAGGCCATGAGGATCTCAGACTACGTGGCTTTCCTCTACGACGGCAGGTTAATTGAGTGGGGGCCTACTAAGATCGTGTTCTCAACACCGTCCAATAAGCTGACAGAGATGTACGTAATGGGCAGAGTTTAGGATGATTACAAATTAAATGAATCTAGAGAATAAGAGCCGATCCTGCTAATTACAGAAGGTTTTTATACCATATGGTGAGAGAACATGCGTAAGTAGGATTGTGTAGACTATACGTACTTAAGGAGCCTGTTAAAGTAAACGGGAGGATTAGTAGGCTATTACCCCTGGGTGGTTAACCTTGACAGTGAGGGTAAGGTTAAGGCTAAAGACGAGGAAGGGGAAGGAAGAGCTAACGGTGGCGTTAGTAAATAGCGTCTTCGAGAGCGATAGGCTTCTTGAGTTTTTCTTGAGTTTGTCGTTACTTTTCGGTAGTTTTGATTACTTCTCGTTATTTGTTAATTATATGGTTTTTCAACTGCAATGGAGGCTTGGTCTCTGGGGAAGCACTCATTGGGATAGTTCTTATTTTTAGTACTCCAGTACTCCCTAACACACTCTAGGTCTCAGCGACCGAGGATGATGCTGAAGCGGAGCCCTTGTCCTCAAACGCAATAATCTCTGGGCCGAAAGGGAGACTTTAACCAACGATTACCTGGCTGGCCTACTGGGAATAACCGTTAAGGGGATTTCAGGGAAGGATTATAGCTGCTACTTCAGATAGGAACAGTAAGATTAAGAGAGGAGTTATATGCCACAGTATTGGTAAACATAATTCGCAGTGGTAATGACTAGGAAACTATAGATTACGAGTGAAGACTTATTAAGGAACCAAGCATACCACAGTTTATGAAGAATTTAATTAAGGTTACCAGAAATTACCGAATTACGATACCTGCCTATGTTAGGGAGAAGCTAGGGATTAAGATTGGCGATCTAGTTAGTATTGAAGTTAGGGGTGACGAGATCGTTATCAGGAAGGTCGTTCAGGAGATACCAAAGATTAAGTTAGGCAGGGAATTAAACATTGATGATATTAATAAGCTAATTGAAGAGGGGCTGATGAACAATGCAAGAGGCGGTAATTGACACAAATGCATTGATATTTTACGTGATTGAGGACTCAAAGGAGCATGCTAAGGCCGATAAGGCGTTGAATAGCCTCAGTAAATGGTACGTTCCCACCATTGTTATTTATGAGTTAGCGTGGTTCTTTAGATCAATTAACATACCAGCTGAGAAGGTTGCAGAAATAATTACTAGCATTGTTAAATATGGGAAGACCACAATTGTTTGCGAAGGTGATGCCATTGAATGGGCGCTACATACTATGTTAAGGATGAATTTAGGGCTTGGGAGCTTTAATGATATGGTTATCCTGGGTATCGCCCATAGGTTAGGTAAACCTCTGCTCACTTTCGATGAGAGACTAAGGAGGAGGGCAGGGAGACTTGGCATTAAGGTGCTTGATGTTTAGTTGTTAAGTAAATTAATAACTTTTTAATAACACAGTGGTAATGCCTAGTCATGCCCTTCGTGAGGGAGTCCATGTATAAGTTCATTAAGGATCCTGGGGATGTTAGGGTTGGTGAGGTGATTAGGAGGGGCTGGGTTAGAGGTGATGTGGGTATCCTCGGTGTCCCCTGGGATGGGGCAGTGGGCACTAGGCCGGGTTCCAGGTTGGCTCCAACCAGGGTTAGGTCATGGCTGTACACCTCACCCATGATACATGATGGGTTGAGTATTGTTGACCTTGGTGATGTTGATGTGGTTGTCGGTGATCATAGGGAGACTTGGCGTAGGGTTGAGGAGACTGTGGCCGAGGCCCTGGGCCTGGTTAGGGAGCTTCTTGTTATTGGTGGTGACAGCACCACCTCATACGCTGCCTTTAGGGGCTTGAGGAGGACTGTTAACGGTGGGTTAGCCTACATACTACTTGACGCGCACCCAGACGTTAGGGTGGTTAGCGAGGGCTTGACGAGTGGGCAGGTGGTTAGGTGGATTAGGGAGGTTGACCCAGGGGCGTTCATAGCCGTCGTGGGTGTTAGGCCGCATTCAAATGCACCATACCTACTTGATGAAGCTAAGAAGCTGGGTATTCAAGTATACACAATGGACTACATTGATTTGCATGGAGTGGAGAACGTGATCAATGAGTTGGCTGAGGGTGCCAGGGATAGGGTCACTCACGTTAGCGTTAACCTGGATGCCGTTGACCCAGCCTTCGCCCCAGGCGTCAATAGCCCATCCCCAGGTGGATTCACGTCCAGGGAGGTGATTAGGCTGATCCGTGAAATGACTAAGAGGCTTAGGCCAAGGATCTTCGATGTTGTTGAGGTAACGCCACCCTTCGACATCAACGACATGACAAGCATGCTAGCGTCAACACTACTGCTAAGCGCAATGTGGCATGGTTAAATAACCTACAACCTCATCCTTAACCTTGTCCCCCACCTTCTCCACATCCCAACTTAAAACATCATGTACGTGAATGCCCTCTCTCACCAGCATCCTCATACCGACCTCCTCTAAGACTCTTAAAGACCTCACATACCTTTAATGTAGGTTACGGTATTAGCATTGATGCGCTATACTCATTGAAGGACATGTTCAAGGATATCCACTCTTAAGCGCGTACAGCCAATTAACGTTGTTGAATGGTATGGTTAAGGTTGCTGAGCGGTTCATGGCAACATAGGCAAAATGTCATTTGGCGTTAGCGTAAACATCGATGAATATACCCATGGTTTTTATGCTAGTGCTGTTGACTAAGTAAACCTTAACCAAAAGACCAGGAGTCATACTAGGCAATGGCTGAGATGCATAGTGATTAACCTTACTAGGAAAATCAACATGACTAGTAAACAATAAACAAATTGCCACAGTTAATTAATTCCCTTACCCTGTAAATGATCATTAAAACTTCATTAACTCAACTAGGTGTTAAAGTGGATATAAACACTGGTTGGCTGTGGGTGGGTATTTAAGCTGGGTAGTTTAGGATTTAGAGAAGATGACTGAGCGCGATAAGTGGCTCATGCAGGCGGTTAGGGACCTGGAGACGGCTAGTAATTCCCTGAACTCAGGTGATTACTACGCCAGTGCATTTTGGGCTCAGCAGGCCGTCGAGAAGGCATTGAAAGCATTACTATTATCCTGGGTTGTTTCTGTCTTCATTATTTACGGTTACTCATATTCATTGGTGTTTAAATCCCAAAAGATTTATAAACCAGACCCTAACATTTTTACTGGTTACCCTGGGTTTCCGAGATCCGTAGTGGCTGGGAACCCCCGGTGACGGGTGGGGAGCTGCTGCGGTGAGGGGGCCCAGGGAGACCGTTGAGAGGTAGATGGCGGTGAACATAAACCGCCACCTACTGAGAAACGGCAAGTCGTACAGGGGGCATGATCTGGTGGAGATGGGTTACCTGGTTAGGGATGAACTTGGCCTTGATATATCGCCAATAATTGATGATTTAAGGGCATTAACAGCGCATTACACTACAAGTAGGTATCCTGATGCAGCCAATGCAGTACCGTACGAAATCTACACTAGGGCCGATGCCGAGGAGGCCCTTGAGAGGGCTAGTAGGGTGGTTGAATGGGTAAGGCGAAATCTGCGTTAGAGAGCCAGGTCAAGATGCTGAGGAGGGCCCTGGAATTCGTGGGTAAGGTTAGGCGTAGAATAAACGTGGCCGAAGTCTACGTGGTGGGTTCCAGGGCCAGGGGAGATTACAGGGACGATAGCGATATAGACATCGTAATCATAAGCAATGACATAGAGGGGCTAAACCACCTAAGGAGGAGGGAGTTACTGACAGACCTCCTTGAACCAGGCATCGAGTTCTTCATATACACAGAGAGGGAGTGGAACGAAGCACCAACAACCTGGATCAGACAGCTAAAGAAAGAGGCAAGAAGGCTAGACGATCTACTTACCGAATACGGCATACATTAATCTAGGTGTTTTGTGTACTTCTTAACCATTGTTTTACTGATCAACCCGTGGCAAATTTTTGCCCTGGATCAACCCCGAATAAAGCATTGATACTTCATTCATCCACATTGATCACGCTGGATTTTAATTACAGTATTTGGCAGGAAGTTCTTTAGGGCGGGGTTGGCATGCTTGGCGTGGGTGAGGTGTTTAGGGTTGGTGTTGCCCAGGTCAGGAGGTTTAGTGGCTATGTTGAGGGCATTGATTGGTTGAGGGGTTTGGTTAGGGGTTTGCCTATTGACTTGGTTGTTCTCCCTGAGAATTGGGTGGGTACTAGGGTTTTGAGTCGTGTGGAGTTTGACGAGTATATCGGCTTACTTAGGGAGGTATCTAGTGAGGTTAGTGCCCTAATTATTGGTGGTAGTGTGTATGTTGATTTTGGTAATAGGGTAGTCGGTGTGTGCCCGATTGTTGGTGGTGATGGTTTGGTTAATTACTCGGAGAAGATAATGCCATCTAAGGCTACTCACGAGAGGGGGCGAGTAGGTAATGGTGAAAGACTTGGGGTTGTCGAACTTGGTGGCTGGAGGGTTGGGTGCCTGATTTGCGTTGACGCTATGTACCCGGAGATTACTAGGGCCCTTGCGTTGAATTACGTAGACATCATAGTGAACCCAGGCAGTATAAGTGTTGATAGGGTACAGCTGTGGAGGAGCCTCGGCCTGGTTAGGGCATTTGAGAACTCAGCCTATTTCGTAGCGTCCCTAGGGACTGGGTATAAGTACCCAGACGGCCGCGACGTCCTAGGCGGCAGCTTTATTGCGTCACCTAGTGGTGAATACATACTCACCGTAGACCTGGGTGTTGAGGGGTTATTCAACGCGGCCTTGAATCGCCAGGATATTGACTATGCAAGGGCCAGGAGGGGTTACCTGGATGATTTAGCGAGTAATTACTTCAGGAATGTTAGGGTCGTAGTAACTAAATATAAATAATAACAATGTTATTATTCACTCCCTAACGTGGTTGATTGTATCGAGAACCTCCTCAGGCGTCACATTAATCTTGCCTGATTTAACCATGGCCTTTATCACCCAGTAATATGCCGGGATTTGGTAGGCGAAGTACTTGCCGATCCAGGGCTCACTGGGCATCTCGGACAAGGCCTCAAGTCCAGGTAGCCCTAGGTAGATCATGGTGTTCTCCCTAAGGAGGTTGAAGAACCCCTCCACTGCGTCGGGTTGACCGGTGAATTCGCCGAGACCGTAACTACTGGCCGCGGCTTTTCCCTTCTCGATCAATCTTGCTAGCACATCATTGATACCGCTAAGCCCCTGTTCCTCCTGGTATGTCCTAAACGTGTCTATGACCCTCATTATAGCCTGTCTCTCAATCCATCGCCTATAGTCCCAACCATACCCTACCAGGGTTTCGAACTCCCTCATATTACCGCCAAGCAGGTTCCATAATAACTCAGAATTCACGTCCTTGGCCCCTGTCAATTCGGCGACCTCGTTAATAACCTCCACGAATGCCTGCCTAGGCAGGTTCCAGAGGAGGTAAACCCTCATTCCACCCTTACCACCTAACCTCCTTACCACGTTCACAGCCGCCTGATCACTGACTGTGAATAAGGCCTTCACCCAAACGTCGTGCTCCCTTATTATGTCTGGAATCTTGTTTGTCACTGCCTCAAGCATTTCGTATCCTCCGTACTTCCTCAAAAACCTGTCTATATCGTCATAAATAACGATAACCCTCTTATCCCTAAGGCTATGGTTCCTTAACGCCCTAGCAAGTACTGTGACTGGCTTTATTAATTTGATACCTAGGGTGATGGGGTCCATACTAACATTAACGTTGGCTGCATCCTCCAGTTCACGTATCACATCAATACCTAAACCTGGTACCCTTACCTGGGTCTCCCCTATGGTCTCCTCCTCAAAGGTGTAACGCACAAACACGAGGTCATTAAAGCCCTCAACCTCCTTCACCTCTTCCTCGAGAACCTTTGCAAGTGTTGACTTACCTGCACCACGTGGCCCGTAAATAAGCGAGACTCCGCGATACTTTATCACATTGGTGAAAAACCCCTCAATTTCGCGATTTCTATCCCTGAAGTGAATCATGAGCCCTATGGCCTCCAGCGGCACCTTGACCTTGTGAATGCTCTCAATGAGTTTATTAATATTATACATTGTGATGTAATAAGCTGTGACGAGGCATTTAAGATTTTTCTTAGATGGTTATGGTGGATTTGCGATGGTTGGGGTTAAGTAATTGCCTTAGCCACTTCAGGGTTGACTAAGCCCTTCTTAGATAGGACCCTTAACAATTGCCTAAAAGCCGTTAGTCTCTGGATGTTGTTTGCACCCTCGTAGATCTCCGTTATCTTAACATCCCTAAGGAACCTCTCTATCCCTGTTTCATGGATTACGCCAATTCCCCCGTGTACATCTATGGCCTTTGATACCACCCTCTCCGCAACCTCGGTGGAGTAGAACTTAGCCAGGCTGGCCACGTACTTAAACTCCTCCCTACCCTGATCAGCCAGGTAAGCAGCTAGGTACGTCAAATACCTGGCTGTGATTAAGTCAGCCATCATTTCAACCAGGGTGAATTGAATTGCTTCGAAGTTGGCTATGTACTGCCCGAAGGCGGTCCTTTGGAGTGAGTACTGGAAGGCCCTTTCAAAGGCCGCCTGGGCCATGCCGAGGGCCTGGGCTGCTATGCCAATCCTAGTCCTGTCGTAGGTCTCCATGGCCACCACGAAGCCCATGTTCAATTCACCCACCCTATTCTCATCAGGGACCTCAACGTTGTCCAGGATGACCTCCATTGCGTGGCTGCCCCTAAGCCCCCTCTTCTCAAACCTTGCCCCAATCCTCAACCCGGGTGTATCTCTCTCAACTATGAAGGCTGTTAACCCGTACCATCGCCTACCCGTAGGTGGCTCCGTCGTCCTGGCGAAGACGATCATGTATTTGGCGATGTCGGCATTGCTTATGAGTATCTTCCTACCACTGATGATCCACCTATCACCCTTCTTAACGGCCCTAGTCTGTATACCGGCCACATCAGAGCCGCAGCATGGCTCAGTCATGACATGTGCCCCAAAGGCCTCACCCTTAGCTATGGGTGGTAGGTACCTCCTCCTCTGCTCATCCGTGCCGTAGAGCATTACCGGTATTAAGAAGGCGTCGTTGGTAGTTCTAATGACGGCTATGGATGGTGCCACTTTGCCGAGCTCCTCCATGAGTATCACCGTTGAAACCACATCACCACCCTGCCCACCATAAGCCTCCGGGATCCCAATCCCCCAAAGCCCCTGCTCACCAATCCTCCTCAGTAGGTCCATGGGCACCTCATCCTTATCATCAATCTCAAGGACGTGTGGTGCAACCTCCCTCTCAAGGAACTCCCTAATCACCCTCCTAAGCATTTCATGCTCAGACTTGAATATCAATTGGTAATCCTGCAGGCTATCCAACGGGAACACCATGCATAACCCCACTGCACGTGCAATGAACTTCCTTTTAAATTTTAAACAAGTAGTCATAGAAATACTCAGGTAATTAGCATTGGTACAATAAGGTAATGTCATTAGGTATTTTTAGGATTATGAAGACTAAACATATTAAGTCCATTAACTAGAGACCCGCTAACTATACTTAAGGTGGATTACAGGAATCCCTAACTAACCTACCCAACTCATCCCTCAGACACCAAAGACCCTCACCAGCACTTATTATTACAATACCCAATGCAGTTAAGGCTTTATCGCTAAGTAATACGTACTCCACTGCATCAGATACTATGGGTGTTAACTTCACGGGCATTACACTTCTATCATTAACCATGACCTTAACTTCAACATAATCCCTTAACCTATATATTGGTGCCACGCCAGATGCTGTCCTCACAGCGTATATGTCGGCATTTTTAGGTGGCCATAATTCAAGGCGTTTAGCCAGATCCATGGGTAGCATTATATCTGCACCAAGTCCCTCAAAGCCTGTGTTCGCCATGGCGCAGGTAACTGCTTCATTGCTTCCACTCCTTATCCTTATTTTTAACCAAACCGTCATTTTGCAAACCCCTATTTATTTGCCTCATGTACTCCTCATAAGTTCCTAGGTATGCTATGTATTTTATGTACCCCACGAAGCCCTTAACCTCCAGTTTCGGTAACTCCCTTTCCCCACTCATTTGCCGGTTCAAAAATATGTACTGTTACTTAACTTATAAACCTGTTGCCCTCTACCTTCACCCCACTACGTATTGAAGGGGGTTCTGTAGTTCCTCTTCCTCTCCACATACTCCTGCAGATCCCTCTTAACCCTGTCGTACGTGAACCTGCTAATCCTACCCTCCTTATACGCCTCCTCAATAACCCTCGCACTCTTCTCCTCAAGCCTATCAATTATCGGTATCCTAATGCCCTTCTCCCTAGCCACCATTAGGGACTTGGGGTAACCGGCGTGGGCGTGCCTAACAACACCACTACCTGGATCCACCGTAAACACCCTAAGCGCCTTCTCCTCAGCCAACTCCGTGCCATCGACAACCATGCCGAAGCCGGCGTGTATTGCATACCCAATGCCCACGCCACCACCGTGGTGGAAGCAGGTCCAGGTTGCCCCAGCCGCCGTGTTCAGTGCGTAGTTGAGTATTGGCCAGTCGCCCACTGCATCTGAGCCGTCCAGCATGCCCTCAGTCTCCCTGAATGGTGAGGCCACTGAGCCGCTGTCCAGGTGATCCCTGCCAAACCATATTGGCCCACTTAAGTCACCCCTCCTAACCATTTCACTAACCACCTTGCCGAACAAGGCCCTCTCACCATAACCCAGGTAGACAACCCTAGCTGGCAACCCCTGGAATTTGACGTACTGGTGGGCATTCTTAATCCACCTAACCAACCTGGCGTTCCTCTCGAACAGCGTCAGCAGGACTTCGTCAAGCTTATATATGTCGTTGGGATCCCCAACTAGGCTGGTCCACCTGAAGGGCCCACGCCCCTCCTCGAACAGCGGCCTCATGTACTCCATCTGCCCAGGTATCTTGAAGGCATCCTCCACGCCGGCATCGTAGGCCTGCTTCCTTAGGTTATTCCCGTACTCGAAGGTCACTGCACCACGCCTCTGTAGCTCAAGCATTAACTGGACGTGCTTCTTCATACTCTCCCTAGCCATGGCAATGTACTTATTCGGGTCACTCCTCCTCAACTGCTCAGCCTGCTCCACCGTTAACCCCTGGGGCACGTAGGATAATGGATCGTGGGCTGGGGTTTGGTCAGTGAGAACATCCGGCACTATGTTATCCCTAACCAGCCTCTCCAGCAAATCCACAGCATTAGCCAGCACGCCAATGCTTGTGGCCTGCCTCCTCTCCTTGGCGTCGAGGGCCATGTCAATGGCCTTATCAATGCCGTCAGTCCAAGTGTCCAGGTAACCGGTGTCAATCATCCTCTGTATCATCCTCCTATCAACATCCGCAATCAGGGCAACCCCACCAAGCATCTTAATGGCCAGGGGCTGGGCACCACCCATGTTACCGAGCCCGGCGCTGACGACCAACCTACCCTCCAGGGAACCGCTGAAGTGCCTATCAGCAGCCGCTCCAATGGTCTCGTAGGTGCCTTGGAGAATGCCCTGGGTCCCAATATAGGCCCAGCAGCCAGCAGTCATCTGGTGGAAGCTTATTAGGCCCTTGGCCTCAAGCTCCCAGAAAACCTTCCAGTCAGCCCACTTGGGGACGAGCATGGCGTTGCTCATCAGCACCCTCGGTGCATGCCTACCAAGCCTCCAAATGGCCACAGGCTCGCCACTCTGTATAATTAATGTATCCTCACTATCCATTGTTAATAAGGCATCGACAATAGCCTCGAAGTCATCCCAGTTTCGGGCGGCCTTACCTGTACCACCGTACACTATCAGGTTCTTCGGGTCCTTAGCCACCATGGGGTCCAGGACGTGGAAAAGCATCCTAAGGGGCCCCTCCAACTGCCAATCCCTACTATGGACATGGAGCTCAGGGCCCTTAATGGCCTTAACAGTCCTCGTCTCAGGGTCATAGTAGCCCGCCGATATTAACTCCTCAATGGGCCTACCCCTATACCTCTGTGGAACAGACATGCGGCACTAGCTAGCACTTGGTTAAAAAGCATTACCATATATCACATTTTATTTATAAATTAAGCAGATGCTTAACCGCTTAACGGCATATATTTATAAAACGGTAAAACTTATAAATAATTCATGTGAAACTATATAGTGGGTAATGAAACTGAGGTTGTGGGCGTGTTCAACTGGCGCAATGTGATAGGTTCAATGCTCGGCTGGGGTATGGATGCATATGACTTTGTAGCCTACGACTTCACGGCCCCCATAATTAAGGACATATTCTTCGCCCAACTCGGTTCATTGGGGTCTATGCTGGCTACGTTAGCGGCCTTCAGCTTATCACTGGTGGTTAGGCCAATTGGCGGCATATACTTCGGTAATTTATCTGATAAAATCGGTAGGCGTTATGTACTTTACATAACAATGCTTGGGGCTGGCATATCAAGCTTCCTAATGGGTTTCCTACCAACCTACGCACAGGCCGGGTTAGCGGCTATAGTACTACTACTCCTGCTGAGGTTTGCAGTGGGCTTCTTCCTGGGTGGTGAGTACTCGTCGAGCGGTGTCATGAGCGTGGAGAGCGTGACAAAGTGGAGAGGGTTAGCCAGTGGCATTATGCAGGCTGGGTTTGACATAGGGATATTCGGCGTCACCTTCACGTACACGGTGGTTGCCACTTACCTACCTAATGCCATGTACACAATTGGCTGGAGGATAGTCT
>Ga0081473_132842_pt1 | contig 13822 bp, 17 predicted proteins | sample CisSprmetagenome_FD_70977 | JGI IMG/M metagenome (GOLD analysis project Ga0081473, IMG submission 70977) | Hypoxic/sulfidic aquatic microbial communities from Cistern Spring, Yellowstone National Park, USA v2 (version 2) | ecosystem: Environmental > Aquatic > Thermal springs > Hot (42-90C) >... | reverse complement strand
CGTTGGGTATTCATGGGATGAATTAAGAGGGCTGCTTGGACGTAGGGCTGTGGATAGGTTGTTGAAGGCTACCTGTGGTTATGATGATGACATTGCCTACGTAAAACCAGTGGTTCCGGGTAAGGATGTTATCGACATGCTCAGGCGTGTCGTTAATGGTGATGGTGATGATATCGATAGACTTTGGCGTGAGACCTGCCTATACGTCTGGTTGAGGCTTAGGGGTGTTTCATGAAAACTTAGTTTTTTAAGTAATAACCATTTATTTTCAAGTGAAGATTATGCCAAAGGGGAGGAGGAAGGTGCAGGAACAGGAGGAGGAGCTTGAAGAGGAACGTGAGCCTGAGGAGACTGAAGAGACCGAGGAACAAGAGAGTGGAAATAGTGAACAGGGTACCACAGTCACCGCCACGGTTAGTAGTGGTTATCCCACAATTGATGTTGAGGAAATCGAGGGCGTTGGTAGGGTTACAGCCCAGAAGCTCAGGGAGGCTGGGTATAACACCGCAAGGGATGTTGCCTTTGCCAGTGTTAAGGAGCTTGCTGAAATACTCGGTAGTGAGGATAGGGCTAAGCAGATAATTGCGGCTGCCCAGAAGCTCATTGGTTTAACACCATTCATAACAGCCTACGAGCTTTATGAGAAGAGGCGGGGAATAAGACGCATCAGTACTGGCGTTAAGTCTCTCGATGAATTACTTGGTGGTGGTATAGAGACTAAGGCAATCACGGAAATAGTCGGTGAGTTTGGTAGTGGTAAGACGCAACTATGTCATCAACTTAGTGTTATGGTTCAATTGCCTGAGGATAAGGGTGGCTTAAATGCAAAGGCTCTTTATGTGGATGCTGAGAACACGTTCAGGCCCGAGAGGATAATGCAGATAGCCAAGTACAGGGGTTTGGACCCGCAGGAGGCTCTTAGGAATATACTGTACGCCAGGGCTTACAATAGCGATCACCAAATGATGATAATTGAGGAGAGCAGAAAAATCATTGAGAAGGAGAACATCGGATTAATACTCATCGACTCATTAGTAGCCCACTTCAGAAGCGAGTATCCAGGTAGGGAGAACTTGGCCGAGAGGCAACAGAAGCTTAACCACCACATTGCCCAGCTACTTAGGATAGCCGACATCTACAACATTGCCGTTGTGGTGACAAACCAGGTAATTGCTCAACCAGATGTATTCTTCGGAAACCCACTGAAACCAGCAGGAGGTAATGTGATAGCCCACGGTGCAACCTATAGGATTTGGCTTAGGAAAGGTAAGGAGAACGTGAGGATAGCCAAGATCTTCGATAGCCCATACCACCCAGAGAGGGAGGTAACGTTTAGGATCACGGAAGAGGGAGTTGTTGATTGAGCCCCTAGGGACTAGTAAATAACTTTCTAGGACTGCTCAAACTCGTAGTTGTGCTCCCTCAATGCCCAGTGTATTGGAACTAGGTCTCTTGGTGCTTTGAATCCACAGTTTTCGCAAGCCATGGTTCTGCCTGGTAATTGGGTTAGTTCGTGTTGGCAAACTGGGCATACTGTGCTTGGTAGCCTTCTGAACTCGTACGGAACGCCGTACCACCGCGCCAGTGTTTCCAGTTGGTGAACAAACCTCTTTAGGTTGCTCATTAATAACTTAATCACGTCTGGCGGTAGCTTTTCTTCGAGTAGTTCTTTCCTTGATTCCTCAGTCATGTCATCAATGATTAATAATGCCTTATACTTCAATGCCTTTTTAACCAGCTTACTCGCCAGGAAGTAGGCCTTATCCCTAGTTATGGCGTATAATCTAGCGTGCATTGCCCTAATCCTCTTCCATAACCTACGCCCCTCGATGGTTCTGTGAAGCCCCGACCTCCTCAGCTCACCGTACTTCCTCCCAAGCCTAACCACCTCATTATACAACCCATAGTACCTGCCTAGGTTTAGTCCCTCTTGCTTATACGACACAATCCTTCCATTCCTTATTAAGCCCCAAGATATTCCATACTTCCATGAATTAACATCAACCACGAGCCTGTACTCACTGGGAGTATATTGAGCAACCTCGCGTTCGACAATTAAAGCCAAGTATGGCTTATCATCCTTTAAACCAATCATTGCATACTTAATAACACCGCCCTCCTTAATCCTATCAATGACCCAAATGGGCATTGTGAGTTCGATAGAGTAGCCAGGCTCGTTCCTACAGACCTGGCGCAACTTGATGGCATTGCCCCTGAAATCTAGAACCACCAGTGCGTTCCTATCACCCATCATAGAACCATCACCATAAACCCTCACTGTCTTCAGCGGTACCCATGCCCTAGTAAACCACCTCTTTGGCACTGTGCCAAACACTAGGCTGTTTTTGTAGTTCTTGAAACCATAGAGATGATGCTGTATGGTTTTGGGTAAGTCTGGAACCCAGACTTCATAATCTCGGTAAGCAAGATTTGTGAGAGTTATTAATCGTTTAATGTAATCAATATTGCATTTATCCTTGGGTAGCCTAATGAGTAGTGCTCTGTGAGCTTTCATTCCTCACCACCAACATGCCCTCAACCTCCTTCCCTATGTAATTAACCAGCTTATCCCCTCCATATGCCATGTATACGTAAATCCTGACGTAGGTCTTACTTTGTCTCCTCTCAGCTTGTATTCTACCCTTGAAGGTTAGCACCTCCATCGAGGAACTAGTTACCAAGCTATTAATAAGTCTTTTGGTTACAAAAAGCTTAAATTTTAGATAAAATAAGTACCGATAAGCCCGCGCTCGGAGGGGAATCCAGTGAAGGCGCGGGCGCCCAGCCCCGTGGGCATCTGAACATTGATGCCCCGAGGATGGGGGCGTTGTCCCGACGAGGGATGAATGGGTGATTAGACATGCCAGCATGAGGGAAAACGGGGCAAGAATTACGGAGGAAGGCGTTGTTGATTAAACCTCTTCATCAATAATCACCATTCAACCTATCAACCAATGAATCAGGATCGCCAAGGTACCTAATGTCAATCTTCTTCTCAAAACTTATCAACTCAAAATTCAATCCCAAATCTCTTGCATACCTATACACCTCCATAAGCTCATCCCTACTTGGTCTCCTAGCCAACTCCCTGAACTCCGGATTATAATGACTTGAATGGGGGTCGGTCTCGTGTTCGGGTCTGTACTGGTCCATTATATTCACGAGGACTCCAGGCATGTTATCCGAAATCCACTTAAGCACGGGTTTGGTATCGCACTCGATATGGTTCGGCATCACTAAATGCCTAATTATCATGTCCTCACCCCAGTCATAGACAACCTTGTGATTCCTGGAAACAACCTCGAAATACCTCGGTGTTCTCGAGATCCTGAAGGCACACTTGTCATTACCATACTTAAAATCGGGCAACCAAATATCCATGACAACCCTGAGCAACCTTAGTGATTCCGGCGTCATGTAGAAGTTGCTGTTCCATAGCATGGGCACGTTTACCTCATTACCATACATGGCCCAACCCTTATTGAAGTTGTAGGGTAGGAAGTCAGCCTTAACTGAAAGTATGTGCTCATAATCCTCCTCACCGAGTTGATCCAGGATCTTCATACCATGCTTAGCCAACAGATCTATCGCCTCGACTATATTATGTAAGTTAGGCGTTGGCTCACCACCAACCCAGTTGATGTTATGAACACCCTCAAGCCTAAGCAGGACAACGATTGACGCAAGATCCCTGGGGGTCACTGGTACTCCATTGAACCTATCCCTACTTATGTCGGCGTTCTGGCAGAAGGCACATCGCATGTTGCAGGATGTGAAGAATATTGTCCCAGACCCCAAGGTGCCACGTAGCGGTAATTCTTCACCAAGGTGATGGAAGTACGTGGAGACCCTACTCACGGAATCCAGCATACAAACACCAAGCCTCCTACCGCCAGTCCTATCAACACGACACCTCCACTCACAGAACTCGCAATGCCTAAGCATCCTCCTCGCAATCTCGGTGACCAGATCTAGGAGTGATGGCTCGCTCTTGGGTACGTTCCTTATATCAACTTCACCATTCCTAACCCTACCCCATAGATCGAGAAATTCCTTTGTGGCCTCATCAAACTCCCTCCATAACTCGCCTTCGTTAGAATCCCTAAGGTTTATGTTAGCCCTAACCCTCGATGCAATTAGGTACTTAGCCGGTTTCCTGTTTGTTGATACGTCGTAGTACCAAGGCAGTTTATGCTTAATGTACCTCCAAATCCACAATCTCGAGAAGGACTCCACAGCAATAATTCAGCAGGCCCCTAAAAATCCATAGCCCGGATAAAACTAAAATACACCGTTTAACCCATACACCCGTGAGCGTTGGTAAAATCAGGCTTGCCATAGTCGTTGCGGAGTTCAATTACGACATAACATACCTAATGCTACAGAAAGCACTGGAGCATGCGAAATTCCTGGGTGCGGAGGTGACCTACGTGGCCAAGGTGCCGGGTACCTACGACATGCCCATAGTAGTTAATGAATTACTGAAGAAGGAGGATGTCGATGCGGTGGCGGCAATAGGCGCCGTGATACAGGGCGAGACGAAGCATGACGAATTGGTGGCTCACCAAACAGCCAGGAAGTTGATGGATTTATCCGTGGATTACGGAAAACCAGTGGGTATGGGGATAATAGGACCCGGAGCAAATAGGGTACAGGCGTTGGAGAGGGCTGAGGAATACGCAAGGAGGGCTGTAGAGGCCGCTGTAAAACTCGCAAGGAGAGTTTCCACACTGAGGGGCGCAAGGTACGAGGGAAGTACCGTATACATTGAATAGTCAGTATTGGAGTCACTCATCACAAATCCGCTGGGTAAAGCCTCATCACAACACTAATTAAATAAGAACCCTTATTTGAGCTACTCCCCGTGATTACCGTAGCTGTTGGTTCAAGGAATCCGAACAAGGTGAGGGCTGTGGAAATAGCCTTTAGGCTCATGGGGTTCAGAGCTGATGTGATTGCGGTGGAACCTCCTAAAGACCTACCGCCAGAGCCCATGGGCTTTGATGAAATACTTAATGGTGCCTTAACAAGGGCTAATTATGCACTGATTAGTACGCCCAATGCAGAGTTTGGCGTTGGTATTGAGGCGGGAATAATCAAGTTGGGCAAAATAAATGCGTATCTAGACGTAACAATGGCTGTGATTGCCGATAGGTATGGCGAAACAACCGTGGGTCTGAGTCCAGCGTTTATGGTGCCGAGGAAATTCGCGGAGGAGGTATTGAGGGGCAGGGAGTTAAATGATGTTGCGGAGCAGTACTACGGCGTGGTGAATATAGGGAGGAGGTATGGGCTTATAGGGGCTGTCACTAGGCGTTTCATAGAGAGGTTGGATTTGAATACGGAGGCGGTATACATGGCTTTATTACCGAGGGCTCCCTGGAATAAAAACCTCTACTCAACTTAAATTACTATAATTAAACCTGAACGATAGGTAAAATTATCACCGTATAGTAATTACCATGAGCACTGTAATGGATGCCGTGAAGGCAAGCGTTGAGGAGTTGAGAAGGAGATTTCCCGGAAAGTCCAGGTCCTGGTTAATAAGGTCGTTACGCAGATTCCTAAACAATGATATTAGGAAATTGAATGAAAACGTATGGGTCGTTGCCGGCCGACGTGAAATGGGTGACGCATTACCACAATACGTGGTTAGGTACGTAAACGGTAAGTACCTATGTGACTGCCAAGCATCAATGATAAAGAGACGATTATGCACCCACATAGGTGCCGTCATATTGAGGAACATTTATGAGGGTATTACGAGGATTGTGTACGCCGCAACAATAAACGTTAAGTGCAGAGACACTCAATTACTAATTATTGGAGAAAACAGCAAGGATGTTGAGATAAGGAGAATAGTGAAGGATAAGGAGTTGAAATACATATTAATGGCCAGCAGGGAAATGATGATAAAGGCGATATTGGCCTGTAATGATGAGATAACGGAGAAAACAATACAACTAAAGCCAACAGAATTATGGAAAATCTTAAGCACCGAAAATAACCATGAGAGTGCATAAAATGATTTATGGTGCGGCCGCCGGGATTCGAACCCGGGTTCTGCGGCTAACTGCTCACCTATAATCGTGAACGGCAGGCCGCCATCCTAGACCAGGCTAGACTACGGCCGCGGTTCTTACATCAATAACGTCATTTTTAAGGTTTTCTCTCGTGGGTGTGTTTAGGGTAGTTAAAATTTGTAATTTAATCTTTTCAGAATAATGATGGAGCTTATGCTATAGTTGTGATGCATTACCATCGATGATTTAACTCCACACTTCCTTAGTAATTTCCTAATTAAAAATAGTAATTTCCACCCTTTATCACCATAATTGACCTAAACTAGGTCGAAATACAATCAATACTCGATATCAGCACTCTCAATTCTAAAGGGCTTTTGCGATCTCAGGGCGTTATCAATCCTTTTGAGAAGGCTTTTCTTGTTAATTGGTATATTGTTGTTTTTTATTAGGTCCTTAGCCCTCGTCATTAATTCCGTAAAGGCTCTTGGATTATTCTCCTGCAATTTTACGAATGCTGCGGCGAGTATTATTAATCCCTGCAATCCCCTATCCCTATTTAAACGCCATACCCCCTCGAGTACCTCATGTGCTTCCCAAAACCTCTCCTTATTAAACAGCTCCACGTACTTAAACAGCGCATCGTGCATGTCGTAATTTATAGTACGTTCCGTATCTATGACATGAACCTCCTGAAGATTTAAGCCGAGCCTTTCCACAAGCCTCACCTCACGCTCATCATTGACTAGTACGTCTAGCTCTATGTGGTCTGAGGCTATCCTGGCATTACGTACCATGAGCCCTTCCCACCTTAACTTGGTCAATAATTCCTGCCTATGGTTTGGGGTAAGCCCCGGGTTGTTTGTTGTTGCGAGTATTCTCATTTTTATTTTAATTATTCGCAACCTATTATTAGCCCTTCCCACCGGCGTCAAATGCGAGTAAGCCCTTAACGAAGTATCGCCCTAGGAATACGAATATCACGAGAGGCACTATTGCGGCTATTAATGAGCCTGCGTAGGTCTCGTTGTATAGGGCACCATAACCACCAATGTACTTTTGGACCACCGCACTATTGGCCTTAGACTTGGTGATTTCACAAGGACCAGTGGTATGAAGAAGTTATTCCATGACATGATCAGTATGTATATCGCGGTTGCAATTACTCCGGGCATTGTGAGCAGTAGCACTACCCTTGTGAATATTGTGAAGTCACTTGCTCCGCCTATGTATGCCATCTCCATGTAGTCCTTCGGTATTACCGGTATGAATATTGCCATCAATAGAGCGACTGTTGGTACGAAGAATATTAAGTAAGCAAGTATTAATCCTGCATATGAGTTGAATAGCCCCAGGTACACCATAATCTTCACCAGCGGTACCGCAGCCACCTCGTAGGGTATGAATGTGCCTATCGCAACCAACATAAATAACAGATCACTAAGCCAGTGCTTGAGTCTGTAGAAGCCGAAACCCCCTAAGAACCTGAGGGTTAAAGAACAGTAACCCGCCCCTATGCACATTCACTGGGAACAGGTACATGTGCCCATTAAACATGCCAGCCTCAATCACCGGTATTGAAACATTCCCAGTAGATAGTAAGGAGTCCCACCAGGCCGTGGCATTATAGAACGAACTTGCACCCTGAGGTGCAATCTCTATGTAACTAATCATCTCGGGACCCTCATGACTCTGGAACGTTGTTGGCGGCTTACCAGCCTCTATCAGGGCTATAATTGCGTACTTAGCAGATGTACCACCAGCGCCAGGAACAACATAAGGTTCAACCAGTATATGGAAGTACTGAGTAAATAATGGCCATGTATGCTCACCAGCGACCTTACCAGTCGTCGCCCACTAGGTATAGAATAGAACTTCCTTTGGCGGTGGTACTCTAGTTGCATAGTATGCAAGTAAACCTCCAAGGACGACCACAACGATCACTAGGACGACGATTAAAATCAACGTGGTCCTAGAGATCCCGGCACGAGGCCACATACTAAGCAAAGCCTTAGAATACTCTCTTTAATAAATATCGTGGGTTTTGTAGGTAAACCCAATCAATATAGCTAAATATATAAAGCATGCTACCAGATACTAATATAATGATGACTTTCATCAAAATATTGACAATTAATCATAAAGGTTAAAATAAGTTAGGTATAGTATTTAAATTCCATTACCTAGATCTTATCGGTAATTATGGAGACTATGATTGAGGGTAGGCCTGCCGTGGTGCTTAACCCTAAGGATAATGTTGGCATAGCCCTTAGTGATCTTAAGTCAGGAGATACTGTCCACGTAATTATTGGTAATGCTAAGTTTGTCATTAAGTTGCTTAATGATATACCGTTCGGCCATAAGTTTGCCATTAGGGATATTCGTAAGTGCGATTTTGTGATTAAGTATGGGCATGTTATTGGTAGGGCTAGGGTGGATATTAGGGTTGGTGAGCACGTGCACGTTCATAACATAGAAAGCTTAACCGCAGTACATAGTGTGTGTAGGGGTGGTGGTAAATGAGTGGACAAAGCATACTTGGTTACGTTAGGTCTGATGGTAAGGTTGGTATTAGGAACCACCTACTCGTCATGTCAACAGTGATTTGCTCGAGTTTCGTTGCGCGTAGGATTGCGGATCAGGTCCAGGGTGCTGTGGCTATCGAGAACCCGTTTGGTTGCGGCCAATTAGAACCAGACCTGGAAATTACACGAAGAACCTTGGTGAATACGGCTAAGAACCCCAATGTCGGTGGTGTTCTTGTTGTTGGGCTTGGTTGTGAGCAGATTCAGGCGGATGACTTAGTTAGGGAGATTGAAAAGACTGGGAAGCCTGTGGAGAAGGTGGTTATTCAGGAGGAGGATGGTGGAACACCAGCGGCTATTGAGAAGGGTGTTAGGTTGCTTAGGAAGATGGCTGAGGATGTGCTTTCGCAAAGACCTGAGGAGGTTGATATGTCGAACCTAGTGCTTGGGGTGGAGTGCGGTGGTTCTGACGCGACCTCCGGCTTGGCCTCAAATCCTGTTGTTGGTTATGTAGCGGATAGGGTAGTTGATTTAGGAGGTACGGTGATCCTCTCGGAAACGCCGGAGATGATTGGTGCTGAGGATATCTTAGCAAATAGGGCCGTTTCTAGGGAGGTTGGTGAGAGAATAGTTAGAACCGTTAGGAGGTGGGTTGAACTCGCCGCGTCCTATAACGTGGATTTAGTAGGTACACAACCAGCTCCTGGTAACATAGCTGGTGGCATATCTACTATAGAGGAGAAATCATTGGGTGCAATCATTAAAGGTGGTTCAAGGCCCGTACAGGGAATGGTTGACTATGCGGAGGAGGTTAGAGGTAAGGGTCTCTGGTTAATGGATACGCCGGGTTATGACATAATGTCTGTGGTGGGCATGGTTGCAGGTGGCGCAACACTTGTTATATTCACGACGGGTAGAGGAACACCAACAGGCAACCCGATAGCGCCAGTGATAAAGGTTACCGCGAATCCGCAAACCGCCAGGAAAATGCGTGAAAATATTGATTTTGACGCAAGCACAGTAATACTCGGTCAGGAGACTATTGAGCAAGCTGGTGAGAGATTATTCAAGTTGGTAATAGATGTGGCGAGAGGTAAGCCGACAAGGGCTGAGTTGCTTGGTTTTAAGGAATTCATGATCCACAAGATAATACCATCCTTTTAAGTTCCGACGGAATATACCTATAAGTTAAATAATGTATTATTCCTTTATGCCGGATAATTCGTAGTACAGCTTAAGTAGGGCTTGTGTTCCCTTATCGCCAAGACCCTTAGCCACCAGTGCGTTGTATAGTTCCAGGGTAATTGCTGTGCCTGGTAATGGGACGCCAAGCTTATTTGCTGTCTCTAGAGCGTACCTGAGATCCTTCTTAAGGTGGGTCGCCCTAAAGCCTGGTTCGTAATCGCCCTTCATCATCTTTGGCATGTAGTATTGAACTGTGAATGAGTTTGCGGCTCCCGTGGATAGTACCGTGAATAGTTTGTCCATGTCTATACCAGCCTTCTTGGCCAACGCCATTGCCTCGGCTACCGCCAACATGTCTATGCCAACAACTATTTGGTTCAGGAGCTTCAGCATCTGCCCATTACCAACATCACCAGCGTATATTATTGTCTTACCCATAGCCTCAAGTACAGACCTAACCCTCTCAAAAACCTCCCTCTTGCCACCCACCATTATTGTTAATGTGCCCTGCCTAGCACCAACATCGCCACCCGTGACTGGCGCGTCGAGGAACTCAATGCCGTACTCAGCCAATCTTTTGGCAAAGTACCTGGCATGCTCTGGCGAGTTCGTGCTCATGTCGATAACGATAAGGCCTGGGTGTGCGCCGTATACCACGCCATCCCTGCCAAGCAATACCTCCTCAACGTCTGGTGCGTCGGTCACCATGTCAATAACGACATCACTCTTCTCCGCAACCTCCCTGGGGGAGTTAGCCACTGGTACCCCGAGTTTTGCGAAGGGTTCTGTCTTGCTTCTCGTTCTATTATAAACAATGAGCGAGAAGCCCTTCTTATGTATGTTCATGGCCATGGCGCTGCCCATTATACCAAGCCCTATAAAACCAACCCTCAACTGCTCCATACAATTCCCTCATTAATTCTTAATTAATAAGTCTGAATTAATACGTGTTTTAGGTGGATAATGGTTAATAAGGCGTGTCGTTATTCACGAATTGTGAGGCTTGTTAGGGTTGATGATGCTGTTGGTTTGATGCTGGGTTACGACACAACATATGTGGGTAGGGATGGGGCTACCGTATTATTACCAAGGGGCCACATAATAACTAGGGAGGATGTGGAGAAGTTGAAGGACTCTGGCGTCTACTTTGTGTGGGTCATGGGTGATGAGGAAGGCAGTGACTTGATGTACGAGTGGGAGATCGCTGAAGCCGTAGCCAATGCTGTTGCTGGACGAAATATCTACGTTAAACCCGCCAGACAGGGTTCAGCACGGTTATTGACTACCGTAAATGGAGTACTGCTTGTCGATTCCAATGGGCTAAAGACCCTTAACCTAAGCGGTAATGTCCTCCTAATAACGAGACAGAACTATGTTGGTGTTGTGAAGGATGATGTGGTGGGTATAATCGATGTAATACCACTTAGTATGAGAAGACAGGAGGTTGAGGAATTGCTTAAGCTTAAGGGATTGGTTAATGTTGAGCCGTTTAGGAGGACTAGGCTTGGTGTTGTTATTACGGGCACCGAGATTTACCAAGGCAGGAAGAGCGACCTGTACTACCCAGTCATAAAGGCTAGGGCTGACAGGTTTGGTTGGAGTATTGTGTATAGGGAGGTTGTGCCTGATGATGAGGATAAGATAGCAAGTGCGGTGCGTGAGGCTGTGAACCAGAATGCGGAGACTGTTGTGGTAACTGGTGGTATGTCTGTGGACCCGACTGATAGGACACCAATAGCCATCAAGAGGTTAGGGGCTGAAATAATAGCCTATGGAGTACCTATAAAGCCCACGACAATGACCATGATAGCCCTACTGGGTGATGTACCAATCCTGGCCGTGTCAGCAGGCGGTATCTACTACAGTGATTTCAATGCTCTCGACATATTCCTGCCAAGGTTGATGGCCGACCTAATACCGACAAGGGAGGAAATCGCAGCAATGGGACTTGGAGGACTACTACCAAATTATAAACTCACGATCCACCCATAACCAGGGCATGGTTTTTCGGTGTCGCGCACTATTTCTCAATCCCTAAACGCCTAAGCACGGTGTTAACGATATCCCTAGCCCTACGGGCTTTATTAAGCAGAGCACATGCGTAATCCCTATCATATAACATGCCGGGCGTTAACCCACTTGAGGGTTCTCCATAGGTTGATCGAGCATGTTCCACGGCCACCTCGCGACTCATAAGTGCCAACTCCCTCACAATACTCCTTAAATCCTCAGGTAATTGACTCAACAACGTCAGTAATTGATTAGAGGGATCGTGGCTCCACGTCGGTACCTCATACATGGAAATTAGGGCCTTAGCGAAGTTCTCAATGGATAATTGTGAGTAATGGACGCACCCAGCCCAATCACTGACTTGACAATACATCTCCGCTCATCTAAGATGCTCATTGGCGAGCGCCAGTCTGTACTTGAGCTCCCCTATTGGGTCTATCATAATACCCTTACCTCAGCCATGGGTTTAGGCAGGATCCAGTAATACGCCCTACCATCCCTAACCCTCCTCAATCCACTCTCAACTATTCTGCGCCTAACATGGGCTAGGAAATCCCGTAATATACCGGACCTGTCGAGGAGGATTAAGGCGTCCCAATAAATATTCAGGAGTAGGGGCCGTATTATGCCTGGGTTTATGAACTCCTCGAAGTCCATGTCCAACACCGTGAACTCGGGGTAGTCCTTCAGCAGGGCCGTGATTGCCAAATAAATTGCCTTACTCCTTTTTAATTTGTTGATCTTATTGAGTCCCCTATGGAGGATTAATATGTCGACATCACTCTTCTCATTAGCCTCGCACCTAGCCCACGATCCAAAGAGTAGTACAGCTACGTAGTTCTCATTAATTAACCTACTCAACCTCCCCCTAAGGTCGTTAATCACCGAATTACAATCCAGGGACATATTTACATCAATTGCCCAGACCATAACTTAAATCATTTTCTTATTAAAAAGATCTATTTGTTGCCCTCCTCAACCTCTCTGGACACAGCATTGAATAGGCCCTTTATATAGCCTATGGTGTATATCCTCCCTAGGTACGAGTAGCCCGGTGTATACTCAATATCGTTTTCTAGAGTTGGTGTGTGGTCAACCCTTAGGTACCACTCATGGTTAATCTCCAGGAAAGCCTTGGCTGCATTAACGAGGTCCGTTTTACCCTCACCGATGAGCGTCTCCACGAAGTTGTACCTATCACCCCTGACATCCCTGAAGTGTACGAAGTAGATCCTATCCTTGAGCTTTCTGACGGCTCCAGGTATGTCATCAGTCATTAGTGTAAAATTTCCCATACAGAAGGTTATACCGTTATACTCACTCCTGTTGAGGCTTATCAACCTCTCGAAGGCCTCCACGCTATTCATTATCCTAGGCACACCCCTATACTCAGGTATGGGTGGATCATCGGGGTGCATCGCAAGCCTAACGTTGGCCTGCTCCGCAATTGGTACAATATAGTCCAGGAAATCCTTAAGGTTTTTCCATAAGTCCTCATGCGTAATCTTACCAACACGTTTGAGTATTGCAGGTGGTGGAGAATTCTCTATATCCTTAATGTTGAAGCCTGTCACGTACATGCCAGCCCTATCCGGTATGTGAGTTCTTGTCCTGGACCAACCAATACCCGCCATCCAACTATAAATCCAAATCCTAATGCCCAACTTACCCATGTTCTCAATAAGCCTCGCCACATTATCGAGCTCCTCCTCCCTCAACTCCCTAATACCGAGCCTAATACCATCAAGTGGTGGATTATCCTCAATAGCAACGAGCCTAAGCCCATTCTCCTCGAGCATCTCCTTATAACGCATCAATGGTTCGTAATCCCACGGCTTCTCCTCCTCAATCTGCCTCCAATCCCTAAACCACCTAGGCAGTACGCCATCAGCAAAATCCACACCCAATTGTTTGAGAACTCGCCAAAACCAGTTCGGCCTATTCTCAAGTATTATCTCGGCAAACCTAATCTCCATCAAACCAAACTACTAAGGGACACTTAATAAAGCAATGTTCTAACTGGTGTTAATGCTGAAGGCATTATTGCGAATTTAGTAATTTCGCTATTTTGTAATCATC
>Ga0081473_131896_pt1 | contig 13844 bp, 11 predicted proteins | sample CisSprmetagenome_FD_70977 | JGI IMG/M metagenome (GOLD analysis project Ga0081473, IMG submission 70977) | Hypoxic/sulfidic aquatic microbial communities from Cistern Spring, Yellowstone National Park, USA v2 (version 2) | ecosystem: Environmental > Aquatic > Thermal springs > Hot (42-90C) >... | reverse complement strand
AATTATCAGGGTTAAGGTTTATAATACCTTAACCAGACTTGAATGGTGAAGGTTCGCGGTTTTAAGATGATGAGACGACGGTAACCGGAGTTGATGACGATTAATGGGCGTCCTGATGAAGCAAACAGCAAACCTCGCCATTCATAGCGTGGTGTCCCCACTGCATGGGTCTCATGGTGGATTTATGAAGCCTACCTGAGGTATCCAGTAGCCCAGAGAAAATGGGGTAGCCCCAAGACTTCAGGGAGCCCTCGCCTCTCAGGGCGAGGAAGGGGTCAGCTTACCCTAGAACCTCGGTTATCCTCATCATTTCGAAGCCTGTGGTTAAGTCGCCAACAACCGCGCCCTTGTTATTGGCGACTATCCCACTCCTGACTAGGCTAATACCCCTATTCACGGTTCCCACCCCTATCCTTACGCCGAAGAAGCCTTTAAGGAAGTTGACGTCCTTCTCATCGACCTCTGGTGAAACTAGGATACCTCTGTCGTTGACCACCGCCAGGGAGCCGACTATGTAAAGGCCCCTGATATCCCTAACCTCAAGTTCAATGTTTAAGTTATCCCTAACAATGTTGAGGTACTCCCTCTCAACTATGGGCGACACTACCCCCCTCTTATTGTTGACGAGTATTAGGTTGGCTATTGCCGTGTACCTTGATGGGAGGACTGCCACGTTTAAGTCGCCAAGGGACCTCCTCAGCAGTTCAAGTTCCTCATCCTTAATTATTGACGGCACCAGCACCCCACTATTGTTCATTACCGTAAAGACTCCCAGTAGCGGTGACCCACCTATCGTCATCCTAATAACCTTAACCTTCAAGGTATCCTCAATGTGCCTATCAACCTTTTCAGGTGAGTCAGCTGGGATTAGGGCATACTCATCGTTAGCGGCCATGTAAACCCCCACACTGGCGGTTCCATACATCCTAATGGGGGTTATGTCGAATCTACTTACCGGCACTAACGTGGTTTTGACCGGCTGTTTTATAAACTATTTCAACATTAGGTTGAGACACCCAGTAGTTTAACCTCCCCCTCACCATGGGTTATTTCATTGACCTTACCGATCACGGTGTCCTGTAGCCCAGCTGGTATCTCCAGTTGAAGGGTTAAGTTACCTGACTCATCGTACTGCTCCTTAACAACCTTCCCTATCTTGGCTAGTGTTGACTTAACCTTTTGACTGTACTCGGGCCCCACAGTAATTTCAAGTGTGGCCACGGCCACCTTCACCGGTATGACCCTTTGAATCGCCTTAAGTATGTCGTTTATCTGCTCTTCAACATCCTTAAATGGGTCTATGGCAACGTTGACGCTGTTTAGGGCTAACTCAACCCTCTGGGGTGGTAGGGGGGCCTTAGTCCTTGCATCTATGCAATTCCTACTGATCCACTCAATTATCTGCCTCCTCTTATCCTCAATAAGTCTCCTCCTCTGCTCTGAGGTTAGGGGTATCTCGGCGTTCCTAAGTATTATCTCAGCCGCCTTCCTATGGTCCGTGGTCCCGAAAACCCTCTTAAGGGCTATCTCAGACGCCCTCAACCCCCTCTTAGAGTCCCTGAAGACCGTGTCCGTTATCAACACCTTATCTAGACTTATTGGTTTACCTAGCTTAAATTCAAGTGCGTAATCAGGGTCAACGAGTATTTCGAAGTGCTCACCCTTAGCATCATACTTAACCGTAACCACCTTCCTACTGGACATGGGTAATAACGCATATTCTTACTTAAAAAACATTACTTGATTTTAGCCATCTTCGCGGCCCCACCCAAGTGATCCCATATCCTAAGTAGTTCATTAGCCTTAGCCACGCGTTCTCCACCCATTATACCAGCCTTGATTATAGGGGCCCCGAAGCCAACAGCTATGTGGGCCAGTAGGCCACTTTCAGTGTCCCCGGACCTATGGGACACCACTATCCTGTAGTTGTTGTTGAGGGCGAGCTTAACGGTTTCATGGGCCCTGGTCACTGTGCCTATTTGATCAACCTTAACTAGGATGGCGTTAGCCGCCTTCTCCCTTATGCCAATGGTCAATCTGTCTGGGTTTGTGGTGAATAGGTCGTCACCAACTATTAACCTATCCCTGAACAGCGCCGTTAACTCAGCGAAGGATTGGAAGTCCTCCTCGTGGAATGGGTCCTCAACGTAGATTAGGTTATACTTCTCAATTATGCTCTTAATTCTTTCAAAGTGCTCCCTTGGACCAAGCTCCCTACCTTCATTAGCGTATACGTAGGCTTTACCGTTCCACATGCTTGAGGCAGCCGCATCAATACCTATGCCTATCTCAATACCAAGCCTCTTTGAGACTGACTTAACGGCCTCTGTTAGTACCCCAAGCGCCTTATCTGTGGATATCTTGGCGGTCCAAGCCCCCTCATCATTCCTACCCCCGGCGAAGGTTGGATCCTCCTTGGCCAGTAGCTTACCAGCCTCCCTATGCACCTCCATGTTTGCGTATATCGCCGTGTATATGTCTGGGGCGCCGTATGGCAACACTAAGAATTCTTGATAATCCGGCCCAAGGCCCCTACTGTGCTTACCACCACCTATGGTGTTACCCAGGGGGTAGGGTATTGTATTCGCCAATGTGCCGCCGATGACCTGGTAGGGCCATAGGCCCTTGGCATTGGCAACGGCAACCACGTTAGCCATTGACGTGGCCACGGCCACGGCGCCGCCTATCTTTGAGAAGTCCCAGGTGCCGTCAACCTCCTCAAGCTTCTTATCCACCGCCACCTGGTTGGATGCATCCATGCCTATGAGGCTTGGCTCAACCCACCTCTTAAAGGCGTCAATAGCAGCCTCAACACCCTCATCCGGGAAGTACTTAACCTCATGCCTACCCCTCGAAGCCCCGGCAGGCGCAATTGCCCTACCCCAGCCACCCTCGAGGTAAACCTCAACCTCAACGGTTAAGTCACCCCTACCCGTGAAGACCCTTCTAATGCCTAATTTACTTATCCTAGTGTCCATGAACCAAGCCCAAGAGTAGCGTTAAAATGCATTACCCCAAGTTAAATCAACATGCCGCGTAACCGTCTTTCTGGGGTGGGTTGTTTTGTTGTTTTCTTGGTGGTTTTCCTGGGGTTGTTCACCGTAGTGGCTCCCCACCCGTCGCCGGGGTTCCTTGCAGCTACGGGTCTCGGAAACCCAGGGTAACCAACAAAGGTGTTGGGGTTAGGTTTTGTAAACCTGACGTCTTAGCCATTAATGGAAATGAGTGCAACAAGTGATTATGAAAACCGAAACTACCCCGCCCCTAAGGTAATGGAAACGTCTAGGTAAATGATACCAAGTTACTTTGCATGATTTAAATAAGGCTGATGGCTAGTAGTATCAGGTAGCTTAGGTGGGTTAGTGGATTCATGGTGCTCATTAGGGCTACTGCAGGGGCAAATACTATGGATACGGTATTCACAACCTTTATCAATGGGTTTAATGATGGGCCAGCAGTGTCCTTAAATGGGTCACCAACGACGTCACCAATCACGGCATTCTTATGGGCGATGCTACCCTTACCCCCAAGCCCAGGGTCAAGTTCAGCCTCGATGAACTTCTTGGCATTATCCCAAGCGCCACCTGCATTAGCCATCAGGAGGGCCCTGGGGAGGCCAACTATAATGGTGCCTAGTATTAGGCCCGCAAGGGCTACCCAACTCAGGGTTAAGCCAACAATGACTGGTATTGCAACGGCCAACAGTGCAGGTATCATGAACTCCCTCAGTGCGTGGCGTGTGACTATGTCAATAGCCCTGTTGTAGTCTGGCTTCTCCAAACCCTCAAGTATTTTCCTAGTCCTGAACTGGCTCCTAATCTCCTCCACCAGCTCCGATGCGGCCCTACCCACGGCTATGAGGAGCCTTGACGAGAAGACGTAAACCAGTATCGCGCCTATTAATACGCCAACCAGCAGCATTGGGTTAACTATGCTGAGGTAACTCAACGCACTGCCCAATACGGCGTTGGGATTGCCGTGGCTCAACACCTCGTAGATGAAGCCTATGAAGAGTACTAAAGCCGCCAACCCAGCACTGGCTATGGCGTAGCCCTTGGTGGTTGCCTTATACGTGTTGCCTATGGCATCAAGGGCGTCGGTAACCCTCCTCACCTCATCACCCAAGCCAGCCATCTCCACTAGGCCATTTGCATTATCACTAACCGGCCCATACGAGTCTAGGGATATGACGACACCGGCTAGGCTAAGTAGGCCCACTGACGCTAATGCGGTCCCCATGACCCCACCCTCAATGGGCATTGAGGTAGGTATGTATAAGTAGCCTAGGTAAAATGATGCCCCGAGGGCCAGGGCAACTATGGCTATTATTGGCGCGGCGCTTAGTAGGCCATACGAATACCCGGTTACTATCACGTTTGATGCCGAGAAGACGGCTTGCCTTGCAATGTCCCTAACCGGGTTGTAGGTGTAATGGGTGAAGTACTGAGTCACGTAAAGCACAGCCACGGCGGTTATGAATCCCATAACCACGCTTAGCGATGACGCAATGGCCTCAAGCGGATCCCTCAATGAGACTAGTGAATAGCCCACGGTGAGCACTGAGCCAATTAACACGGTCGCCGTTAGGGCATTGCTGAGTTTCCTCATTGAGGCTGAGGCCAAGTCACCACCCTTAACATCACCCCTAACCAATTGAATTCCGAGTAAAGTGGCTAGGAGCACTAGTGAGGTGACTGCGAGGGTTAGTGAGGCTAAGGTCTTAGGTACGTTGAATACGGATATGAGTATTAATGTTCCGGTTAACACCACTATGAAGCTCTCATACACGTCACTGGCCATACCTGCCACATCACCCACATTATCACCAACATTATCAGCTATTACGCCGGGGTTCCTTGGGTCATCCTCAGGTATGTTGGACTCAACCTTACCAACCATGTCCGCACCCCAGTCGGCGGCCTTAGTGTAAATGCCCCCAGCCACCCTTATGAAGAGTGACATTAAGCTGGCGCCGAGCGCCACAGGCGCCAGTGCAGTAGCCCAATCCCTAGTTAACGCCGAGTATGCTACGTAAAGCGAGGATACGGTTAACACGGCCACACTGGCCAACATGACACCCATGACACTCCCAGCTCTGAAGGAAACCTTTAGAGCCTCACCAATACCCCTCCTAGCCGCCACGGCAGTCCTGGAGGAGCTCCTCGTGGTTACGTACATGCCCACGTAACCCGCTAACCCACTACCCAGTGCACCAAGTGCGAAGGAGAGTACTGCGTAGGCTGCCAGTGATGCAGAGTGGAATATGGCGTAGTAAACGAAGCCTATAATCACCATGAGGGCGATGCCCGTTGGGAGAATGAGACTATACTCCCTTTTAAGGAAGGTCTCGGCACCCTTAGCTATCAGGTCGCTTAGCTCACTCAGTTTTTCATCATCCACGCGCCTTGAAAGGATCCAGTGTACGTTGTATAGGGCGTAGGCTAACCCAGTTAATGGTATTACTATGGGTAGGCTCAGGGAGACCTCAGGGGCAATCATTAGTCCCGTAGATGAATGGGTTCCTATAAATTTTATTTACAACAATATACCGAGTGCACTATATTCGTAATTATAAAAACGATTCGGTCTTTCCCATAGGCACCCATGGGCCACCCACTTAAAACTTTTTAAGTAACCGGGGAATATTCGGCTAATGCTACTTGAGGAAAGGCAGAGGAAGCCCAGTAAGGAGGCGGGCAGGGTAATCATAATGGACTGGTTCACGCCAGCTGCATTAACCGATAGTGAGGTGGCTTTGGTTAAATTCACCGAGGTACCCCTTAAAACGTTCGTTAACGAATTTAATGATTACGTGGCCCAGGGCATGAAGATTTTCAACATGGTTAACAGTAGGGAGGCGGTGGTGGCCCTTAGGGTGGCTGGGGTTAAGCTTCCGAGTGATAGGGTTGAGATGACCATGGATGATGTCAGGTATATTACGCCAGGTTCATTAATATTCTACGTGTATGTTGATGATAGGGCCGGTGAACCATTGAAAATCTACAAAGTTGAACTAAAGGGTTAGAGGTAGCGAAGCCTTGAGCCAACGCTGACGCTAGTCTCTTAATTTAAGCTCTGTTTAACGTTAAACAATCCTTAACACCGCCACTCAGCAACCCCAGTAATGTTAACGACGGATACACTCATAGCAACCCCTGGACCCACTGAAATCCCCCATAGGGTCTTGTTAGCGCTGGCAAGGCGCCCAACCAACCCTGACCTTGACCCAGACTTCTTTAGGCGTTACGATGAGGCCAGGGAAATGTTGGCTAGGATGTTGGGTACTAGTAAGAATAATGTTGTTATTTGGGTCGGCGAGGCCATGAGCGGCCTTGAGGCTGCCGTGGCTAACCTAGTGGTTAATGGGGGTAAGGTTGCGGTTCTAAGCAATGGCGTATTTGGGGATGCCTTCGCTGACCTAGTGACCGCATACGGTGGTATACCAATCATCCACAGGGTTGACTACGGCAAGGTACTAGACCCGGATAGGGTTAAGGTATTCCTGAGGAATGAGGCTAGGGAAGCTGAGTTAGTCACCATGGTTCACTGCGAGACACCCAGTGGGACGTTGAACAATCTTAAAGACATAGCGGCCGTAGTTAAGTCCGAGGGTAAGTTGCTGATTGTGGACGCTGTTTCATCAATAGGCGGTACCGAGGTTAATGCATCCTGGGGTGTAGATGTAGTTATTGGTGGGAGCCAAAAGGTACTTAACCTACCATCAGGTTTAACGATACTGGCTGTTAGTGATGAGGCTTGGAGACGCATGGAGAAGGTTAACTACAGGGGCTTCTACCTAAACATTAGGCTTTGGAGGGATGCTGTTGAGAGGATGGAGTTCCCCTACACCCACAGTGAGCCATTAATCAATGGACTCCTCGAATCCCTTAGGATGATTGAGGAGGAGGGGTTAAGCAACGTCTACGCTAGGCATAGGGCGATATCACGTGGCGTGTTGAATGCAATTAAGGCTATGGGGCTTAGGCTAGTGCCTGAATTAGAGGAGTACTCAAGCCCAACGGTAACGGCATTCTACACGCCAGGTGGCATCAGCGAGGCTAAGGTTAGGGAAGGTGCCCTTAAATATGGAGTCCTCATAGCCGGCTCCTGGGGGCCACTTAAGGGTAAGGTTCTTAGGATTGGTCACATGGGCTACACGGCGTCGCTAAACATAATGACTAATGCCATTGTTGCCCTAGCCAAGGCCCTAAACGACGCGGGGTATAGGGTTAAGGTTAGTGATGCGGTTGAAGCCTTCCTCGGCGGTGTCGGCCTATGAGCCTCTTCACTAGGGAGAGCACTGGGCTTGTCAGGGAGGTTGGGCCTCTTAAGGCTCTCTTAACCAGCATGGGCTACAATGGCTTCCTGGTGGTCCCCTTCGTCTACCTAACAGGGCTTTACCTCTACGGCGGTGGTGGTGCAGCAGTCATCGCCCTGTTTGCCTCCTGGCTCATGTTCATACCGGGCGTGTTCATGTGGTATCTGATCACTAGGCAGTACCCAAGGACTGGTGGGGATTACGTGTACTTCTCCAGGTTAAACCCACCTGTGGGCTTCGCTGCATGGTTCAACTTCACCGTGGGTGAAATGCTCTATGACGCCGTCCTAATCTACTTTGCTGTGGGGCAGTTGGGCATGGTTATGCAGGTCTTGGGTAACCCATGGGCTGGGTTAATCCTTAAACCTGAGTACGAATTCGCCATAGCCGTGGCCCTGGTGGCAGTGTTGATACTAGTCAACGTAGCGTCAGCCAGGGCTGGCCTAACAATGTTCATGGCTATATCGGCGGCGGCCCTATTAACCTTCATAGCCTCGGCAGTTTACGTAGCCATACTGCCCCACGGCTTAGTGAAGTCCGCCCTGGGTTCAGTGTACAGTGAGGCATTAACCTACGCAGGTAAGGTAGCCCCCATGGGTGGGTTATACGGTGTCCTTGGCATGTCAGCGTTCACCACTGCTGTGTGGGCTTATGTAAACTTCCCAGCCACAATAGGTGGGGAGATTAGGAGGGATAGGGTGACGGCAATCCTCGGAGTCCTGGGTATGTTCATAATGGGTGGCCTATTCTTCGCCGCCTTCGTAGTTTCATTCATCCACGCCTTTGGGCTTAGGTTCTACGTAGGTGCCGGTTACATGAATGCCAATGGAATCGACAATGGTTACGTCCTCATAAACCCTGGGGCTGACTTAGCTTTACTACACACGCCAATAGCCATAGCCCTGGCCTACTCCTCGGTACTCTGGTACATAGCCCCGGTCACTGGGGTGATAATCCAGGTGTCGAGGTACCTATTAGCATTCTCCATGGATAGGGCACTGCCCGAGTTCTTCTCCTACGTTCACCCAAGGACGCATTCACCCATCGCCGCCCACCTATTCGACCTAGCGGTTACCGTAATCTTAATGTACATCCTTATCCTAACTCCCTTCAGTGCAGCCTTATCCTACGCCATAGACCTGGACGCGTTGATACTCCTCGTCTTCACGTTCATAGCGTCCGTGCTGCTTGCCCTAGTCATGTACATTAGGGGTGTTGTTAAGCTCAACGCCAATAGACCACTGTTGACGGTGTTGACGGCGATATACTTAGTGTTTCTGCTGATATTCGCCTACTACTGGCTCACCCAGCCGCAGTACTACCTCTCCATAACGGGTAACCCTATTCAACTACTGGCTGAGTCAGCTGTAATATTCGTGGTGGGTTTGCTGGTTTTCGCGCTGGCAAGCTACATTAGGGGTAGGCAGGGCATACCACTAAGCCTTGTCTATGAGGAAATACCGCCTGAGTAGGTTAGCATTAAGCCAAGATTAGGTTATGGGCAGCATTCACGTAAAACAGGCATTCCTCGACGTCATTACTCCATGCAAATCATGAATATGACTCAAGTATAGTTCCTTAGTTTAAAAATCCCAGTCACCTTACGCTATTTTGAACCGTATGTGCCTTTTCGTTGATGTTGAGGGGATTGATGGGGTTGGCAAATCAACCGTCATTAGGCATGTTGCCGACGTGCTAAGGGGATTAGGCTACATGGTTCTCGTCACCAGTGAACCGAGTGACGGCGCAGTTGGAAGGTTCATAAGGAGTGCCGTGTTGACAGGGGAGATTGAGGTTGAGCCAAGTGCCCTGGCACTACTCTTCGCTGCCGATAGGATCATGCACTTCAACACGGTCATTAAACCCAAGCTTCGGGATGGGTTCATAGTGATTACTGAGCGCTACATAGAGTCCTCCGTGGCGTACCAAGGCGCCCAGGGCGTACCCATTGACTGGATACTTAGGGTAAACTCCATGGTCCCTGAACCAGACCTCGTGATAATACTTAACGCACCCCTAGCCGTGGTTAGGGAGAGGTTATCCAGCAGGGGTGTGTTGGAGTACTTCGAGAGGAACCTCAGCCTCCTAATGAAGGTACAGGAGATTTACCTAAGGAGGGCTAAGGAGCGAGGCTACCCAATTATCGATGCCTCAAGGCCCATAGGCAGTGTTGCCGGTGATGTACTTACGCTTATTGAGGATAAGGCCAGCGGCAAGTGCAAGGGCAGCCGCCACTGATGCATAAAGCCCCAAACCACTGCTCACCCTGTTTGAATCACGCCCACTTATGCTGGAGTTAATGCTCGTTATGTTTGATAGGACCATGGATATGTACTTTGTGTTGAGTATTATCGGTAGGTTAACAATGCTGGTCTGCTCAACTATAATGTCAACCGTGGGCGTGAGTGATGCGTTAATTATGAGGTTACTGAGGTACTGGTTATACAATCCCCTAGCCACCCCATAATACGCCTCGTACCTATACAACTCGCCCAGTACGCTAGCCCTCTGGTATTGTAGACTTTGGTTAATTGCCGTACTAAACAGTATGTACTGCCCAGTTACGTTAAAGTAAATCCTCATGAGTCTTACGGATGCGTTTTGAAGCTGATTACTGGTTAGCAGGAGGCCATTTACTATATTGGTTAGGTTACCGTAAAGTGACGTGGGTACTGATAAGGCCTCACTAAGCTTACCCAACGTTGAGTTGAGAGTTGTGGTGGTTGAATTAAGGACATTGCCCAAGTAGTTTAATGCGATGTAAAGTGAGTATACGCTTTGATTAGTCTTAACAAGCGTATTGCTTATGTTGGTTAAGGTCACCACTATTGCAGTTCCCCTAGTGTTTAATTGATACGCCACTTCACTTAACTGCCTACTAGCCGCCACCACCCCCATCTCAGCTTCACTGACGTAACCCTCAAGTTTAAGTACAGCCTCCCTCATCGCCTTCACATCGTCAATCAACTTACTTAACCTACCCAGTATATCAGCCTTAACCTTACCATCAATGTTGAGTGAGTTAACTTCATCATACAGGTTAGTTAAATTACCCTGAACATAACCCAGGTATTGGTAGAACCCGGCCAGAGTCTCATTGGCAGTGTTCAGTATCGGTATCAGCTCCATTAACGTGACGTTGTACTGTTCAATCTCCCCATAGGCATACACAACATCTGAAATGACCTCATACTGGAGGTTAATGATCTCGTTATTGAGTTGAGTCAGGTTACTCATTATTTGCCTAAGTGATGCCGAAACCATCGGTATCGTTGAGTTAAGCCTACTTAGGACGCCGTACTCAGCCCTTAACGCATAGTTAACTTCGTAGACCTGAAGTAGGAGTAGGCTCTCAATAACTCTTGTTGAGTTTATGTAGTAGGCTGACTGCCTATACAGGGAAGCGGTCGTATTCAGCAGGTATGACAATTGGTACAAATCATTGAGGAGTATCGTTGCGTTACCGCTTATTGGCCTTATGTAAGGTATGTTGTTGAGCCTCAGCATCGTGGTGTTCAACTGGTTTATCACAGTGCTGAGGTAGTTTAAGTAGTAGTATAGGTCTATTGATGACGATAGGGTTAATGTACCCAGGTTAATGGCGCTCCAGTTACCTGAACCAGTGGTTATGAACGTTATGTTCAGCTCAATGGAGCCGTTCATGGGTATCTCACCGGACCAGTACACGTAATCCCCAGTACCTATGCTAACTAGACCCGTTGGTGGGGGTGAGTAGTAGAAGTTGACGTTGTTTTGGAGGGGTAAGTATGCGTTATACGTTAGTGGTAGCCCCAATATGTTTGAGGCATTGACCAGCAGGGTGAGCCTAATGCCCGAGCTTCCGTTAATCACCTGGCTTAACCCGGCGGATCCATTAATTAGGTAATTGAAGTTTATTATGTAGCTGTTGATTAGTGGGTTCTGGAACTCAACGTTAAGTGTAACAGTTTCAAATGGGTTAATGCTAATGTTCCAGTACACGTCATAACCCTTCATGAAGTATCCACTTGACGCATATACTATTGTTGAGTATGGTGGCAGTTTAAAACCCACGGTTACCTTCACCGTTGATGCATTCTCATTAACCAGGTTAACACTGTAGACTACGTACGACTTAACGCCACTGCCCGTGTAGTAGTTGATGAAGTTGATTGTGTAGGTTACTGATAGGGGGCTTAAGGCATTAGCCATATGAACGACCGCTAGTGCTGCCAGGGCCATTAACATTAACCCCAATTTCAATGAGTCGAGTTGGCCATGGTGTACGGCAGGTAATGCCCTAACCAGTGGGTTAATTATTGACAATCTCCTCAAGTCTCGATATCTCCTGCTCAATCCTATTCGCATCATCCGCTAATCTACTGCTCTTCCTAGCTAATAAATCTATTTTAAGCCCCTCTATATATGCCTTAACCATGTCCTTAACGTTGACGCTACCTATGTTTATCCTCTCCACAACACCCGACTCATAGATTCTACCACCCCTAATGTTAAGTATCCTAGTGCCCACCTGGGCAACATCAGGGTTATGGGTGGCTATTATCATCGTCACACCTATGGCCTTATTAAGCACGTTTATTAGGGCCAGTAGCCTTGATGCACTTACTGGGTCCAGGGCGCCTGTGGGTTCGTCCATTATTATGAAGCTTGGGTTTAACGCTAAGGCCCTAGCTAAGGCAACCATCTGCTGCTGGCCACCTGACAGTTGATTGGGAAAATGGGTGGCGTATGGGGTTAACCTAACCAGCTCCAGTAGATACCTAGCCTTGGCCTCGGCCATTGCCCTGTCATATAGGCCGCTCATTATCATGGGCATCATGACGTTTTCAAGGGCTGTTAGGTTCTGTATCAGATTATATTGCTGGAACAGGAATCCAACCTTAAACAGCCTAAACCTAGCTAACTCACCCTCACTCATATCTGTAACATCCACGCCGTCGAGGTAGACCCTACCACTGGTTGGCTTATCAAGCATCCCTATTATGTTGAGTAGTGTTGATTTACCTGAGCCGCTGGGGCCCATTATAACGACTACCTCGCCTCTACGTATACTTAGGTTAACATTAATCAATGCATCAACGTACACAGACTCAGATATGTAGTACCTCTTACTCACGTTAACTAGCCTAACCACAATATCGTCATTACTCATTTCGATAAGTTAACTCAACAGCGTTATTAACCCTTTCTATTATGGGGGTTGGGGTTCTTTGCGTAAGGTAAAGGGCTAATCTTTAAATACATAAGATTAAGCAACCCTAACCATGGGTTACCTAGAGCCTATGGTGCAGATACCGTTTCTGGAGCCTCTCATAAACTTCCTACTTAAGGTACCTGTCATTGGGCCGATAGTGAATTTCCTACTGTGGACGCCCATATTTGCCGTGTGGTTTGTCCCAGGCTTAATTGGCTTGTTCATACCGTTGATATTCGTAATATGGTGGGAGAGGAAGGCTGCCGCCAGGGTTCAGTGGAGGTATGGGCCACTTGAAATATCTAAGAGACTTGGTGGTGTTATTCAACCGATAAGTGACTTAATAAGGTATACACTCCAGGAGATTATAATACACCAGGAGGCTGACGCCGCCTACTTCATACACATGCCCGTATTCGGGTTCATATTTGCGCTACTGCCTGTGCTGTTCATACCGGCTGGGCCCAATGTCTACGCTATAAACACAGGTTACAATATCCTAATCGCCGCTGTGCTCATATCAATATTCAACGTTGTGGTTATTGTCACTGGTTGGGCGTCAACGGATAAGTGGGCCTACATAGGTACAGTTAGGGAGGCATTCATGTATGCGGCCTACGAAATACCATTCATGCTGTCGGTGGTGGCCATGATAATTCTGTTTGGTACAGCCGACCCATTCATGATGGTTAATGAGCAGGTTACGCATTATATACCTGGGGCAATACTTAACCCAATAGCCTTCATAGTCGCTGTGGTAACCACGGCCATGGCATCATCAAGGTTCCCATTCGAAATAGTTGAGAATGACACGGATATAGTGGTTGGCCCATTCACCGAGTACGGTGGGTTAATATTTGGACTAACAATGACCATGAGTTACGAGAAGACCTACGTAATGACCCTGCTACTTTCAATACTATTCCTCGGTGGCTGGAGTGGGCCGTACATAGCACCCCTCGGTGACTTATCAGCGCCACTGTGGCTGGGGGTTAGGGTGTTCCTGGTCATGATGTTCTTCTCGTTCCTTAGGGCCATATACCCCAACTATAGGCTTGACCAAGCCTTAAGAATGGGATGGCGTACACTACTTATTTTATCAGTAGTAAGTGTTATATGGAGTATAGTTATTAGGCTTGCGCTACCGGTGGTTTAATATGGCCAAGAAGGTTACTCAACCCAAGGTTAACCCAGTAACCGGGCACTTAAGTGCACTGGCCGTTGGGGTTAAGGAGTTTGTTAAGCCCACTAGGTTCACTATACAGTACCCTAGGGAGAGGAGGTGGGTTGTTGATAGGTTTAGGGGCTTCATAGTTAATGACATTGAGAAGT
>Ga0081473_128043_pt1 | contig 13852 bp, 15 predicted proteins | sample CisSprmetagenome_FD_70977 | JGI IMG/M metagenome (GOLD analysis project Ga0081473, IMG submission 70977) | Hypoxic/sulfidic aquatic microbial communities from Cistern Spring, Yellowstone National Park, USA v2 (version 2) | ecosystem: Environmental > Aquatic > Thermal springs > Hot (42-90C) >... | reverse complement strand
TAGATGCCGAAAGAGGTATAAACCTTCATAGAATTTTTCTAATATTCGAGCGTGTAATATGTCGATAATATTCAAGAGATTCTAAATAGGCATAAAATAATTGCTTAGATTTTGACCAAAGAGGGTAATGAATAATATAATATTCTTCTGATAATTCAAGGATCTCGCCATTGACTATTGGAAGCTCATGAACTAATCCTCGATATAATACTTTATCTTTTCTATAAATTCTTATCTGTCTATTGTAAAAAGGACCTAAAACTACTTGCCTACATCTTTTATCATAATCTACTCTTATTGTGCTTAAGGCTACATAATCATGATTCTCAGCTTTCTCTATTAGATCTCTCAGATCGTTTTTAATTTTCTTCCAAACAACTCATCATCTAGGCAAATGATCCAGCTGTAGCTTGCTTTATTTAGAGCAAACATTCTATCAGGATCTGCATAGCCCTAAGGCTTTCTCTAAAAAACTTTCGCACCATAGCTCCTGGCGATCTCAACAGTATCGTCATCACTAAAACCGTCGACAACAATAATTTCATCAACAACATCTCTAACATTTTCTAATAAAAGTCTCAGTCTTCTACCAGAGTTTCTTGTGAAAGTTATGAAAGAAATTTTAGTGCTCAAAATCTTTTCACTCTCTTTCTCTTAATAAAATTCTTCTTAAAGTCTTTGGGAATAATAACTCTACGTCTACCCTCGGATCCATGATCTTATTGATTAATCTCTCTGAAACTTTTCTATTCTTTTGAATAAAAATTCTTTTTGAAAAAGCAGTAGAGAGATTCTTAATACCTTCTACCAAGCCTTGAATATCAGCTTTTACTAGCCTAGGATCACGTTTAATAAAGGCATGATGAAGAATTAAACTTATGAAACTCTCAGAAAATAATAACGCCAACCTAGGTATTAACATGTCCATTGAAGAATTTTTAGCTATTGTCCAAACAGCGTTTCGCAACATAAAATAATAAAACCTTGGATTCTTAACACCTAACGTTGCACTACCAATATGATATGCTTTGACATCTTTAACGCATTCTATACGATATCCTGATAACCAGAGTCTCCACGAATAATCCACATCATCGTGATACAGAAAGAAATCGGAGTCGAACATTCCTACCTCTAGAAACGTTTTGACCCTTGTTAATAATGCGGCTCCGGAAATAAAAAAGATTCCACTACCGTCATTACCCGTTTTAGGTATAGGTATAGATGAAAGCCCGCATCTAAATCCACAGTTTACTGATCCATCCCTATTTATTATTAACGGTTGCACAGCTCCTAAGTTCTCATTGTTCACTAATCTATCGACTAGCACTGAAATAAGATTCTTATCCAGCAAAATTACATCGTCGTTCACAAAGAAAAGATTATCAGCTCCTTGATGAACAGCATGTACAGCTCCTACATTATTACCGCCAGTATAACCATAATTCTTAGGTAGCTTAATGATATGATGCTTGAGGGCTGCATCATTAAGCAATTTACTAAAATAAATCGGTGTTTTATCACGAGAACCATTGTCAACGATAATGAGCATTAGGTACTGATAGTCCTGATTTAAGATGCCTTTAATCATTAGATTGATGAATCTCTCTTTCACTTTAGATAACGTGTTATAAGTCAATAGTATGGTTGCAACATTTGGTTTCATTTTGGATCCAGCTTTTTAGATATTTGTCAAGGTAATAAAGACTATAAATTATGTATGCACAAGGAGTTCTAAGGGCATATTACCGTTTACAAAAGAGGAATACTTGTATTTTATAAGATTAAAATATTCAAAAGATTTTTTAATCCTATTCCAACTTTGTCATATAGTAAGAAAATGAAAGCAGTTTCCTTGCATAATAATGTTTCTAACACTCATTATTTTGTATTTATATTATTCGATAATCAATTCTGCAATTTTTTGCATATATGGATGCTCTTAAAAACTTCGTAACCTAATCCCATCTATTAAGGAATCTAGTTTTAGTGTTTCAGTATATGTAAACTTTGCTATAGATGTGCTGAGTAACGTTGCTTCAATAGGCGATAAACGTAGTTCTTCATCAACATAAAGTTCTGTGAAGAGATCTGCTTTTAGTAAAAGCTTTAAGAACTTAAACTTTAGTAAGATCCTCATAAAATGAACTACTAAGTTTCTATACATTTCTAGTTTTCAACTTCTATTTTTGGATAAACCATGATAAACTTCAGTCTCTTGTCTAGTCTCTTAGTAGTAACATTCATAAGCCTTACAATAGAGAGGGTATAGGAGTCTAAGTGATAATGCGATGGAAGTATACGCAACAATACAACTGTTTAAAATATATTATAAAGTTCTATTTTCTCTAAGAGTACTAATTAAGGTATAAAATAAAATTTTAATTAATTTCATTTTCTTCACAGGTTGTTATGGAATGGCAGATTTATTAATCAACCGTACTTGAAACGCCTTATTAATGTTCCAAAGAGTAAGCGCATAAACTGCGGATATCTTGTATTTAACTAATGCCGTGGTACTTAACAAAGTATTAGCGAATCAATGTAATAGAAATCCATTAATAAAAATCTCGCTACTAGAACACCTAATAGATATTATAAGTACTCGTGAAGTCCTGCTGAAAAATCTATCAAAGAATTTCGGGTCTATTTCGAAAATACAATTGTTAATCCCAGCTTTAAGCTTGACATTAAAACCGGCTCTATTTAGAGCATACCTCATAAGTAATGCTAACCAATTGTTAAAGCAAAACGCGTATTTAAAGCCTTTTTAATCTTGCTGATCATAATGTAAATAACCTTGGCGATATGATCAGATCTGAAAACATAGTGATATATAAGCTTTTAATGCTAAATAATTTCGAAAAATCTTCCTTCTATAGAGCTTGTGAACCCATATGTGCTTAAGTTCTTTAAGTAGAAAATAATTAGCACGATAAAATAGCAACAATTCGTTATTTCTTATCGCTGATAGGAATGTATACAAAGACCTAACTAAGACAATAAATATTGCTAGATGTAGCGGCATGTTAATTAATGTGGCAATTATAGGCCCAAGATACCTTGTATACCTTCTGTGAATAGGGCGTAATTTTGATGTTGAACCTAAATGTGTGTAAGCTAAGCCCTTATAACTAGCAGTTTTATACCCCATCAACCAAAGCTTAAGTGAAAAATCCTTATCTTTCCAGAAGAAGTACATAAAAGATGAATACGTCCCTAAACCTCTAGAAATTAATTCTCTTAAAACTTCAGCTCTAATTATATAAAGTCCGGAGGCAGGAATAAAACCAATAACTAGCTTTTTATTAGAACCAGAGTATAATCGTCCTACGAGATTAATGCAATGAATTGAAGCAGGCTCTAGTCCTAATAATGCTATGTCCTTGTAAACAATGTTCATTATTTTTATAATTGAATCTAACCAACATAGACTTTTTACTAGTACATCGTCCTCCATATAGACTATATATTTAACTTGGGGAAACTTATATAAAATATATCGTAGTGTGATATCTCTCTGTTTGGCTGAACCCATTTTTGGTAGTAGTAGTGGCATAATTTTAAAGAGTCCCTTTAGCTCCTCCTTTTCAAATTCAGATAATCTCTCTAAAACGTTGAAGGGAGGATTACTCCAAGATATTATAACGTAGGTTTGTTCCTTCATATTACATAGAGCTCTTTTAAGGTTTTCAATAGCATAATTTATATCTGCTTTCCCAAATGCGTTAATGTAAATTACAACATCTTCTTTCATAATATCTGTACCTAACCTATTATATCTGATTTTGACTACTTTAATTTCATTAGATTAACCATATCATTGTAGGACATAATCCGGTATTAGATGTTTGTTGTTTAGTATCCATTCAAATGTTTGTCTAAGACCTTGTTCAAATGATCTAGGCTCTAACTCTAACAATCGCTTCATTTTCTCTGTATCTGCGTAGCCTCCTAGAGGATCTCCTTTTGGTCTTGGACCATACTTTATCTCAAAATCTATTCCAAGTTCTTCTTTGACTAAGCTTTTTATGATAATAGCTAAATCATCGATTCTTGTAGGTTTACCTGTACCAACATTTACTACGTCTCCTTCAATGCCGCTTTTTTCTGCTGCCCTTATAGTAGCTTCTGCAACATCTTCCACATGTATGAAATCCCTTATCTGGCCTCCTCCAAAAACTATTAGTGGACGACCGTTTATCGCTCTCATAAAAAATATCGATACAACCCAACTATGACTTCTTGGCTTAGGGATCTGCAAAGGACCATATATGCTGAAGTATCTCAGAGAAACTGTTGGAAGTCCATACAATCTATAGAATAATCTCGCTTGGATCTCACCCCAAAGCTTAGAGTTCGCATATGTTGACAGCGGATTAGGCTTCATATCCTCTCTAAACTCTGGCGATTCTTGATCACCGTAAACAGCAGCTGAAGAAGCAAAGATATATCTTTTTACCCCTGCCTCCAGAGAGGTTTTCAAGACATTATATGTTCCAATAATATTTGATCTAAAGTCTTCATCAGGATTATATATTGTTGCAGCAACATCAGCGTATGCTGCTAAATGGAATACTACATCCACTCCTTGAATAATTTTCTTAATAGTCTCTTTATCAGCTATGTCCCCCTTAAAAAATTCAACCCTATCATTAGCTAAAATATCTTTACAAAAAACCTCTAATTGATTGAACGGATATGCAGAAAGATTATCAACAATCCTTATATGTGCTGCTCCTCGCTGAATCAGCTTTCTAACAACAAAACTACCTATATGTCCACATCCACCAGTTACTAGAACTGTTACACGATTCCAGTTAACCAATGTAGTCCCTTCACTAAGTTTGTCAAGGATTAATTTAAAACTACATTTTTCAGCTTTTTCAATGCCACCATGACTACCTAAAGACTTTAAGAATTTTCAGTAAATCCCCACTATATGGAACCATATATCTCATAATCTCTTTATCAGACCTCTTCCTTAACTTCTGCACAAAAGACCTCTTCATCATTATCTTTCTCAATTTCTTAAACGGGTATATCATTGACCTCACTATCTGCAGGCCGTATACTTTATTGTTTGTAAAGAAGAAGTATAGAGCTGTTAAGAGGTATTCAAGATATACTACAAACAAAACAATTAACATATTTCCAATACTATAATTCTTCATTAATGTGATTATTCTGTTCCGCCTGTTGAGATAATAGAATTCTGGTCTCGGTCTTCTTGCTCCAGGCTTGTCTCTTGTTGTAGCACCTGACTTATGATAGATTATAGATTGTGGTACATACAAAACTCTGTAACCTGCTAGATGCAATCTCCACCCAACATCTATGTCTTCATAACCAAAGACATATGATATATCAAAGCCTCCAATCTTTAGAAGAACATCACGTCTAAATATTGTTAAAACCCCCATAATATAAGCTAACTTATCGTATTGAGCATGATCAGTCTCGTTAACCCCTCGTGTATAGTTATTGCCGAAGTAATCTATCCATCTACCTGCGGCTGCGCTATCATCAAATTTGTCGTGATCGTAGAAATTCTTGTACTTTGCATCTGCAGCTGCAATCCAGGGCATTCTCTCTAAAGCTTCGACTAAAGGCATAAGCCAGTTCTCATGAACCTCAATATCGTTATTCAATATAGCTACATATTTGCCTCTTGCGACTAGCGATCCTGCCATATAGCCTCCAGCAGTGTATATGTTCTTGCTGAGCCTAACTATTTTAACCATTGGGTAGTTTTGCTGAACAAACTCTACACTTCCATCTGTAGACCCATTATCAACTAAAATAATCTCGAAATTAGGGTACTTAGTTCGCAACAATGAGTCTAGACATGTCTTTAAATGATGTTTTCCGTTATAATTTAATACAACTATGCTAACTAGAGGGTATCTCTCCTTATCACCACCAGACTTACTGCTACTCATAGCTTCACCCGCGAACTACAAGAGATAAAGATACTTAACGCTAACATTGATTTTATGTTCTTCACAGACATATATAAATAGATTAAAGAAGTATTTAACAAAAGTTGCATACTTAATATCATAAGGTGTTATATGTCCTCTTCTACGCCAAAATAAAGTCAGCTTCTCCTGTTCTCTATCGATGAAGTAAACATGAACTTTGCTTATTTTAGATAAAAAACGTAGGAACTGAATATCAAGTCTCATAAGCACCTCAATATGCTTTGGCTTAAACGCCTTCTTATAAACCACTAGGTTGTAGTAGTTTGCCCAGCCTAGAGAGAACCACTCGTCAACAACAATATTCCTATATATTAGAGCCAATATAGCGAGTGAGAGAAACCTCACATATTTATAGATAACCTCCAGTAGAAAATTAATGAAACCTATTCTCTGCAGAAATCTTGAACTAATAAACAATAAAGGATCTCTCTTCTCATGCTTTAATTCATGTATAAGCTTAGAAATCTCAGACACTTTTTTACCACCAAATATACTTACAGAAGGTGTTGTTTGAAGCAGAAGCTCTGCAAAGAGATTCAGAAAACCAAGTCGTTTAAAATTATAAACCTTAGAACTAAGTTTTCTTGCCAAGAACATTGCTATTGTTGACTTTCCAGAAGCCGGCGGACCATCAATAACTAACATCATGTGATAGTCATCACAACCTTTACAAGTCTAAGAATAAACTTTAAGCCATCTTGCGGTTTGATATATATTTTCAACGAATAATATTATAACTTTAGAGCCCATGGAAGTCTTTTCAATATATAGATTAAGCCTCTGACTCTATCTATATAAGCCTTATATGGATATAGAAAAGGTTTTCTTTTGAAGGCTTCTTCAACATCTTTATAATCAAAGATCAGAAGTTCTCTGCCTGTTGAAGCAATTAATTTATCTCTCCAAACAGTTGCATAAACAAAATGATTATAGCTGGATATCGAATTATCTATATATATTGTGTACCAGTAGTATAAATCTTTTGAGACTATGATAGACGCTGGATAACCTAAGCCTCCAATATAATAGTCGCCGAACCTTGTTATTGAAGTGAATTGGGCATGTGCATAGCCTTCTGCTTTTAAGAATATGAATCTCCAGACATTTTTCTCAGGATAATAAATTGCCACACCTCCTCTAGCAATACCACTATCAAAACCAAAGATCCATCTGTCTCTCTCTACAAAGACCGGGACAAACTGCCAAGGGCCTTTATACAACGGTCTCCAGCTAGAGCCACAATCATCTGAAAAAGCAACTCTGACAATATTTCCATCGCCAAGAGTAGTGATCAAAATCTTTCTATCTCTATCAAATGTTATATAATGAAAATGTCTTGATGAAGGATCTATATCTCTGTTAGTGATTATTCTTCTAAAACTCTTAAGATCCTCAGAAACATATATGCCCGTAGGATCCTCACCATATTCTTGAACAAAAAACTTATCACAAGCCTCAGTAGCGTGCCAAAAAATGTTTCCAGCTTTAGTTCTGAGAAGAGGCTTAGCCTCATCTCCTGAGACTAAATAGAGGACATTGTCAGAAGATATCAGAAGACCTTCAGATAAACTTCTTAGTATGAGACAAGAGCTATCTTTAAATACAAGCACCTCATGTATACTACTATCTTTAAATACAGCGATCTTACAGAGACCTCTGTCGTTGATAGTTATGTAGACCATATCATTTACAATATAAACGCCTGTGGCTGATATAGATAGCCTCACTCAAGCCACCTTGAAGGCTAGAATATAACCTCCTGTTAAACGCACACTAAGGAGCTTGTGAAGTAGTTTGATTAGTACACCTAGAAACTTCCAAAGACGATTCGGCATGGTATACACCTCAGCTTTATCAACTCTAACTAGGAGAAATCCTCTCAAGAAATATCTATACACTACATAGCCTCTCTTAATCATATTGCTAATAGTAAGAGACCTAGACATAACTGGCAAAGCTAAAATTATTAAGCCACCTCTCTTGACAAAACCTTCAAGTCTCTCTAATAAATTCTCATCAAGAATGCCATGAATAGATTCAACTGCGATTACAACGTCAAAAGACTCAAGGTAATTAAATGATCTAATATCAGAAACATAGAGTTCATCATATACATTGAGTCTCTTAACAAATTCAATCTTGGCAGGGTCAATATCAACGCCAACAACTTTAGAAATACCTAAATAACCCTTTAGAATAAGCCCCCAGAAACCTAGACCACAGCCAATATCAAGAACACTATCAGGTTTAAACTTTTTGAGAAGACCTGTAATCCAGGGCTCAATACCGGGACTGTGAAATGTTAAGGTATACTCAAGGTCATATATGAGCTTTGCTATTATTATCACCTTATATAATGTTTAATTCTGCAATAGTTTTTTACATACTTAACCTAATATATGCCATAATTACTTTAAAAGATTTAGGATCAGGCTCTATAGTCATTGTTAAGACATCAAAGCAAGATCTTCTATAGACTCATCTTTAATTACAGAGATTTAATTATAGAGATCCTACATTTTCTCTCTAGATCATTAATAGCCACATAAATCTCATCGTTAATGATTTTTATGCTTGATATAGATGCATCAAACCTCATCTAGATCACCCTCGAAGTTAATACACAGCTCATTTTAAAATCTCACATAAAGTTGAAGCCTGAGATCCTGACCCGCAAATTTATGGGTCAGCTTCACATGTTTTAAGATCCTTCCAAAAGCCCTCATAGAAAATCATTTATATACTTCGTCATATTTTTTCCAAAAACTTTGCCATAGCCTTATTATATACTCTCGAGAAACTTCTGTGCCAGAAATATCTTACCATACTCCTGCTGTAATCCATGAAGTAGAAACGTGTATTCTGCTGCTCTAAGCATTCTCTCTAGAGCCTCAACTCTTTGTCTAAGTCTTTCAACAGTCTCCTGAAGTCTCTTGTTCTCGTCTACACATTTCTTCAACTCATTCTCTTTCTCTATGATAGCTTTAGAACCTTCTGCACCTGCTATCACAAGATTATAAAGATTTGAACTTATGAAATCAACAAATTTATCAGGATCATCAAGCTCGTTAAGTTTCTTGCTAAACTCCACAGGATCCGTTTTAATAAGCTGTAAAACATAGAACATTGCATGCCAACCTATCTCTAACAAAGCCTTGACATACCAATTAGCTCTCCTAACAAGTATACTTGTGATCTCACCATAATGTTCGCCCAGTCTCTTAAAAACATCTTTAACACCGACAGTATCATCAGCGGTCTTCTCAAACCTCAGATCTTTTGATCTTTTCTTCTCTATCATTTGCTTATATAGTTGTTCGGCAACATCATTCAAAGATCTGCTGACACGAATCATCTTTTTAGTGCTAGGATCATAAGCTCTGAAACGATCATGCCTCTGATCATAATAAAGCTTCCAACCATTTGCAACAAGTCTAATCAATTCATCTTTATCTTCAATAGGCATTCTACATCAATTAATATATCCTTAGAGGTTTAATAAGCTTGTCAAGATCTTTTGTCAAAAATTGTTAAAGCATAAGATCTATGTGAAGCATCATTAGTATATGTTGTCAAATTCAGAGTGTCAAAAGGGATAAATTGACGCTTGTCAAAAAGCATCATTATGCTTTAAGTTGCATTATTCATTTATGCAGTTTATTGCCTCTTTCAGGACTATCAACACTCAATTAGTGTAATTAGTGTCCAGGAGAAACAAACCTGAGGATAGATATTTTGGATCTAGCTGTAACATTCTTGATCTATGATTCAGCTCTTTGTAAGTGGTCTGATGAGACCCCATTTACGTAGTCTGTCTTCATTTAAAACTTTTATTTTTGAATATTGAAGTCTCTGAGTAATGATGTGTCTTATAACATGAGAGATTTTATAGTACGCCATTAATATTGCTCTCAGGCTTTCTATCAGTCTGATCCCTCTGAAAATGTTTATGAGAGTTAGGAGAGGTATTACGATGATTAAATTTTTTAGAGATAATGATTTCATTAATGTGATCAGTTGATTACGACGCATTAAAAAATATTTGAGATATCTCATATATTCTGATCGAGATGTGACTCCTCCCATAAAATGATAAACCTTAGATCTTGGTTCTAACATTATTATCCAGCCAGCTAGCCACATTCTTAAACCAAGATCTAGTTCGTCGCCATACATAAAATATATAGGATCTAAACCACCTATCTCTATAAAGGCTTTGCGTCTAACAACATAAGCTGCACCAAATGGTGCAAGTATTACTTTAGAGCCAAATATATTGCCTTTATAGTTACCAATAATATCAGCATATAGACCTGTAGATTGAATTTTCTCTGGATACTGATACCAGTATATCAATGGTTGAACCACGCCGAGTCTAGATATATTCTTAAAATCTTCGATAATAGGACTTAACCAATTAACATTCACATAAAGATCTGGGTTTAAAACTGCTACCAACTCTGATTTAGCCAGAGCAACTCCCACATTTACTGCGTAACAAAATCCTGTATTTCTATTCAATTTTATTATCTTTATCTGGGGTCTCATAATACTTCTAGAGTATTCTTCAAAGATTTTTAAACTATTATCTGTCGAAGCATTATCTACGATAATTATTTCTTTACATTCATCTATGTTCTCACAGCTGTGAATCAACGTTTTCATCAATTTACTTGCGAATATTTCACCGTTTCTATTGATAATGACTATCGATATATTCATAGACTTTTAGTGATACGCCAAAATATTATAGAAGCGATGAATATAACTTGATATACTTCTTAGCTGTAAAATTAATATTGAATTGATCTTGCGCTCTCGCTAATTGATACCCTCTTACAGAATCATAAAGATCCTTGTCCATAATTAGATGCATAATCTTATTCGCTAGATCTATAGGATCATCTGATTTATAAAGTGTTATCTCATCGCCTATTATTTCTGGAAATGTCGCCACATTAGGTGCCACCGTCGGGATTCCGCAAGCCATTGCCTCTATCACTCCAAGACCAAAGTTCTCATATTTTGATGTTCTAACGAAAATGTCTGAGGCTCTATATAATAATGGCAACTTGCTGTGAGGGTTCCATCCTATATGAATTTGGGCTCTACCGCTTTTAACAAGATCTTTTATAGATCCCTTGATGTTATGGTAAAGGTCTTCAATAGCAGATCTGATTTTATAATGTATCCCAAAAGATCTTTTTGATATAATAATGTGTTCCCAATTTTAATAAAGATCATCAGATATCCTCTCATTTTATAAAAATAACTAAAGCTTTCAGGGTAATCTGAGCTTATCAAGGTTAGCTTTTTTCATCAGCTTAATATTCGGAATTAAGACGGATCACATTAGTCTTCTTATGGGCCTGAATTAAAAGCAGACCTATTTATGCAACGTATTCTTCAAGGATGATATACATTCTTTGAATATTTTTTCATTGTAGCGAATCGCGTAGAGAAGGAATGTTACATCTTGACGTAAATTATTTGTTTCTGAGCTTAAAACTTCAGGAGATCAAGGTTATATAAAAACATAATAGTAGATAATGAACATTGCAACATGAAGGAGTATTTTCATTATTTACTATGTTTCTTCTGCATGATTATTGAAGAAAAATATTATCGACTCAGCCAGATGATAGCAATATGTGCAATTTTTTAAAGGTTAAGAAATTAACTTCTCTCTTAATAAGATATTTAATAGCTTCTTCAAAATATTTGTAAGCTTTATCATCATATAACGTTATTGGGTGAAGGTACCAGCTTATTAGAGTATTTCTTCTTATTAACAAATTTATTATTTTGATCCAGCACTGTGTGGAGTTTATACCGAGATCTGTTATATGAGTCTTTACCATTGTTAAACCATCTCTATATAGTATGTTTTGAATGCTTCTATGTTTAACACGAGCGATTTTTATCCCATATCTTGTAAGTATATGGATCTTCCCTACCAAGTTAAAGGGAAACGCAAACGAATATAATTCAAGTCCGTGAAACCTTAACGCATTAGCAGACATGATAAGATCTCTCTCTACAGTCTTATCATCGACTAACGGGTAAGGCACATGTGAGAATGAATGAGAACCTATCTCATGACCCACGCCAGATTTGATTGCCTCCTCAATGAGATCGCCATAGTAAAACTCTGGATATTCTATATAATTTGACGCAGGATCAATAGTATGCCAAAGATATTCGCCAATTTGAAAATTATATCTTCTATTCTTCCTCAATATTTTTATAATAGTTTTATGGCCTTTGCACTCCTTAAGTAATGTGTGACCCGTGGAAAATAATGTAAAAGGAATCTCATAAGTGTTAGAGATCTCCAATAATCTCTTTAATCCTACTCTAGTTTTAATTCCTATATTCTTTGCATGATCCGGATCCTGGATAGAAGAGTCGACAGGGCTTTCAACATCAAAGCTGATGAGAATAGTTGGACCAAAGTCTAGTTTATGATTCAATAATAAATCAGCCAGAACCTCCAGAAATATCTTATGACTACAACCTATTAACATTCTTTCACCAGGGAGTGGAATTTATACTAAATGCCCCAAGTAACTTATTATTTTCCCAAAGGGAACACCTAAAGATGACATCCAACGCAGTCCTTTATCTAAAAATTTTCCCCTCACATGAATCACAATATAGCCTCTCCTCAGAGTTCCACCGAAACCTCTCTTAAAAAGTGCGGGGCCCCCGCTAGCCCTCTGGTAGTCTTTTGAAACCCCACCTAGAAAATATCTCTTATAGCCTTCTTTCTTCAAGATGCTCATTATCGAAAGCTGGAGAACAGCAGGAAGTTTGTTTTTCTCTGCATTGTAAGTAGAGGCACCTAGCCACCAATAAGCCATAGGAGACTTCAAATAAGCATTAGAGACAAAAACCGCTACACCAGCCTCAGGCGATGAAGATCGACCCTCGATAAAAAAGAAGCGTAGAAGATTCTCCTCTGATAATATCCTGTAGACTCTCAGTATGTTTTCGAAGCTATAGTATTTGTACAGCGCTAAGAGCTCTTTGGAATTCTTCCACTTACTCTCAAATACTATTTTCGCAAACTGATATCTTAAAAGCTCTGAGAAGTAGTGTGCTCCGCTCTCGTCGCTTTTCTCATAGACAATACCCCCAAGATAGGGGTCTTCATTGAATTTTTCCAGCAATTTACCGTCGTCTACTCCAAGAGCCTTCCTTAATGTATATCTTGTCCTTTTTTCGAAACCATAGTATATCTCACTTAGCATTTTCTTTAAATCTATGTACAGGTCGTATCTGTCTTCAATAAATAGCTGTTTTTTAATAATAGAGGAAAGAAAATATCGGTTTTCATCGTGAGGATGAATTCGCATAACAAAAACATGATAGTCAAGAGTACTATCCATTTCATTAAAAATATCTTCGTTGTCCCCGCCGAGGACATCCTCTACTACAATATTCGGAGGAGATGGAGAGTAGGCTAATCTAAGTTTTTTCATCTGTAAAGAAATAACCGGTATCAAGACTTGTTTATTCAAAAGAACGTAAAATTTTCTAGATTGAGATAGATATCGTGTTATGTAATCTAAAAACCATGGTAGAGCAAATAGCGAATCTAATTTCATGTTTTTCTTTTCCAACATTACCTTGAGAACTTTCGGGCTTAAGAACTCGATCATAGTCTCAACTGTTTTCAATGATTCATGCTAGACCTATTATAAATTAGCGTATACTCTCAAATAGTCCATTGCTATATTCCTCAATTGTAGTTCCTTCACCACTCTATTAACGGCCTTTCTACTCATCGTTCTCATAAGTTTTTCATCATTCAACAACTCTACAATTTTTTCGGCAAGATCTAGTGGATCGTTATAGTTATATAA
>Ga0081473_149198_pt1 | contig 13860 bp, 16 predicted proteins | sample CisSprmetagenome_FD_70977 | JGI IMG/M metagenome (GOLD analysis project Ga0081473, IMG submission 70977) | Hypoxic/sulfidic aquatic microbial communities from Cistern Spring, Yellowstone National Park, USA v2 (version 2) | ecosystem: Environmental > Aquatic > Thermal springs > Hot (42-90C) >... | reverse complement strand
CAAAATGTTCAAAATCTTTAATTAAGAAGAATGCAATACCAATTCCAGATAAAGTTTCAATAATTCTACCTATATAATCTGGAGTTAATGATTTATACATATCTAAAATTAATATATCATACGTTTTTCCCAAAATTTTTTTAGAATCTTTATATTTAATTTTTTCTATATCTAAAAAATCTATCTTTTCTTCTAATTTTTGAAACCTATATAAATAATCACCATTAAAATCTTCAGATATATATAAAATCTTTATTTTATCTTTAAAGTTCCTAATTTTTTCATAATATATTTTTAACAAATTTGATAAAATATCAAAATAATCCTTACCAGATAAAACAACAATTCCTCTGTGATTATTTCTAATTATTTTACATAATAATTTATTGTAATCATTTAGTATATCCATATATAAATTATCAACCAATTACTTATAACTGTTTAAGACAATATTAACCTTTTGTTAAAGTCATATTAAACTATGTTAAAACATTAAAATATTTCGTTAATAGGATATTAAATAATGGATAATTGTTAATTAAATTGCGTTAAAGTGTTAATAAAATATGTTAAATAAATGTTAAATTAAAGTAAATAATATCTTAATTTCATATCAAGTGATTTTAATAATTTTTGATCATCTACAAAAACTATAGATAATCCCTTTGATATTCCTCCGGAATATAATCTAGAAGTTCTTCCAGAAGCCTGTAAATATGTTTTAAGATCCACAATATTTAGATATATATTTTTATTTTCATCTGCTTCTATAGAAACATCAGGATTTTCCTTTAATTTATCCAATATTTCTGGCTTATCAATGTAAATTTTCAGAATATTATATAATGTTAATATATCATTAGCGAAGGATTTTAAATATCCAACCAATTCTACATTATTTCCATTTAAAAAATCAGAAATTAATTTTAAATCTCCAGAAGACAATTTTTTCATATTTTTTCTTAATCTTGTAAGAATTTTTGTTATTCTATCTTTCTCTATCTCCGATATATATGGTAAAATTAGATTAGATAGAATTATTATATTCATTATATTTTTCTCAAGATTTCTAATATTTATCTTTATCTTTGGTATACCCAAAAATATTGCATATTTTATTCTTTCTGGCATATTAATTCCTCTAGTTAATATTCCATATGGGTCTGTAATACTAATTAAGAAATTTATTTTTCCTTCATAAAAATCATTTAATATACTTTCAATTTCTCTTGTTTTTGTTTTTGAATATATTAAACCAACTTTTACATTATTTGATATTAGATAATTATAAATTTCTTCCATATACTCTACTCCCTTTTCTTTCGGAACGAATATTAATCCGCCATCTTCTAACTCTTTTAATAGATTTAATAATTCTTCTTTTATATCTTTCTTAGGAATATAATATACATCTATAACATTTCTAATCTTTGAACTTCCAGTTCCAATAGTAAAATTGGCCAATTCTTTATATAATCTGACTCTTTTTCCTCTTAAACTACCAGTAGCTGAGGATAGAACAATTAATCCATGATCTTTATTTTTAATTTCTAAAAATTTTTTATATAAATCGCTATTAAAATCTAATTTACCATTTAATTTTAGATCTATTACTTTTTTAGCAACATTTATATCTTCTTCACTATAACCAATTAAAATAAACAATTTCTCAATATTTTTCGATCCCTTAAAAAAAGAATCTACATCATCTACAAAAGCAATATCAAATTTTTTACCTTTTAATATATCAAAATTTTTAGTTAAAAATTGGTTTGAAATAATCAATATATTAAAATCTTCATTCTTTATTTTTTCCTTAATTTCTTTTTTATTACCACCATAATATGCTATAAACTTTATATTTAGATTTAAACTACTTATAAATTTATCAAATAAATCATTAAATTGTTTTACAAGTAATCTTGTAGGTAATATTATTAATATCTTTTTATTATATTCACTAGAAAAGTAAATAGACGAAATTATAATAAATGTTGATTTTCCAACGCCTGTTGGTGCTATCATAGAAAAACTATTATTTTTATATAATCTCTCAAACCACATTATTTGTACTTTCCATGGATTAGAATTTAATGCCTTTTTAAAAAATTCAGAAAATTTATTAACTTCTTTATATAAATTGTAAATATTTGAATAGTCTTTTAATTTTCCTTTTTCAGATAATTTTTTATATAAAAGCTCTCTAAAAGTATTTTCATCCTTTATATTTAATAATTCCAATATTTCATTATCATCTAAATCATTTTCACAGGGGAGACCGTGTGAGAGTCTATAGGAAGAAATTATGTTGTTACAATTGAAACATAAATTTTTTATATATAAAGGAATGTAGTCCATATTTTCTTTTATTTTAAAAATTAATTTAAAAATATTCTATTATGGATATATCAGATATAATTACTTACTTACAAAAGGAAAAAGAGAAAAAAACATTACAAAATTTACAAAAAGATTTCTATGTTAAAGTATCAGAATTATTAAAAAAATATAAAAAACAATTAGAAGCATATAAATCCGATAGTAAAGAATATAGAGAAGTTATTGCAACGGTAGATAGACTAAAAGAATCATTGTCAGAATTAATTAATATAAGAATTAGCAAAATAATAAATAATACAGTCTTAGAAGTTAAAGAAGATTTAAATATAATATCAGAAGATTTTTTAGAGGAAGAGGAAAAATTATTATATTCTCTTATAAAGAGGATATTAAAATCATATAAAGAAAATATACAAAACAAGATTATTAATGGAGAAGAAATTGATATTAACAAGTTCTTTTCAGATATAAATATAAATATTTCATTATATCAAAATAAAATAGATAAGAAGATTGTTATTATTAAAAATCAATTACCAAAGATTGTTGGCCCAAATGGAAAAATATATGGACCTTTTAGGGTTGGAGATATAATAATATTAAGTAATAACTTTGCTGAAAAATTAGAAAATACTGGAATAGGAAAAATAGTTAATTAAACTTATAAAATTATTTAATATAATTATCTTTAATGAAATTGCCAAAGACTATTAACAAATATTGCCCATATTGTAGAAAAGTTACTGAACATAAAGTAATAATTATAAAAAGTGTAAAAGCCAGGACTGGTTTGGTTTGGGGTGCTAGAAGAGCTAGAGAAGGGAAAAAAGGTAGAGGAAATAAAGGAAAATATAGTAAGAGACCTCTAACACAAAGAAAAAGAGGTGTTATAAAAACATCTAAAGGGGTTGATATAAGATTGGAATGCAATATATGCAAAAAACAAACTATATGGGAAATAAAAGGTAGATACAAAAAAGTAGAGCTATCAACTGCTATAAAATGAAGTCAAAATTATACTTTGAAGCATTTTCTAATGATAAAGATAAATTAACAGAATTTCTAAATAAAACATTTGAGGCAGTATCAAAATTTAAGAATTTCCAAATAATAGATAAAAAAATTGCTGATCCTATAACAAAAGATATAAAAACTCCGGATGGAAAAACTTTAAGTGGCTGGTCTTCTTATTTAGAAATATATGCGGATTTCAAAGATTTTGATTCATTAATAGATTTTATACTATTTTATACACCATCAAGAATTGATATAGAAGACATAAAAGAAATGAAAATTGTAACAAAAGATAATGAAATAAAATATAACAAAGAAAAAGTTAATTTATTATTAAATCAAATACCACAAGCTATAAATATGAAAGTATCCGCATTATTGAATATATATCTTGCTCAAGTTAAAAAGGATTCTAAGGGTCCAGATGATAAATCATTAACAAATTTAAAAATAAAATAAAATTTTATCCATAATAATATCCAGAACTTTTTTCCCTCTTCTTATTTTCTTCCTCTAATTTCTTAATCATATTCAAATCTTTTTCTATTCTCTCTTTTAATTTCTTACCCTTTTCCTTTAAATCATTTGTATCAACTTGGAAATCATATAACTTGCCTAAAATTTCTAATGCCTTTGAAGCACCAAAATATCCATTAATTTGATTTGATAAATATGTTTCGACTAACAATAAATAAGCTGGTTTTTTGAATAGTTGAGAATAATATAAAAACAATCCGCTCATTCCAATAACAGTATTTGACTTATATAAGTTTAGTTCTCCCAATTTTTCCTTTATCTTGTTTATATCATAATATTTATTTAATGCAAATAAATAGTTTGGATTTTCCGGTTCTAATTGATGTGAACCTATCCCACCAATTATACTTATTTCTAATAAATTAAATTTACTTATTATTCTAAATAGTTTATTCATGAATTTATATCTAAAGTATAAAGATAATCCTGGATCTTCTAGAATCATTATCTGAAAATCTCCATATAATACTAGAAAATTATAGTTACCAATTGGAACAGAATATAGTTTATAACTTATATTATCAGATATATATCCATCTTTATTTATTTTAACTACATCAGGAAAGAAATCTGTAATTATTCTCCCAACAACTTTTCCTTTATAAGTATCTATTAACTTTTTTCCAACTATTTTTGACAAATTTCCATATCCTCCACCTATTGAATAAAGAAAGACTATGTTATTCATATTTTTTATTTTTTCTTTATCAATTATGAATTCCATAATATATTATAATATATTATTTTTATATAAGGTTTCCTTTTTCATTTTTCTTCTATAATCACCCCATTTATCATCTGGAGAAAATTTTGGGGGTATTATTCTGGATGTTTTATTACCGCAAATTGGACAGATTTCTTTAAATGTATATATTTTACAATTTTTACATTTTCTAATCTCTTTCATATTTATTTATTTCATAAACTATATTATAATTTTTAGCTTCTCTATTTATTAATTCTAACATTTCTTTTTCCTTTTTTTGTAGATCAGATGGACTTGTAGTAACATATTTTAACATATACGTAGGTGATCCCAAATATTTAATCATTATATTTAGATCTTTTATTTTTTTAAGAAATTCCTTTATTTTATATATCCCATCTCCATCTAAACAATATGCCTGCATTATATATGTAAACTCATATTTTGGTGGGTTTAAATAATCAATTATATATTTATATAATAAATCGGAATATTTTTTACTTATTTTATATTTATCTAGAACACTTTTTCCGTTTATATAAGTTTCTAAAAATACACTATAAAGTTTGTTTTCTGGAACAATTTTAAATATTATATCTTTTTCCAATTTACTCATATCTATATTTTCCTTCTCACTCATTATTTTTAATATATTATAAGCAGCCATCTCTCTTTTATATTCAAAAATCTTTGCCTTTTGTTTGTTTTTATCAACCCTCTTCAATGATAAAGTAGCTAATCTATTTTGCACATCTACATCAAGTACTAAACATACAATCTTTTTACCTTCTCTAATCAGAATCCTTGGATTTGTTATTCTTCTATTTGATAATTCATCTATCGGAATTATTCCGTTAAAATTCTCATATTCGTCTAAGCTAACTTTTACATCTACATCCGATATATTATTTACAGTACATATAACATAATCATTAACTCTTGGATAATCTTTTCTCTTATACATTTTTTAAAATATATTAAAAATACTTATTAAATTTATATATAACTTTAAGTTTTAGTTATTGGAATATTATATATATTTTCTTCATAACAATTATATGAAAGATTCATTAGAACATATGTTGGTATTTCTAAATTCGAATTTAGTAAATTTTGAATTTCTGGATTATTTTGTGCTAATTGTTGTATATTTATACTACATGATATTGTAGATGAATTTATTAGAACATTCTGTGTTGGTGTACATGAGAAACCTTCCTCTCCATTTGGTATATCTATTTGATTTGCCGCAATAATATCCAATTCAGCATTTACATTAAAAGTAGCTTGACTATTAGAATATATATTGCTAAAACATCCAACAGAATCTTGGAAAGATATTGAAAAATATATATTTCCATTAGTTTCATTTACATTAATATTAGAAGATACTGGTGTTATTGGAGATGATGAATAATATACAGGTTCACTTAGTGTTATTTGACTATTAGAATAATTTAATTGTAATGGAATTAATATATTAGTAACAACATTTGATATATTATATTCTACAACAATTGGTATTTGAGTAGGTACTAATTGAAGACCTGGACTTAGAGAAACTTCAATATTTCCAATAGTAGAATTTGAAGGAATAAGTTGATTAGAAGAAGAATTATATGCTGGTGGTTCTGCATTAAAATTACCTGAGTAAGGAGAAGATAAAGCATAACTATAAATATAATATGAAACTTCTAATTGAGAATTTGACATTGTATAAATATTGTTAACATAAATAACAGGCAAATTATAATTTAAACCACTTGATTCACTATAATTTAATGAAGAAGGAGCTTGAATATATAAATATACATTTCCAGGCTGATTTAATGCCCATGAAGGTTTATATAAATTAGGATTTCCCATATTAAAAAATCCTAAATTTCCAGATCCAATATTACCAATTGGACATGTAGAAAAATAAAATAGGGTTGTACCTGTAAATAATATTGGTAGCAAATATACAAATTTTCCTGACTTCATTAAATATATTTTTACTTTATTAATTAAAAATTTTATTATAATATTAACCTTGGGTGTTTGTACTATTTTGATTATTAGATGTTAATTCATTTAAATTAACATTTCCATTTAAGGTACCTTGAATAATATTAAAAGCCTGACGAGCATCATTAATAAATTGTATTGTATTATTTTCAATAACCTGGAACGTTTTATATCTTCCCAAATATGCAAGGATCTGATTATGATACAAATAAATTACTATTATCAAAATTATTAAAATTAATAAACCAACTAAGCTACCGCCAGAAGAACCTTCATCTTTTTTTATTTTTAAAGTAATAGCATTATTAGATTGATTATTATTTTGTTTAATTTGTACATTACTCATATATTAAGAATAAATTTTAGATATTTATAAGTGTTATATTAGAATTATCTAAAATATAAATATCTATTATTAATATTATCACCTCTATTATAATTAATTATAACATACTATAGACTAATTTTACATTAATGCAAACATTATTGACAATTATATGTTGTATCTAAGTAGACAAGACCATACCATATCGATAAATTTCCAGCAAAATTTATTTCATTCATTATATTCTGTATTTGTGGGTTTAATTCTAATTGATTAACATCAATATTGCAAGAAATAATAGCTATAGAATTTGGTTCGCAAGAAAAACCATATTGATTGTTTTGAATAACTGCAACAAATAATTTCGACTTCTTCGTACTCAGTAATGGTCCATAAAGATCTTCAAATTCATCAGCTGTTATATAATTTAAATTACTAAAATATGTATTATAATATCCTACTTCAGTTGGATTAAAAGAATAAATAAATATACCTAACGTAGCATTTTGAATATTTACAGAATTTATATTATTGCACCCATTAATATCCTGGAGATTGATTGAAAAGTCTATATTATTTCCATTTTCGTATATACTTATATTCTCACCAGTCATGTTTACTTGAGACTCAGAAGAAGGACCATAAGCAAATAAGGCAGGACCAAGAAAAGTTACTTCGTTGCTAACACCCATATTATAAGTACTTGCGTTAAAAATTGGAAAAGCTACCCAAACTTCCGTATAATTTTCATATGAATAATAATTATTGTTACTTACATAATTTTGAAGTCCTTTAGTAAATTGCTGAAATAATTGGCCTAAATTATATGTATTATTTCCCACAGGTATATTAACTTGCTTTAAAAATTGTTCAACCTGGTTTGGAAATAAAAGAATTATTATAATAAGAAGTAATAATATTATTAATATTGCTGTTCCAGCTCCTCCTTTCTTCATAAAATATATTAAAAATTCCTTTATTTATAAATTTTAAGATATCTGCAAATAATCTATCTTAAGATAATTGTCTGTCTTTATCTCTAATAGATTCTCTGGCACTAAACAATTATATATATTTATTGCATAAGCTCCAACAGATGAACTTATGTTATATATACAATTATTATTTAATATAACTTCTCCAGAACCCTGACCAACCACAATATCCAATATATAGTTTGTTAAATTATTTGGAAATGCTATATAAAATATATTGCTTTCCGATTCTATATATAGATTATTTATATTAACTGGATAGGATGATACTAGACTAATTGTATTTTCTCCAACATTTAAATATGGGGTTAAATAAAATAAATTAGAACATGAAGATAAAGGAATTGATAATCCGTTTACAATCAATTCTACATTTTGAGGAGAATATGGACAAAAATCATAAAACATATATACGTCACCGGATATATAATAATAGTTAAAATTTAATGATGAAAATTTTAAATAATTTATATTTATATTATTCAATATCCCATTCCCATTAAATATTATACTTGTTGGAGAAAATACTATTTTTAACTCGTTATCTCCATTATATAAATAATTTGGAGAAACAAAGATACTTATTTCGCCATTTTGGCATCCAGAATATAATTCATAATTATTTATATATATTGTAAATTTTCCATTATTACATATAGAATATGCAGTAATATTTACTCCATTATAATCGTTAGAATAATAGAAATACAAACTTTTACTAACCGTTCCATAAAATATATTTGTTTCAAAATTCAAAGTCCCTAAGTTAATATAATATACAGGAGTATAACTTCCTATTGTATAATTACTCGCTATATAATAATAATTTTGACTTTTTGATAATTGTATATTTTGAAAAACGTATTGTTTACTTATACTTATATTTGATATATTTGAAACATTTGAAGGAAAAAATAATGACATATTAGTTCCATTAATTAATTGTTGTAATACATATTGTTTATATTGATATGGAAGAAGTACCCAATATATAAAAATTACTATACCCAGTAATATAAAGAATATACCTAAACCTGTTGTTTGTAATTTTTTCATATTTTAATAGAATATTCTTTAATATTTATAATTTATATCTTAATTTTCCAACAATACAAAATTTATCAATTAATTCAAAATTATTAGCATTATTATTTACAAAATATATTTCTGCATCTATCTTATCCAAAATATTAAATAAATTTATAATTTTATCAATATTATTTTCTTCTTTCATTTTCTTAAAACATTCCTCAGAAATTAAAACATATTCTATATTATTATACATTGCATTATTATATACTTCATCATATCCAAATGCTACCATATTTTTTTGCATTAAATATAATATTTCTTCAATTAATTTGTTTATTTCTAAAATTTCTAAGCTTTTCAATGTTTCATAATATTCTGTTCTTCTAACAAATTCATATATACCATTTACGCCTCCGTTAGATACCTTATATATTTTTATATTTTTTATATTTAATTTATCCTTTATATAATCATAAAATTCTTCTGGATAAAATAATGGACCAATTATACATAGAAATTTAACGTCATAATCTTTTAATGTATTTAAAAATTCCGAAAATATTTTATATAATTTTGCTTTTTCTTCAGGATCTCCCTTATCTATTTTATAATATTCTTCCTTTATAATTTTTATCCCATTATTTATTATACCCAAAGCTATTTCATTATTATCTATAGATATTACAAAAATATTTTCTTTTTTTCTAGAAGATTTTTCCAATATTTTTTCTTCATATTTTTTTATTTCTTCTTTTTTATACAATATAAATTCTGAAAATATCCTTATATCAAATGTATGATAATGTCCAATAGAATCTTTATCGCTTGAATCAATTATTTTTCCAGAAATCCTTAATGAATCTTTATATTCAGAAAATTTTATGTTTTCAACCTCTATTTTTATTTTTATTTTTTTCTTTTCCTTCTCATTCTCAAATTTTAATGTTCTATAATCATATCCTTCTATAATATCTCCTACATTAATTATTTTATATAAATATAATAAATCTACTTCATCCTCTACTTTAATTTTTATTGTTTTTTTATCTACTATTTCATACTTCATATTAGTAATAATATTAAAGAAAGAAATATTGGAGGAACAAATGGTGCTCCTTCTTTTACTTTTACTTTTATATCATTGTATTCTCCTAATTTTTTTAATATATTAATTTCCTCTTTTGATAGTCCAAATCTTCCAATAAATAATTTATTTTGCAATATATGATAAAATATTATAATAAATGGCATAGAATAATAAAAGAAAATTTTGTTTAGAAAATAAAATATTAATGGTAAAATTATAATCAACGAGATAATAAAAGAATTTATCAATCTATTATTATTCTTAAATTTTAATATATATCTATTATCTTTTTCATAAATATCAAAATATTTTATCAATGTTTCTTTATCTTCTTCTTTTATATTATTAACTTCTATATTATCCTCTATCCAATCTCCTTCAACCAATTCATTTACATCTCTTATAAATGTTAATTTTTCTTCTAAATCTTTTGATATATATCTAAATAAAAAATATGATATATATATGAAAATTAAAGAAATTAATAGATAATAAATATTAAAATATAAAAAGAAGAGGTTAATAAAATATATAGAAACCAATACTGAGATAATATTAAAAATGGAAATATAATATTTTTTTCTATTTTCTTTATATATTTTAATAACTTCTATATTATGAAATATAAATCCAAACAATACTAAGTAAAATAAAAATAATATTATCTTATATAGAGAAAAGAAAGATAACAGAAAGAATATTGAGAAGAAAATAAAAAGATCTCCAATAGCTAATAATCTAAATAAATATAAAAATACAAAAAATAAAAGAATAAGATATGAAAATATAAGATTTTCTGGATAAATATTCTGAATAATTAAATATAAAAAGTAAAAAACATTAAATATCAACAAAATATATATTATTATATCATCTACAGATTTATATTTTATATCTTGATATGAAGAATATGCTAATATTATTATATCAAATATCAATAAAGGAACCATCTCATTCATATAAAAAATAAAAAATACAATTCTTATAAATAATTATTATGATGATGTGGACACAATCTGAATTAATGATGAAAGGAGTAGCTACTGATTTTTAAATTTCTATATATTAATATTTATTATGCCATTAATAATACCTTCTCCAGAATATGCTAAAAGAAGGAAATTATTACAAATCAATAATAAAATTAAAAAATTAGAGAAGGAGGGAAGTGGAAAAATAACTTTGGTATTAAAGAAAGAAATAGACCTAAATAATGTTGATGAATCTTTAAAATTTATATCAATGTTAAAAGAATTAGAAGGAAGAAACTTCTTTGATGAATTATACATTGTTAAATCTGATAAGGTGTTTGATTACTTAGATATAGAAAAAGGATTAGATCAAAAAAGCATAGATAAAGAAAAACTAATAAAATTATATGATATAATAAGTAGACTTTCTGATATAATAGATAAAATTAAAAAAATCTATTAGTATTTATATTCTTCCTCTTTTATATTTTTAGATAACAATAATCTCTTTATATTCTCTATATCATTCTCTAATATTTTTATTTTTTCTATTTCATTTATTATATATTCAAAATTAGCTAAATCAATAAAATTCTCTATTTTCTTTATTTTATTCATTAAATTTTCATAGTCTGACAATACTGATTCTAATATATCTTTAGAATCATAAAGTTCTGCTTTTACTTTTCTTATTTCTTCTTTAATATTATTTAAACCTTCCTCTAATTTACTATATTTTTCATTAATTTCCTCAATTTTATCCATTTCATTTATTCTAGATCTTAAGTCTACAACTAAGTTATTTAATTCTTCAAATAATGCATATATACTATTTAATCTGTTTTCAAAGTTTATGTATTTGTTATATAATTCTTCATAAGCTCTAAATTGTTTTATATTTTTAATATCGTCATTTGTTAATTGCAATAAGTAATTCATATTATTTATTTTATTATTGATTTCAGAATATTTTTCCTCATATTTCTTTTCTATTTCTTCTAATTTACTATTAATATTATATAGATCTTTTTCTTTTATCTCATTTATCATTTCAGATATTTTATTGTATTGTAATAGATCTTTAGATAAATTATCTATTGTTTTAGATATCAAATTTGCTAAATTATCTACTTTTGCTTTTAGATCATTAAAATCATTAATATTTGTATACGAATCTTCTACTTTATTTAACCTATCTGCTAAATCTTCTATTTTATTTCTTAATTCTTTTATACTATTTATAGAATCCTCATATTTTGTTATTTTATTACTTAAGGAATTTATATCAAGTTCTAATTTATTTATTTTCGATTTTACATTTACTATAGTAGAATAATCAACAAAGTTTTTCTGATTATTTTCTAATACATCTACTTTTAATTTTAAGTCATTTAAATATCTTATTTTATCTAATAAATCTTCATTTAGTATTTCTTTATAATTATTTAATATTTCTTCTACATTTTCTAATTCTTCTTTCAAAGCTTTTAACTGATTATTAAATTCTTCTTTATCTACAAAATTATTTAAGCTCCTTTTTATTTCAGATATTTTATTATTAAAATTTTTTACATATGAGAAAAATTCATCAATTAGCTCTGAATCTTTATTTAAATCCATAAACTAATTATATATGATAAATTTTATTAAACTTATCATATGTTTTTTAATAATTCTTTTCTTATCTCATCAATTTCTTTTTTTATCATATCATATTTTAATTCTAAACTATACAATCTTTTTTTAATATCATCTATATCTTTAAATTTTAAACTTATTTCCATTAGAACTATTTTTAGATCTTCTAATAATTTATTATATTCATTATTTTTATCAATTATATTTTTTAATTTTAAATATTTCTCATAAATTTCATCTTTTAATTTCTTATTTTTTTCTAATTCTTCTTTTAAATCCTTAATTTTATTTTCCAAATCTTCTATTATTTTTTCATATTCATTTATTTCATCCATTTTTAAAGAATGATAATATATCTTTTTGAGCTTTTCCTATATTTTCTACAGGTATATTTAATGCTTTTAATATTGGTTCTACAGCTGGTAAAACTTGTTTATATATATAATATTCTGGATCATATTCATTATTTTTAACTTCATCCAATATTCTAACTTTATCAGAAATCCTTTCACCACCTTTTACTATTATATATTCTACTATAAATCCCCTTCTAACATCATAACCTCTTTCTTTATATTTCTTTGCTGCTATAATATGAGGAGCTGTAACTTCATACTCTGATGGATCTTTTCTTAATTGTTCCCTTAATATAAATTTCTCTTTAGGATAAACATGATTTCTTATATTTTTAATAACTTCCGACAAATAATCATTTATTTCTTTTATTTTTCCCTCTAGAGCTAATCTAATTACTTTTTCTTGAACTTCTCCAGCAATTTCTGACCAATCTCTTCTAACAACCTCAAAACCTCTTAATTTAATATTTCCATTTTCAGATAATAATGCATATTTTTTTCTAGCACCACCTTCTCCAGATCTTTTTTCCACAAATATTCCAGATATATAATAATCTTCAAATTCCATTTCTAATGGTTTTGGTAAAATATTATTTATTTTATTCAATAAATTTAGAGCATTTTCTTTATTATCTACAATAACAAATATAGAATCTGTATCTCCATATAATATTTTATATCCGCTTTTTTCAATAAAATCTTTTACTTCTAGTATGTGTTTCCTACCTAGAGCAGTTACTGAAGCTGCACATTCTAAACAATACCATCTAGAATTTGGAAAACCTAAATAACCATATGTAGAATTTATTATATATTTTAATGCTGTCTGTCTACTATCAATTATTTTATATT
>Ga0081473_125972_pt1 | contig 13897 bp, 11 predicted proteins | sample CisSprmetagenome_FD_70977 | JGI IMG/M metagenome (GOLD analysis project Ga0081473, IMG submission 70977) | Hypoxic/sulfidic aquatic microbial communities from Cistern Spring, Yellowstone National Park, USA v2 (version 2) | ecosystem: Environmental > Aquatic > Thermal springs > Hot (42-90C) >... | reverse complement strand
ACATACGGATTTCCTCCGTAGTACGCCTTGATCTCGTAGGAGCCTGGATTCGGCAGAGATATCTCGACGGTCTCTCTGCCGCTATTTATATATTTAGTAAAGGTATAATTATTACCATTATTTAAATTAATTACATATATATAAATAGTGCCGTTAACAATATTAGACTCAGTTAATATCGTCAAATATATATCTATGGGGGAATTGGGGACGGCGAGCTTCCGCGGTATCTCGATCGCCACCTGGGAGGGGTTCTTCAGTACGTAGACCGCCGTGGACGAGTTGCATTGGTAATACCTCGCGTCGCCTCTAAATACGGCGAATATGGTATGGAGGCCGGTGTAGTTGAAGGATAGAGGGAGCGCGAGGGATTCGCCGAGATACCTCCCGTCGAGATATATCGCCGGCACTACCGATGAATTTATCAATATCTCATATTTCCTTAAAACGTATATAACCGATGAATTTAGAGATATATTTATAGTGCATCTAGCCTTTTCTATATATATTATTGTTGTAGATACCGCATTTGAGTAGTTCCCGGAGAAGCTCTGGAAATACGCCGTTATGTTGAAAACGCCGCTTCTGGGCGGGCGCCACGTGGTCTTGATCTGGGGCCCCTGGCCGCTGTATATAAGCGTGTTGTTCACGTAGATAGAGATCCGGCCGGGGACCTGGGGGCTTATCGAGGCGGATATGGGCACCGACGCTCCGTAGACGGCCCTCTGAGGCGCCGCCACCGACAGCACGACGCCGGCGCTCCTGACGACCAGCTGGAACGTGGCGCTCGCGGGGTACAGATCGCCGTTGCCCGGAAACGAGACGTACACGACGTAGGAGCCCGCGGGCAACGCAGGAAGCCGGACTGAGGTACTGCCGAAGACCTGCACGGCGCCTGTGTAGTTGCCCACGGCTATATCTAGGACGCCCGAGACGGGCCTCCCGTAGACGTAGAGGCCCAGGGTCATGTTCGGAATCTCGCCGTATACTGCTGTCACGTACCTAGGGACAGACAGCTCTGGGACCGACTTGGCCACCACTATGGCGGTGTTCACGCTAGCCTCCATGAAGTTCCTACTCGAAGGGATAAACGTGACAGTGGCGTTGTGCAGTCCGGCTCCCAGCGTCAGCGTATCCACGACGTCGCCGAAGCTCCTCCCGTCGACCGACACGACGATCTTGCCAGTAGGCCTCAACGTGGACCTGGCCGACGCGTTGAAGACGAGGATCTGGCCGTACGAGGCCAACACGATCTGGCCCAGCGGCGATCCGTTCACATACACCTTAAGGCTCACAGGCGCCGGCAACACCTTGATAAGCCTGGCCGCGCTCGACTGGGTCGTGTTGGCCGTGGCGTAGGCGACAACCGTGAAGTTGTACGTCCCGACGTCCAGCAGAGGCAGGTACAGCGAGAGAGGGGTTGCGCCGGTCGCTATAAGGGAGCCGTTTATAAATATGCCGATATTGGATTTATAATAATAATTGAACAAGTATGTATTTATTGTATATTTATTATTGGTTCCATATGTAATTAAATTGTTTAAATCTATAGTTATGTTGGGAGCCGCCGGAAGCACCTCAACTGACGCGCTAAGTAGCTGAACTCCGTCTTGACTTATCATCAACGTGTAGTTGCCGGCCGCCAGGGCGTACGGCGGCAGGGATATGCTGGACGTCACCGGAAGGCTGACTCCGCCTATAGACGCAGTGCCGGGGCTGTGGAGCGGCGGATTTAAAGAAATATTAAGCGCCTGACCATAATACACCGTATTAGTGGAAATCGCTGGAGATACTACATAGGTTAAATTTATGTAGTATGATTCATTTGTCAACAAGATATTATATAGACCGGAGTAGGAAGGAGTATAGACGCTGCCCATTGGGGCATATGTGCCGTTTAGATATTCGCGTAGATTACTGCAGGTCGATGAGACATTGATAAATATGGATGTGGTAAAATTATAAGAATTGGTATATTTTATAGTACATATATTAGCTACATTTAATATGTTTTCCGTATTATTTATCAGCACAATTATCTTATCTCCGGTCGGATAGATTCCTATATTTACTATATTATTATATATTTTCTTAAATACTATAGTTGCATTTATTATATTAATATCTGTATTATTTATATTTATATTATTTTTAAAAACTATCGTGAGGTTGGTGTAGGTCGCCTCATTGACCACCTTCGGCGATATGGTATAGCTGGGCTGCGGCTCCGCGAAGAAAGACGGCGGAAAATCTGCGTAAATATTAATACCGAGTAGAAGGATTGTTGATATGAGCGTCAAGGCCATTACTTTCGACGTCTGGGGCACGATCTTGCCTGTGGAGCCCGCTATAAAGGTTGTCGCCGACGTGTTGACGAGGGCGCTCGGCGGCAGAGTCCCGTGGAGCTCCGTCTACTCCTTCGTCCATGAGGAGAGGCGCTCCCTGAAGCTGGCCCGTAGGGAGCGGCAGGAGTTCGTCCCTCCTACCTACAACCTCTACAGAATCAAGCGGAAGCTTAAGGAGCGGGGGATAGCGGCCGATTTCGACGTCTATGAGGCGCAGAACGAGATAGATAAGGCCATCGGCAGCCTCGACGTGAGGCCTTTCCAAGACGCCCTGGACGCCCTGAAGGCCGTCAAGGACGACGGATATAAGGTGGGCGTCGTGTCCAACATACTTCTCTGGAGGTCTGGAGCCACCAGGGAGCTCCTCTCCAAGCTGGACGTAGCCGGGCTGCTGGACGCCCAAATATACGCCGACGACGTGGGGTCCGTGAAGCCGAGCCCGCGTATATTCGAGATGGCGCTCACCGTGTTGGTGGGCGACGTGATGCCCGACGTATATCTACACGTCGGCGACGACTTCTATGAGGACTTCATGGGCGCGTTGATGGCCGACTACGGGTCGGTGCTGGTGGATAGGGGAGGGCTATATATAAAGAAGGAGTACCACGAGGCGGTGCCGTGCCGCGCGTACATAATCCGCGACCTCAAGATGCTCGGCGTCATAACCCATCAGATGGAGAGCTGCGAGGCCAGATAGCGGATGTAGGAGAGCAAAGCCGCAAGTCCCTGGGACTCCTCGGGCCTCAGCTTAAGGGACTCGATCTCCAGCGCCTGTCTCGAGGCCTCGAAGAGGGGATCCGCCGGTATTATGTGGGGCTCCTCGCCGAACATATCCCTCACCATGTCCGGCCAGTTCCGTCCGTACACGCCGGCCACGTCGTGGTCCTTTATGTACATATTTATAATCGGCCTCAACACTCTGCCGCCCACGATCTTCGCGACGCCGGCCGTCGATATTATTGAGGACATATCTGGAGTCACCACGGGCACGGTGAAGTCGAGAAGGCCGGCGGCGCCCCAGTCGTAGCCCGCCGGCGGCGAGTCCAATATGGCGACCAGCGGGCCCAGCATATCGCCGATCTGCCTCATCAACGCCTCCAGAAGCCTCCTGGAGACGGCGACCGGCTTGTTCATGAAGGAAAAGACCACGTTGAACTCGCCCTGCTGGACCTGCCATCTCCTCAAGTAAAGCGCCTGGAGGGGGTTCGATATCCGGCCCTCGAAGTACTCCGATAGGCTCGCCATGTTCTGCAGGCCGTAGGAGCCGGCCAGCAACATGGCCGCTGTGCCGATTCCCGGCGTCGTGTCTATCAACACCACGGGATATTTGGCCTTGCCCCGCAACGCGTATGCCAGCACGACGGCTGTGTTGACCGCCAGAGTGGTCTTGCCGGTGCCCCCCTTAAGGCCCGATATAAACGCCAACGTCTTCATTCCAGCTCGGGGGGTTGCGCCGGCCGTCTCTTGAGCTCCTCGGGCATGGGCCGAGGCGCCGCCGCGGGCTTCTCCTCTACGGGCCGCCTCCCCTGGGGCAACAGTATGAGCACGGCCCCGATGATGTATATCGCCACGGCTATCACGTTGGATATCAACACGTGCGACGCCAAGAGCGTCAGCACGGCGACCGCGGTGAGCAATAAGCCTATGTACTGTTTCACATGTCGCTAAAAGAGGGATTAATTAAGTTCTTTCGGCTATAATGACGGTCCGCCTGACTATATCGCAGACGGCCTCCATGTCGCTCCTCGCGGCGGCCTCCCACAGCTGCGAGCCGCGCCTCAAGATGTACTTCTTGCCTATCTTCTCAAGGAGCCCTTGGGCCAGCAACGCCTCGCATACGGCGGCTACCCTCAGGGTGACCGACCGCGTGGTTCTGAACTTCTCCTCGGACCACCGCGAGACGTCGCCCACGGTGAAGCTAACTACGTTGCCCCTGGCGCCCTCCACGAGCTTAGCAAGGTATCTCCCCAAGATCTCGCAGACCTCCACGGACAAGCCCTCAATATCTAAATATATAGTTTTCTATCTGGCGGAGTAGATGAGCCTCCCCTCGTCGTCCAGACGGCGTCTTATCTTTCCCGACTTGGCCAGAAGGTCCACGGCCCTCATGATGTCGGCGGCCTTATACCCCTTCGACTTCCCCCATTCGAACAGATCCTCCTTGGACACAGCCCCTCTGTCGGCTATATAGCCATACACGGAGTCGCCTATATCCTCCGGCCGGGCCGGCGCCTCGCGCCCCTCGGCGGATTCGCCGACGCCCAGATAGTCGAGCAGGCCGCCCCCCTTCCTCTCGCCCTGCTGCCGCCGCCTAGCCATGAGATAAATCACCCATATTTATTTCAACAGAGAAGCGCCTCTCCAGCGCGCGCGACGCGCATTCGGGATCCAGCTGGACGATGCCCAGAGGTTTCTGCGGCTTGGAGCAGGCCCTCAGCCACTCAGGCACGTCCTCCATATAGGCAACGCCGCCTATGACGGAGCCGTTGCCGGCGAAGGCCCTCGCGACGGGATCCCCCAGATACTCCACACGCCTGCCCTCCTTCCTGACGAGGCCCACGTCGACGGCGATGGCCAGAAGCGACTTAAAGGCCACGTTGTTTATCCAGCCGGACGGCGTGATCTCCGCCAGCCTTTTGTTCAAGGCGTCGTGGAGCTCCTCAAGCGTGGCCGCGCCCATGGCCTCGACGAGCTCGGCCAATAGCCTATATTGGACGAGGGCCGAGCTAAGGAGGGGGTGGAAGGCCGCGGGGCCTATCGACCGATATATGGAGAGCAGCTCGTAGGCCAGCTTGGTCGGCGCGACGTTTCTGTCGGACACCGCCACCAGCCCGAGCCTCTCGAGAAACCGCGTTATGTCGCCCTTACCCTTCCCGAAGTCGAGGCCATCTTCTTTCAACTCCTCAAGGGAGGCCGACCCCCTCTGGACCACCGCCTGTAAATACCTCACGAGCCTGTCCAGCCGGATAGGCGGAAAGGGTATGCTCCTCTGGACGTGGAACATCGGCCCTATATGGGCTCCCGCAATAAATGGAAAAGCATTGCGAATAATCATATCTGGATAATCCGCGGCGCGTTGAACAAGTACAACGCGTAGACCTAGGTGATGCTTATTAATCGATAGTTATACAGCACATATGGAAATTAGAAAGTTGATAAGGATAGGTGAGAGGTCGTTCGGGGTCACTCTTCCGCGAGAATGGGTTGAGTCTAACCAGCTGAAGGTGGGCTCCCCCATAAAAATACTCACCGAGGCGAATAAAATCTTGATACTTCCCGCCACCGCCGAAGGCGTAGCCGTCGCCGTATCGTTGAAGGAGGAAGATGTGGAGAAGGCTCTGCGCGATGTGATAGCGTATTATATCGAGGGCGTAGACGAGATAAGCATAGAGTCCGGCAACATATCGGCCTTGGTCGGGAAGGTCGAGGGCCGGCTGCCCGGCGTCGTAGCGCTCGAGTCGGGGGGCAAGCTGAAGCTGAGGATAGTGACCAAGGAGGACGTCGACATCGACGAGGTGGTCAGAAGCATGTACACAACCGTCATGGCCATGTTCCACCTATTTCTAGACTTCATTAAGGGACATGACGAGGAGGACGCCAGAGAGCTGCTTCGCATGGACGACCAGCTGGACCGCCTCTACTTCCTGTCCCTAAGGACCATAAAGAAGAACATCTACCAGAACCCGCAGGGCTTTGTGGACTACGCCATAGTGGTCAAGAACCTGGAGCACATGGGCGACGCCCTCGACAGATCGACAAACTACCTCAAACAGAACAAGGTGGGCTGCCACGAGGAGCTGGTCAGCGAGTTCGAGAACCTGCAGAGATACGCCGAGGAGGCCGCGAGGTCCTTCCTGGAGAACCGGCACGAAGGCGCCTTGAAGGTAATACTGGAGAGGGAGTCAGTTTTTAAACGGCTATTGGCGCTCTCCTCGTGCGAAGGCGTGGCGCCGATAATGCACGAGGCGATGCTGATAACGGCCCTAGCGGCGGACATAGCGGAGGCCGCCTACTCGAAATTCGTGCGGCAAAGAACATAGGGGGCGCCGGACGCATAGTCTTCTCGCCGCCCTTCACAGGCGTGATGGGGGCCATATACGCCGTGCTCGCGTTGTTGTTGATGCCGTCGTATTCAGCCGGCCTGGCGACCGTGCTGCACACGATAGGGGTCGGCCTTCTGGAGTCGACGGCGGCGGCCGCGGCCTCGACCTTCCTCAGCCTTCTGCTGAGCCCCTTCCATATAGTGATATATACTGCTAGGAGGAGGGTCTACTACCCCTCGGTGGGCGTTATGTACGTTTTCGGAATCCCTATCCCGGTCCCCCAGATAGCGGTCCAGGAGCAGACGGCCAGGCTCGCCGTGAATATAGGCGGCGCGTTGATACCGCTTGCCCTATCTACCTATATCTTCGCGAAGTTGCCTCCGCAGTACGCACTGGGGACCGCCCTGGCGGCTCTCGCCGCCTCCGTCGCCGTCTACTTCATGAGCAGGGTCGTCCCGGGCGTGGGGGTGGTCACCCCCGGCTTCCTGCCTCCCATAGTGGCGTTTCTGTTCGCGCTGTGGGCCGGCCGTCTGACTCCGGCGGTGGCCTATATAGTGGGCGTCTACGGCACCCTGCTGGGGGCCGACGTCTACAACATCAGGAAGATCCTCGCGCAGATGCCCCCGCTGGCATCTATCGGCGGGGCCGGCGTCTGGGACGGCGTATACCTAACCGGGATCATGGCGGCTACGCTGGGCCTGTTGTTCAGATAGAGAAATACGGGCGGCGGCATACTTGGGGGGTACGCCGGGGTTTCCATCGACCGCCCGTTGATGCCAACTCCATATGCCTATATATGGCTTTCTATTGATATCAGCAAAATAGAAACATGATATATATCAAAAAATTTTGTTTTTATTTTTTAATAGGAACCTCGCCGTATCTATTTGAACATAAACGACGCCGTAATAATAATAATTTTATTTCTCTTTTTCTAAATTATTGGGCCTACGTCGGGCCTCCCCTGCCTCAAGCCCATCCCGGCGAGCCGCGAGAGATCTCCCCGCAGCAGGGCCACCAGGTTTCTCGCGTGTTTCCGCGACCTATCGACCGCGATGGATTTCAGCTCCCGCTCGTCGGCGGCCTCGTCCTCGTGCACCGTCACGTCGAGGATCAATACGTCCAGGTGCATCTGGAGCTCTATCAGACCGATGGACATGGCCAAATAGCTGAGCTTGTCCGTGAGGGACGGCCCGACCCAGCCCAGCACGAGCAACGCCGTGCAGCCCTCCCGAGCGAGCTTCTTCGCCCCCCATATGGTGTTCTTGATGCCGGGCACCGTGATCCGCCTCACCTCGACGTCGGGGGCAAGGCTCTTGATCTCGTCGATGGCCTCAGACGCCATGTCGACTCTGGCGAACGTGGTGTCCACCACGCCTATGCAGTCCATGGGCCGACCACAAGCTAAATATATATCTAGCCACCAAGTTCTGCGGCGGTTGGAAGACAAGGGCCGTCGTGACGCGCCTCGCCGAGCTCATGCCTCCATCCTCCCGGCGGCGTTTTTGACGCCCTCGATGGACGCGACGGCGGCCTCAGCGAGGCGGTTCAGCATCCTGACTATGTAGCCAGAGGACCGCCGCGGCGGTAGCCCCGGCCGAACGGCCTCCAGATCGCCTAGGTGCCTTCTAAGTAGCATTTCCGTTGCATCGGCCACGCGGCGCGGGACGAAAGCAGGCTTACAAGCCCCATGTCCTCCGTTTCGTTCTTCTGAACATAAGGAGTCCGGGGGAGTATCAGGTTTCCTTCTGGATAGATTGTTTTGGCTATAAATACCAAGTATAATAATTTAATTATTGATAAAAACCGATTTTTTAAAATATAATATTTTAAATAAATAAAAATTGACTTATGATCACCAACTCCACAGATTCGCCAAAGACGTCGGATACTGGCCGTTTGCTACTGCCTTGTTATTGCTCTTCTCTATCTTAACTATGTTGACCATCGTATCGAAATACGATGCTTGGTAGCTGATCGGATCCACTAACGGCGCGCCGACGTTGTACCTGTCCGGCAACATCAGAGGATTTACGTTGAGGCCTCTCCCACGCCTCGGGTCGGCCTTTATCGTCACGCCGTCTATCACAGCATCCGTGGCCCCCCATCCCCAGTGCATGTAGTCCAGTACCACGCTCACCGCCCCAGGACGTATGGCCGGCGTTATCAGCACAGGCCCCTCGATGTACATCTTCCCGAGTGGCCCCAAGTCGAGCTCGCCCGAGTTGAATGATGGGCTTTCCAATCTAACGAAGTCGCCGTTCTTAAGGCCGAGGCTCTTGGCGTCCTCCGGGTTCATGAGCACGTGCGGATACGGCAGAATCGACAACTGGGACCAGTACTCCACTATGGTGCGCTTGGCGATGAATACCGGCTTGAAGGTATGTAGATAGAACTTGTACCCCGTCTGATCGATAGGCGTGCCGTCCGAGTATGTCGGCGGGTAGTACTTCGGAATTCCGGAGTAGTATTGGCCGGTCACGCTGTCCTTGGTCATGGCGAGGGCCTCGCTGAATATGTTAAACAGGCCTGGGAATCTATTTACCTTTATGTATTCTCCCTCATATAAATTGCTTGGCGGCGCTGCGCGTCCGCCCCTGTTGAGCACGTACACTACCTTGCGCCACCAGGGACCCACGGCCGCCTGCCACTTCTGTGGGTCGAACACGCTCGGCGGCAGATGCCTGCGCGCTTTTAGGAACAGCTCCATCTCCTCGTCGTCCGCATCGGGCACCTCATCGCCGGGCGCGCTCCCGGCGGCCACGTTGGCCACTTCCTTGAGGTGGAAGTGCTCCGGCCTCGTGAAGGGAACGCCGGGGCCGAATCCATCAGGCCCGAACCCGGGCAGGTTCATCTTCTCCGCGATGGCCAACAGCACGGCCTCCATGCTTATCGGCATCTGCTCGCCGTAGACCGTGACCGTCTCGGTCATGGGAGGGGCGGCCGGCTGCCTCACGACGGCGAACTTGCTTACCGAGCTCATGCCCTGAGGCGATGGAGACTCCACCATCCACTGCTCTAGGTATGTCACATCAGGGAAGATGTAGTCTGCGTATATCGACGTATCCCCTATGTCCGTGTCTATCGCTATTATGAGCGGGATCGTGTCGAGGTCGAGGAGCGCATTTATTTGCTCCTGGTTCGCAGGCGATAGGTTGGCCACATTGTTGGCATACAAGATGGCGATCTTGATGGGATAGGGATATTTGGCCTTGGCTGAGGGCAGAATGTCCTGGAAGCCGCCTACACCCGCGGGGCTGACCCAACCGAACGGGAACCACGAACGCTTGGCCGGGTAGCCTTGCTCCTTGTATAGGGTCGTCATCTCATATAGGTAGCCGGCCCTCATGATGCTGACCCCGAAGGGCGTCAGCCCATTCGGGACCCCCATGACGTTGAACGCGCGGCCAGATGCCGTCGGCCAGCCCGCGGCCCCTACGGTCAGCCCGCCCTTGAAGTCGGGGTTGCCTATCAGCACGTTGAGGAGCTGTATGGCCATGCCCGCGTAGGTTCCGTTGTAGTGGGCTATCGGTCCTCTGTAGACGTCCACGGCAGCCTTATGGCCGTGGCTCGTGAACTCTCTCGCCACGTCCTCCACATCGGAGGGATTCACACCGGCCAGCTGGCACCACTCATCGAAGCTCTTGGAAGATGCCTCCTCCCAAAGTAGCTGGAAGGCGGACTTGACCCTGATTCCGTTTATGGTAGTGTCCACGAACAAATCGCCTACAACGGGGTTCTTGTCGTCGTAGGGGTTGAACGCCACAGGTTGCCCGTTGACCATGGCCACGAAGTAGTCATATGGGTTGGCCCCGCTCGGCACTTGAAGCCCCAGATCCGCGGCGCGCACGAATCTGCTGGCCCTCCCGTCGGGCTCTATCTTCACGAGCCACGTAGCGTTGGTCCAGTGCAAGTAGCCGTTCTGCTGGGCCGCGGCCTTGTTGGCCGCGCTGAGAAACGTTGCGTCGTAGCGCTTGTTCTCAATTATCCACCTTATCATCGCCATCGCGAGGGGCAGATCCCCTCCAGGCTTCACCGGGATCCACTTCCAGGCCTTCGCGGCAGTCGTGCTGTACCTCGGATCGATCACCGCCAGCTTTAGGCGCCCGCTGACCAGGCCGTCGGTTATCTGCTCCGTGACGGTGACCGGACCGTAGCTCGCCTCGAACGGGCTGGTGCCCCAGGCTATGACGAACTCGGCGTTGGCGTAGTCGGGCTTAGCGGTGGCCGGCCCTGGGAGCCATCCGTGGACGGGCTGCCCGGGGCCGATGCCGGTCTTGTCCCACCCGACGTATTGGGCCGTAACCAGCTTGACGGACACGTGGTGCGCTATCTCGCAGAACGACAAATGATCCAGGACGTTGACGGAGCCCAGGGAGTACTTGGTGAACCTAATTGCGAGGTCGTACCTGCTGCCCTCGATGCGGCTGGCGAAGAATATGAACTGGTTGTTCTTGGGGCCCAGGTCCGGATGGTCGGGATCGATGAGGACGTCGAGGTGATCCTTGTACTTGGCCTTGAACTCGTCCACGGTCATCTGCCCCATCATTATCTTCTGCACGTCCGCCGCCATCGAGGCTGCGAGCTGGGGGTCCCTCAGCTTTATCACGTCCTTGAGCCCTTCGATGTACCTGTTCTCCTCGCCCGGCACATCCTTGAATAGATAGCCGCCGTTCACAATCTCCTCTATTGCCTGCTCGAACGGGATGGAGATCCACTTATTGGAGCCCCTGGGACCTGCGCGCTTCAGAACCTTCACAACCCTATAGGGGTCGGCGTAGTCCTGAATGCCGGCCTGGCCCTTGGGGCAGAGCTTGCCGTCTATGATCGCCGCCTGCTTAGGGGACATATCGTACGGGAGCCAAGGCAACATGTTCGTCGGTATGTAGGGATTCCCGTCGATCTTGACCGGATAGCCGTTCCCGTTCTTATCATATTGTATCTTCACCTTTATACCGCAGTTGTTGTGGCACATGAAGCAGGCGGAGTAGATTATGTTCTCCGGGTGCGCGAGCTGATATATATTATAATCGTTGTAGAAGACCTTGGATCCGTTGATAGAGCTGTTGGAACTGGATCCGCCGGCCGAGCCGTTGGTCGGGACCGGGGGGGATTGAGCCGCGGAGAGCAACGCCGAGAACGCCGCCGCGCCGCCGAGCAGTGCAGCCGACTTCAGGAATATCCTCCTCCCCTCGTCCATCGCCCTTCCCTTCCTGGCAGTCTCGTTCCCGCTCATGGTCATCCCACAAGCGGCACCCCCTCCTCCATCATGGGCTCGGTGAGACCTATGTAGTAAACGTTCGGCTCTGTGCCGAGCTCCTCCTTGAGCCTGGACGCGCCCTGCTCGCGGATCAGCTTCGAGACGAGGCTGTCCGGGTCGTTGAGATCGCCGAAGTAGGTCGCCCTGCCAACGCAGGTCGTGACGCACGCTGGCAACATCCCGGACTCGAGCCTGTGGATGCAGAAGTGGCACTTATGCGCGTTGAACTTAGGCGACTTCCTGCTGTCCACAGGACGATCCCATATGTCAACACCGTACTCAAACGACGTCCAAGTATCGTAGTACTCGATCTTGGGCGTCCCATCCGTGTAGTTGAGGCCCCAGTCGAAGGTCCTGGCCTGGTAGGGGCAGGCGCTGATGCAGTATCTGCAGCCCATGCATGCATTGTAGTCGATTGCGACTATGCCATCGGGCCTCTTGAAGGTGGCGCCCACAGGGCAGACTCTGACGCATGGCGGGTCGTCGCACTGCATGCAGGGCCTCGGAAGGAAGGTGGCCGACACGTTAGGATAGCTGCCGTGAACGCTCACCACAACCGGCCTGTAGACGACTCCGGGGGGCTCCTTATTCTCGACTTTGCACGCCACTGTACATGCAGAGCAACCCACGCATTTACGCGCATCGATGACCATCACCCACTTACGCTGGTTCGCGGGCTTGGCGAGGGCGCGCTTCAGATCCTCCATCATCCTATAAATTGGGCTCTGCTCGTACCCGGCCGGAACCTGTATCGTCGGCTGGCCCGGCAGCCATGTGTACGGCTGCGACCAGCTCTCGTCGTCGAAATCCGTCTTCGTCGCGACGGCCACCTGCGCGGCCTGTGCAACTAGCGGGGAAACCGCGACAACCCCCTCGCCGGCGGCCTTCACCAGTTTATTCTCCTCCACGAGGTTGGGCCTCTCGGCTCCCTCCCTGCGAGTCAGGCTTTCAATTATCTTAGTGCTGATCGCCGCCAGCCTCTCGCGTTCCCTGGCTATGAGGGCCCTCGCCGCTTGTCCGCCGTATGCCAGCGCAGATGACGCCACCCTGGTCAGGGCACTCCAGTTGATGGAAACAGCCGCTAAGAATCCGGCCGTCGCCAAGCTGGCGGACCTCAGGAACCCCCTCCTCTCCATCAGCTTAGGCCCGCCCGCGCCGCCGCCGATGGGGGCCGTCGATCCCCCGCGCCCCCGCCCAGGCATCGTGGAATCCGCCGCCCGCGGCACGAGCGGCAGGAGGCGGTAGCCGAGATACAGCAACCCAATGCCGAACGCCGCCATGAACATGACCACCTCCCATTCGTGGATGCTCGGGAAGTACGTGTAAACGAGCTTGGGATCTACGTAGGCGTACTGCAGGCCCGGAATCTTCGGCACAGCGAAGGCCGGGATGACCTCAACAAGGCGGACCGCGAAGAAGAAGATGCCTGCGAACGCGCTGCCGATGCCGACGATTATGGGCCTATTCCTGAACCGGTTGCTGAGGAGGATCCCGGGGACGATGAACCCCAGCAGGACCTCGAAGATCCAGAAGACGTACCAGTACTGCCCGAACAGGACCTCGTTCGTAATGGTTATGCTGACGGGGTCCCCGGTTCCGTACCAGACGGGAATTACGAGGTCGAAGGCTATGAGCACGGCGTTCCCGATGAGGAGCCAGTAGACGATCCTCCCCAGATACGCGATCATCTCCCTGAACTCATCATCCTTCCTCGGCCATAGAACCACTAGGATTGCCGTAAGGAGTGCCGCCCCGGAGAACAACGCTCCGGCTATAAACATTATCGGAAGTAGCGTAGTCCACCAGGGATAGGAGAAGTATATGGTGGCCAGTATAGATCCGACTCCGCCGTGGAACCCCAGTGCGAGGACTAGGCCAAACGCCCCCAAATATAGGAAGGACTTGCGAATCGACTCCGCGCTCCTCTTCAGTCTCTCCGGAGAGCTGGCTCTCGGGCGTAACAATTTGGATATCAAATTATTTATACGGGCGCTTCCGCCGAGCGAGCCGAGGCGGCCCTCTATCACGTCGAGGCGGAACAATAGCAGGAGCTCCACGAGGAGGAGCGTGAAGTATATAACGTACAACCACACCACGTCGACCAACACCGAGTGGAACTGGGGCCTATAGAGCGTCTCGATCGCGCGTTCGGGGTGTCCGAGGTCGAGCGCTATCGTGCCGATGGCTATGATCAACAGCACGAGGGCTGTGTAAAGGGACAGCTTAACCGTGGGCTCCAGCTTTTTCAC
>Ga0081473_127120_pt1 | contig 13915 bp, 15 predicted proteins | sample CisSprmetagenome_FD_70977 | JGI IMG/M metagenome (GOLD analysis project Ga0081473, IMG submission 70977) | Hypoxic/sulfidic aquatic microbial communities from Cistern Spring, Yellowstone National Park, USA v2 (version 2) | ecosystem: Environmental > Aquatic > Thermal springs > Hot (42-90C) >... | reverse complement strand
GCTTCGAGTTGACCCCCGGGCCGACCCACCCCGGCCCAGTGCCAATCAGGCTGTGGTTGGGGCGGGTTATAAGGCTTTCGTTTCCGTTGCTCAATCGTTTGGGGGTCTTTTAAAGTCAATAACTAAGATAGTGGGAAGGCGATGAGTCCCCGAGCAAACCACCCCGGTCTAGCCGGGGCGGAGGCTTGGGGATGATTCAACGCCAAAACCCCGTGGAGTGGGTTGTGGACTGGCCGCTCGCTTGGCTGCTGACGTATAGCGGCTCGGACTGTGATCTATGGCGGACAGTGTATCGGAAGTGTTTGGAATCAGAGCTGTGTAGAAGAATTATCGAGATGCTACCGACTATTGGCTATAGCCTCGCCAAGCACAAGTGCTTCGTAGAAGACCTCGATGACCTCAACGATGCTGAACCTCGCTTCTTTGAAACACCCCAACCGCCTAATAGCACCTCAAAGCCAACCAACACAACACCGAACAACAGCAAAAACTCAATCCTCAAAACCAAAGCCCCTCAATCGCCTAGACGCCTATGCCCTGCTTTCCCTAAAAACCACCCCTCCCTTCTCCCTCTCCTCCACACCCCCCACCTAGTTCAGTGGGCCGCCCCAGACAGAGGATCCACCGAGCCGGGGGAGGTCCGCCAATTCGCTCGCATAGCGTGTGAGGGGGGTTGGGATAACTCGGTGGGTCCGTCCAAGGGGGGTCCCACTGAACAGCCCCGCTGGGTGGGCAAGCGTTCCAAAGGGGCTGGCCACGGTGGGAGCGTCGGCTCACCGAACCCGGTGGGTGGGCATGCGTTCCAAGGGCTCGGTGGGTCGGCAGGAGGAGAGGAGGGAGGGGTGGCTCTAGGGAGGGCAGGGCAACACCCAAGCATTAAATCGAGGCAATAATTAAAACAAATGCCTAAATCCACAAACGAGGAAGAAAACAAGAGCCAGCAAACCCTAGGTTTAAGGAAACAAAAGTCTATTGAGGATTGAAATTCCACGGAGAATAATTGAGTAATTAACGACTCAATTGACTAAACAAAGGTTTAATCAGTGATTCGAGGATGAGGATAAGAGTAAGTTATCCCTAGGGGGTTCCTGAACAAGTGGCTAGGGAGTGATGGGGACGAAAGCGTTATAAGGGTGATAAAGCATAGAAAGCTTGCCCCGCCTAGAGGTCCGGGGCGGGGCCTGGGTCACTTGGTGGGAGGAAGGGGGCGCCCCTTCCTTGGGGCGCCTCTCCTCTCTCGACCCGCCAACCATCCTAACCCAATTCTCGTCCTGTTTTTCCTCATCTGGGTTGGGTGGTGGTTTGGGGTCGGGGGAGGAGGGGTGCCTCGGGGAGGGGTGCCTTGACCGTGATCCCGATCCCCGTGGTTGGGAATCACCCAACCACGAATTACTCCCACCAAGTGACCCAGTATGGAGGGCAAGTCACTCAAGGATGGGTTGAGGCCCCAGTCTTCGCCACGCCCGGACCCCGTGGTTGGGGACTGGGGCCGTGTAAAATCAGAGCGGGGGAGGCTTAGCCTCGCCCCGCTAGGGTCCGAGGGTGGGATGAGTGGGGGTGTTGTGATGCCTAGTGGTGAGGTGATCAAGGTACCTGATGGCTTTGAGGTGAGGTTGGATAGATGGGGTAATGCCCTTTATCGTGTTAGTGGTAAGGACTCTGTTGTTGAGCTTGTTGCTGAGTTGCTTTACCGTGTTTCGAGGAGTTATAGGGGTTCTGTTGCCTACCTTGATAATAGGAGGATGGCTGCCTTGCTCGGCTTAAGGAACAGGGGTAATGGACGCTTAGACGTCTATTCAAGCTCGTGGGTGCGAGGCATATTGACGTCACTAGGCTTTGAGGAGGTTGAGGTATCAAGGGGTAAGGCAATAGTGATAGACATGAACAAACCAATAATGAGTGAGGTAAGGAATGCTAAAAGCGTCGACGAAGTGGTCGAGATCGTAAAGAGACATCTGAGGTGATGCCATGACTCCCCCGCAGACCCACGGCCGGTGGGGCGGGGAGGAATCTGGCTGAGACAAATGAGGTTGCTTGGAGACTTGGGCGCTATAAGTGGGTGCCTGACTGTAGTGAGGAGAGGCAGCGTCAGATGGGGCAGGAGCACGATGCTTGGTACTTCCAGGTAGTCATCGGTCTTAGGCCGATAATGTGTTACACCGTTGACGGTATAGAGGTATATAATCCGTTTAACAAACCTATGGGCACCTGGTTCGTGGCTGTTAAGAGGTTGATCAAGGTTACGGTTTATAATGAGAGGTTGATTATTAGCCCGACACGGAGGGAGCCAATGCCGCACTTCAAAATCGAGGATGTTCAGCTGCTGAACCCGGTGACGTATTACTATGGGATCACGGTGCCGTTTGACCCAAGCGTGGTTAAGAGGATCGTTAATTTCGCTGAAAGGATCAATGAGATGCCGGGCTACGTTGCCGACCTAGTAACGGCTGATAAAAACAGCTACGCACTCCACATAACTAGGCATGAAAAGAACGGCAAAAGGATAATCGAGCACTCGTTAGTACTGCACTTCGACGTAAGCGGCAGGTTGAAGATTGATGATATGGCGAATAGGTACACGTTAATGAGTATGGACCTACCGATAACATTGTTCACGGGTGACGAAACATGAGCAGGTTGGAGCTGTGCCAAAAACTGATCGAGGAGGCAATGAGGTGCCTGGAAAGCGGCGATAAAGAGTGCGTCATGAAGCTCATAGAAGAGTTGGTTCGAAACCAATGCCACGATGGCAACATGATTAGCAAGGAGATCGCCGATGAGGTTAGGGATGTAGTTTATAAACTATGGAAGAGTGATTATGGGCTTAGGTGTAGGTTGCTGAAAATGCTTAGAGATTCTGATATAACGAAAACTTGGGTTAAAAAGGCGATACATGTAAACGATCATTATTTAGATATGTGGATTACCGAGTGCGGCATTGATTGGAAAACCAAGGCGACAAGGAGCAAAATTGTTGAGGTCATCGAAGACTCGCTTAGAGAGAAAATCGGCTGGAGTGAAACTTGGATGTGCGAAGAATTATGGCGATTTATTGACGTCGACGTAAATGAGTTCAGGAGGCACGGGATAGAGCCGTGCGTTTGGCTAAGTGGCTTGGAAGAGTTAAGTAACCTAAAGCATCCATATTGGCTTGGGCTATCTAAGAGCGATCTTGTGGTTGAGTATTTTAGCCGCAAAGTCGTATTAGCCTTGACGACTACGAATACCATAGATGCGATATTCTTTTTAGCGTTATTGAACACAATCAAAACGCCAAGTTTAACAATCGGGTGGAAAAGGGCGCCCCGAACACAAACAAGTAAATTTATTGCTTTAACATATTATATAGTTTTGAGTCCCAATACATGGCCATGGTCAATCAAGAACATCGATGAGCTCAGAGAAATACTCGACAGCTTTGATGACGAGAAGTTGAGCATGTTTTTAGCAGGCATGGTCGACGGAGACGGGACAGTACTGCGTCGTTATGACCATAAGCATAACTATGAGTATGTTGCTGTAACAATCACGGCTTGCAAAAACTGCCCGAAGTTTATTCTCGATGTGGTGAGGGATGTTGTTGCTGAGAGGTTCGGCATTATTGGTAAAATCTACTCCAAAACCGACACCACTAATGTTTTATCATTCAGCTACAAAAACGCCGTTAAGTTGCTTAGGCGTATAACGAAGTATTTACATCATCCACTTAAGAGACTAAGAGCAGAACTGATTTTAATGCTTTATGATGGTAGGATAGACTATAATGAGTTCGAGAGGCTCTATAACATGATAAAGTACGATCAAGAGGATGACATCAAAAGAAGTCACGGCCTAGAAACGTTAGCCAGGGCGGCCCCACAAACCCACACCCACGGGGGATCACGCTATAAAAGCTCCGTGATTCATATCAATGAATTGCACAAGAGGTGGTGGGAGGTGGAGAGGGAGCTTAAGGCTTATTAGGCGAAGAGCGTTATCGGTAGGTCAAAACCACCAGTCGAGACGTACTCGGTAACACCATCAACGACATAGCATGTGAACGGACGCAACCCCAGGTGCAACTTGAAGTACAAAAGGTCGTGAGCCTCGCCCATCAATGACCTGTACTCGCCACACCTCGGGAGCCAATTGTAAGCCTGGAGACGCCAGACAACCTCATTCAGGAGAACCAGATTTTCCCACCCTCCCTAACCATACAAAAGAGAAACACCCAACCAGGCTAATAACCCACTACCGGGCATTACGGCAGCTCTAACGCTTCTTAGGACGAGCACACCACCGTCAATCGTCGCATATAGGCTTGAGGGCGGTGGATTCCATAGGCGTGGTTCCCTCTTCGTAGCCTCGTGGATCATAAAGGTGCCATCTGGCTTACTTATGATTAGCCTAGGCATTAACTCTCCGAGCTCTGATTTAGCCCTGCCTTCGTAGTTGGCAACCATGTCCCCGTAAATGATTAGTACGTGAGTGTTTTTCCTGAGATTAACGAGTTTAAGGGCGTCCTGAGGTGCTGGGTCGATTAAGTATTCATAGTCGCTGGGTCTTGAATTGTCCATGAAGCTTGTTAAATCCATCAGCTAAATGCTATTGGGTTTAAAGATAAGTGTTTTTCCTAAGATCCTTTCATGAATTCCACATCCGTTTCGCTGATCAATTCTAAATCAAAGTTTAAACCATATAGTATTCTGGCTAGATCTAGGGTGGTTAGTCTTAGGGGATTAACTACGAGATTTAATTCATCATTTTCAATCCATGAATCGAAGGGTCTTATGGACTCTTCAATGGCGTCTACATAACCCATCCTAACTATCCTAAACCTATAGTGCCTGGCGTAAACTGTGCATCCATTATTGATTGCGTCATTTACGAAATCCTCATCATCTCCAACACCAAGGAGTGCGCCTTCATCGCTCATGTTTATTACCTGTAGGTTCTTTCTGTTTGTAACGTTCTCGATGCAGTCCCTCCTTATTATGTAAATGAGATCCATGTTTAAGCTTCGTGTACGTGATATGCTGGTTTTTAATACTTTTTAATTTACGGTTATAGTTGATCTAGTTGCTTTCAAGGGATTCGATCATGGATGGGGCTTATGAATTATGGCGTTATTTTAGCAAGCATTTAATTTCTTAACTTCTTTATGAGCTCCTTAACCCTGGATATGTCCTCCTCCTCAATATTGATCAGTAGTGATGCGTTTATTAGAAGCTGATCGATTATTTTCTCATCAATTGAGTCATCAATTTCCTCAAGCTCAGTTACTAAGTAATTAATAACCGCCTTTGCCGCTAAACCCCGTATGCTTGCTTGCGTCTGCTTCAATTCTCTTAATATTTCGTCGTAATTCATTACAATTAAGTGGGAATTTTGATTTTTAATACTTTTACCTGTCTATATTTCATGACCTCTTTTCCATCGGTACGTAGGGTACGTCATGGGGGCCTGTGTAGCATGCCCTGGGCCTAAACAACCTATGCTGGTCTAGGTACTCTATTGCGTGGGCTGCCCAACCAACGACCCTCGACATTGCGAAGATTGGTGTGTAGTACTCGTAGGGTATGCCGAGCAGGTACATGGCTATGCCGCTCCAGAAGTCAATGTTTGGATAAAGCTTCTTGGGTGCTAATTTTTCTAGGACAACCTTCTCCACTTCCGAGGCTATGTTGTACCACGTCATGTCTCCCTTGGTCTCGCTTAATTGCTTCACGAGCTCCTTGTATATCCTAGCCCTTGGGTCGTATGCCTTGTAAACCCTGTGGCCAACACCCATTAATCTCTTTCCTTCGGCAAGCAGTTTTTCGACGTATGGCCTAGCGTTCTCGGGTGTTTTAATTTCTAGGTACTGTTTCATTGCAGCCTCGTTAGCGCCCCCATGTAATGGGCCTTTCAGTGTAGCAATACCTGCGGCTATCGCTGAGTATAGATCTGTCCACGTTGATATTGCCACGAGAGTTGCGAAGGTCGAGGCTGGCACCTCATGATCAATGTGCAGAACGAGGTATAGGTCTATCGCCTTTGTTGAGGTTTCATCAGGTTCCTTGCCAAACATCATGTATAGGAAGTTCGCTGCATGGCTAAGGTCTTTCCTCGGCTTAACTATGTCGAGACCCCTACTTGCCCTATAGTGCGCAGCTATCATTATTGGTAGTGCTGAGGTCAGCTTAATAGCTCTCCTTAGGTTTGCCTCTTTACTATAATCGCTTGGATTTTCATCGAATGCGCCCAGGGCAGCCACACCGGCTTCGAGGGCTAGCATTGGATGTGCCTTAACCTTACCCATTGTTGTGACTATGGAGTAAACCTCGTTGGGTAATTCCCTGTAGGAGGTTAGTAATGATTTGAAGTCATCAAGTTCCTTCCTATTTGGTAATTTACCGTAAAGGATTAAGTAAGCCACCTCCTCAAACGTTGAGTACTTTGCCAAATCATCAATCCTATAACCCCTATACCACAGAATCCCATTTTTCCCGTCGATATCTGAGATTGTCGTAGTCTTAACGAGGACATCCTCAAGACCATGAATTATGGGGCCACAGGGTGTTTGAATGACTTTACCGCTCGTTGCTATTGTAACCTCCTTAACCTCCTCACTCATACAATAATCATTATTTGAGGACTTATTTAAATACTATCCTAATATATAGTTTAATGATAACCAATATATACGTCAACTAGCGAAAACTTAATAACCAAATGCAGAAGCACCTTAATAACAAGTTAAATAAGTAAGCCATTACTAGAACCCTGATGATTAGGGCAATATTCATCGGTAGGTTTCAACCACCACATCTCGGTCATGTTTGGGCCATTAGGGATATTCTCAGGGAGGTTGATGAATTAATAGTGGTAATTGGGTCGGCACAATTCAATTACATAATAAAGGACCCATTCACCATAGGCGAGAGAATATGGATGCTCAGGGAAGCCCTTAAGGAGGGTGGTGTCGACTTATCGAGGGTTATTATTGTACCAATACCAAACATAGAAAATAACGCAGCATGGTTCGGGCACCTAAGATCATACACACCACCATTTCAGGTTGCCTATACAGGTAATCCCTTCGTGGCAATGCTCTTCAGGGAGGCTGGTATTGAGGTTAGGCAGCAACCAATGTATGATAGGGAGAAACTGAATTCCACAAGAATTAGGGAGCTTATCATAAGAGGTGACCCATCCTGGGAGGAGTTGGTACCTAAATCCGTGGCTAGAATAATAAGGGAGATAGGAGGTGTGGAGAGGCTCAGGATAATAGCCATGGGTGAAGCCGAACCACATAGATGGTGATTACTTATTTAAACGGGATATGCGGTGTTATATTGAATAGTTAATTAATTACCCAGTATATTGATTAATTTTATGAGATAAGTGTTTAAGGATTACGCATTTGATAGTTTTATAGAACATGCATGGGTATTTAAAATAGGGCTTAGTGGTAATCGTTGTGCCAGTCGTAGACTTACACGCATTGGGATTAATTTATACACACGTATTGAACACGGATTACGCCATGGTGATGACCATCTATGGCATATACCTACACGCGGTTTTCGTATCATTAACCCTAGGGCTCCCCTTAGCCATACTTGCCTGGTTGATTATGTGGTCAAGAACTCACGACAATCTCTACCTAAATTATGCAAAGACCCTTACTAACGTCTTAATTGTTAACTTTGCCCTGGGCGTTGTTACGGGAACCATAGTTGAGTTCGGCTTACTTGATATATGGCCAACCAGTATACTACTCTTTGCGTCATCAGGCTTTCTACCGCTGCTTTATGAGGCCACCATAGCCTTCATAGGCGAGGCCGTGTTGGTTGTGTTCTTCCTAATAACCCTGGGCAGGTGGAGGGCCAGTTATTCAATAGCATTACTCATAGCGACCTGGTTCCTGGGATCCCTCTCGGGCTACTTCATACTTACTGCAAATGCCTGGATGAACGTGCCCTGGGGCATGGGGAACATACCAAGGGCCCTATACCCATTCCTACCCAGTTATGGACCTGACGATGCCAACGTCACCGGCGTACTTAATCTAGCAGCCTTATTGGTTAACTACACACTGGATGGTTATGGGTCGATGGCATTATCCAACCCAGGCTTTACCCACCTGGTTGGAGTCTTCTACCTAAATCCATACATATCCTTAGTTAACCCAGACGCCATAATCACGACGTTCCACACATTGTTTGCCGCCTACGCCATAGGACTTGGCGTGGTAGGTACTGCCTTATCTGTGAGGTATCTGGGAACGCGTGATGATAAGTACATAAAACTTCTAAGACCCATCCTATGGGTGTTAACCATAGTATTGCTGATAGAGCCGATAGTTTTAGGGCACTTCATGGGCGATACCGTGGTTAAGTACCAACCGCTCAAGTTCACGGCATTGGTTACGTTAACTGGTGGTAAGGGGGTTTATGGGTATGAATTCTACGACCCGATAGAGGCATTGTTCGCCTACGGTAACCCATACCACCCAATACATGGGTTTGAGTACTACCTAAGCTCATGCAATGCACTTGGCAACACAACATTCGTGGAGTTATACGAGAAGCTTGACCCCTCAATGATTAACTACATATCGGGAATTTCAAACCTAACCCTTTCAAGCTATTGCCGTGAGGCCGTGTTATCACTGGAGCCAATAGCCCCATTGGTTAGCGCGTTTTATTATACAATGATTGGTTCAGGCATAATCATAGCCATAGCAGCAGTTCTCGTGCTGTTCACCTACCTAATCAGGATACCCGTGTTAACGGACATAACGGACTTCATCAATTACAGGCTACTAAGCCCGTTAATTGGCTATTACAATGTGTTACCGTTCCTAACCATGGTAATGGCCTTCGGCTCGGCGATCGCGGCAACCGCCGGTTGGGCTGCTAGAGAGATTGGTAGGCAACCGTGGACTGTCTATGGGTTAATAACGACTAACGAGGTAGTTACACCAGTGCCTATAACGCCAGTCTTTGTGGCTTACGTGTTGGCTATACTCACGGCAATAGCCGTGGGAGGCTCTTTGGCGATGTATTACGTAGCCACCAGACCAGGTATTCTAAGGAACATTGGTGAATTCCTGAGGGGTGGTGAATCATGAGTATTGATCTATTTCTTTTTTCATTGCTCGGATTCACGTTGATCATGCATTTAATATTTGTAAATGTGATAATTGGGGTTACCGTATTAACGGTAGCGATTAGGTACATGGCCTACCTAAGGAATGACCCATATCTAGAGCTCCTGGCTAGAAGGGCGTTCAGGGTAATGGTAATCTTCGATCTATTCGGTGGTGTCTGGGGTACAATATTGACTGTGTACATGGCTGGTTTCTTCCCGAGCATGGTTGCCATATTCACCAGGGTCTACTTCTACCCAGTCGCGATAGCCCTCACGGGCATTCTGGTTAGTATACCACTCATAGTCATGTACTGGCATCTATGGGGTAGAATTAGCCCTAGGAGCCATAGCCTTCTTGGTATACCCATGGCAATATCCGTGCTGTTAGTCCCGCTGGGCTTTAGGTACCTATTCGCTGGACTAAACTACCCAATAGGCATTGATGGGGATCAACCATCGTACATAGCAGCCCTAACAAACCCCGTGTACCCAGCGCTTGCGTTACATACAATACTCGGTGGTTTAGACATAGGAGCCTTCGTACTGGCAGCCATATTAGCCACCAGGAGTAACATGGATGTTAGGGGTGTACGTATAGCACTCAGCACAGGTATGGCACTGCTTATACCCCAATCAATAGCTGGGGCGTACTACTACGTGGTTCTCGCCGAGTACGACCCATACATAGTCAATAACATAGCAGGGCCCCTGCTAGGTGGAAAACCGAGCCTCGGCTTCGTATACCCACTATTCTACACTGCAATAGTGCTAGTAGTTGCCTTAACAATAGTCGGTGCGATAGCCCTGTACAATGCAATGATGGGTTTCGTGAATAGACCTCTAGCGATAACCGCAGGTATACTCTCCGAGTTAATACTCGTGCTAATGGAGTTCGTGAATGACGGATCCAGGTACCCATACCTATTCCTAAGTGGTAATGCTGGTATTCCAGTTAATGAATTATTGAATGAAGCAATACCATTACCGCTGGTGGCCATATACACCATGATTGCCTCAACGCTTGTGTTCACGGTAATATTCAGCATCGTACTCTACTACGGATTATTCAGAAGGTACTTACCCGAGACAGAGGAGTAGGTCCTAGTTAGCCTATGGTTTTGACGTTAAAAATCATTTTAAATTTGAAATTAGACATAGGCAATGATGCAGAGGGTTGATATTAGTGGTAATGTGGCTATGATCAAGACCGTAAATGCCCAGGAATGCGTAGAAAATGTCATTTTTGAAATAGTGTGTATCTGTAACCTAAAGTCCTTGATAATTGCGGAAGATAACGTGGTTACTGCACCAAGTAAGTACGTGGGTAAGAACCTGGGTGATGTGATTAATGAACAATGTAGGGAGAGAAAGTGCCTGTTGGTGAACGATGGGCATAGACAGTACCTGCTAGTGTTTTTCATATTAAAGATGGGGCTTGGGAACCTCGTGGATCTAATAAACCATGCATGTAATGCGTGAAGTCACAATCAATCCCTAATAAAGACAGAAATCAATTTCCCACTAACCGATGTAGATCACTGATAATCCTGCACCTCAGCCCTCGCCTTTATGAACGTACCTTTTCTCAATTCCTCAAAGGCTTCCATCACCTCATCCCACGTATTCATGACTATCGGCCCATACCACGCGATCGGTTCACCTAAAGGTCTACCTGCCAATAATAGGAATCTAACGGGCTTATCACCAGTCTCCACAGTAATGTCCTCACCATCCCTTGAGTAAACAACCAATTCCCTAGATGACGCAGTCCTACCTACCTTATCGAAACGTGCTGCTCCTTCAATAACATAGGCGATCGCTGTGTAGCCGTCCTTTACGTGGTAGTTGAATGATGATTCCTCAGGTAATTGTACATCCATGTACTGAACAGGCACGGTTAGGTCTGTTATGGGACCCTCAATAACTCCGTAGTTAGGTACCCTAATCCTGCCCGCAATAACTGCGGCCTTACCCCCGGTCTCAAGGGTTGCTATGGGCACGTTCTCCCTAATTAAATTCCTGTACTTGGGATTAACCATCTTCTGGGATCTAGGTAAATTAACCCAAAGCTGGAATCCATTAACCTCTGGGTCTTCCACCTCCGCATCACCGACCCTAACCCTACCTGGCTTTGGCATTTCCTCATGGAAAATCCCGCTACCAGCCGTCATCCACTGCAGGTCGCCACTTCTTATCACACCTTTGTTACCTGTGCTGTCCTCATGGTGGACCTCACCCTTCAGTAAGTATGTCACGGTCTCTATACCACGGTGGGGATGCCATGGAAAACCCATGAGATACTCGTGAGGATACCTGGACCCAAAGTGATCCAGGAGTAGGAATGGGTCGAGAAGTTCAGCCAACTCAACACCACCAAAGACCCTGTACAGCCTAACCCCAGCCCCATCCCTAGTCCAGTTACCCCTAAGCACGTATCTAACGATCCTATCCACGGCCTATCGTTTAAACAATCACTGTAAAAAGACTTACCTGGAAGCTTAAAGATAATGAACTGAGTTACCTGCGTTCACAATTAACGCTACATTAATAGTTTCACATGGCGGTAAAGGAGCTACAAATAGTTAACGCGAACCCCTTATTAACTGGACAGGACCCGGTGGGCTGTGGGGAGTACATAGGTGACTACACGAGGAAGGCCATGGAATTGTTCAGCTTCTCAAGCTTCAGATTCCAGAGGAGCATGGTGAAGGCGATGGGTATGGTTAAGTATGCAGCGGCTACAGAACCAGGTATAATAACCAGGGAATTAGGAAAATAACTTCCTGATCTCCTAATAGGTTAAAACTAGGGGTATGATCATCAATACATCACCAACACAGCGAGTAACCCTGCCTACTGTATGTGGTGATACCACTGACGTAGTATGGGCTTTGCTGATTAATTATTAAACCACTGGCACTTATGCCGGACTTGGGTGAGTAATGGAGAACCCACGCGAAGTCCGTCCACACAAACTTGTATTCATACTCCACGTAGCAGATAAATAGGAACTGAAACTTAACCAAGCGAGCCGTTAATAACTTCACACCAAACTCCTCATACAAGGTGGCACTCTGCGGCTCATAAAGACCCTGGGGTAGGACCCATGCGGCTTGTTGCTCGGTATAGGCTACTTGGTACTCCTGGTTCGCGTTTTGAGGGCTGCTGAAGTAGAAGTACCAGGTGTTGTTGACTTCGGCAGGATGAGGTTCACCTGTGTTTTTCTGAGTTATCTGGACTGATGCTGGTGACTCACTGTATTTATACGTGTCAGGACCAACACTAAACGTCACTGAGAATGATGATTGGTAATTGGAGGTTGATTGTGGACTTGCACCACTAACAAACTCAGTGTATGAGTTTATGGGCATTCTTAAGTATTGGTCGTAACCATGCTGGTAATCATTCCAGCCACTCCCATGGTCTATTGTCCCAATGAAGTACTGTATACCACCGTAATTATTAATCATCGTACTAGTTGGAATATAAGCAAGCCACACGGCGGGACTAATGCCGTAGTATGGATAACCCCCTGCTGGAGTAACTAACGTGTTATAAATGAAAACGCAAGTATCATAATAGAAAGACCCGTTTCCATCACTATAAGCCAGCCATTTTTGTCCATCATAGTAAGGCGCGAAGTCGAATGTTACTCCGTAACTACTGTACTGCGTTGCATAGGCTAGGCATGGATCCCCAGTCGACGTGCCCGAGCTTGATTGGAAATTGTAGATGCCGAAACTCGCCCCGGAGTCCTTCAACGCCTCTGCCCAAGCCTCCCTAACGCTTTCGTAGAACTTGATGAAGCCTGGTATGGCAGTGGTGTTGTAGCCTGCTGTGAATGTTAGGCTGTGGTTACTACCGAAGGCCGCCACGTATAATCCACCAACTGATGCTGGGTACATTGTGAATTTACTACCATAAGCCCTAGCCCACGCAATGGCTAATGCACTAGACGCCGCTAGCGACTCATTGGGATTTGAAACAGCGATCACAATCAAATCCTCACCCCTAAACAGGGATTCCAGTGAGTCAATGATGAGAGATGCATTATTACTGAAGTAATTTAATAGGTAATTCCAATCGATAACAACCACGGAGCCAGGAGGTATCAGAGATAGGTTAGGGACGTTAGCGGGCCTAATTGCGGATTGGGGAATACTGGCATTAATGAGTTCTTGAATGAGTGATTGGGAACCAACGACGTAGATTGTCGGGCCAAGGTAAATGCTGATTGAAGAACCAATTGGTGCCGGCGTGCCTGGCTTATTGACCGCATGGGTTAGAAGTAGTACTGAGACTATTGCCAGAGTAATAGCTAAGGCGATTATTAGTGGAATGATCCAGGTCGGTTTGGGTCTTTTTCCTACTCCCATCATCAGTTTTAGTAGCAACCATCCCTAAAAAGGCTTGTGCAAGTAAATCAATAACACAATCTACAATTACCTACAAATACATACCCGAGGAATTGATCTGGTGGTCAATTAATGGCATAGAAATGGAAACAATCCGCGATTAGTTAAGCACGGAAAAAGGGCTAAGCCACTACCCAAGTTCAGCGGTGACAAATACTGGAGAAGACCTGTACCACCATGGGGTGATCTAGCCAATGCGAAGATTATAGTCGGGGTCTCACACCTTCAGTCCAAGGCGGGAATTAGGCAGGATGATGCTCACCGGTGATGAAAGTAAACGATAAACCTCGCCCTTTAGGGTTGCCCACTCCGGTGAGTTTAGAGGGTTTGACTGAGTTAGGGTTTGGTTTTCAACCGTATTTAAACATGGGTGGTGATGTTAC
>Ga0081473_142411_pt1 | contig 13989 bp, 21 predicted proteins | sample CisSprmetagenome_FD_70977 | JGI IMG/M metagenome (GOLD analysis project Ga0081473, IMG submission 70977) | Hypoxic/sulfidic aquatic microbial communities from Cistern Spring, Yellowstone National Park, USA v2 (version 2) | ecosystem: Environmental > Aquatic > Thermal springs > Hot (42-90C) >... | reverse complement strand
GGACGTACACATATCGCTCGCCACGTCGCCGTCGCAGGAGACGCTGAAGAGGCTCCTTACGCTGTTCCCCCTGGTGGAGCCAGCCCAGCCGACCAAGCCGCCGATAGAGAGGGCGCCGCCGACGAGGCGGAGGGTCCCGCCCGCCGAGATGCCCCGCGGAGACCTGGAGGAGTTCTACAGGAAGTCGCTCGTGGAGGCGGTGAGGGAGCTCGCGTGGCAGCAGGCCGAGGAGGCCATGAGGACGGGTCTTCTCGTCGAGAGGGAGCCCGAGGGGAAGGAGGTGTGCTGGGCCATCCTCGACGACCGGGCGTGCTTCAGATGGGCGCGTTGCGCCGAGGAGTGCTCGGCCAGGCTCATCGCCATACTCTACCGCGCGGGCCTAATAACCCAAGGGGAGCGCGACGTCTTGATGGCGAAGGGGGTCAAGGAGAGGTGCGGGGCGATAAAGGCCCATATGTACTACTTCGAACAGACAATGGGGGTAAAAAAACCACCTCCGTTTTGCGGTTAGATCAGGTCCTCGCAAGCGCGTACGCGGCCCGCGCGGCGACCACCTCGATCTTCTTCTCCTTCGCGATGGCGCGGAGCTCCTCCACCGTGTGCAGCGTCCTCCTCATGTCCCTCTGCGAAGGTATGCCAACGGTCGCGCCAGCGATCTGGCCAGCCGCCTCCTTCACTATCTCGGCGGCAGGCGGCAGGAAGCCCTCCTTCTTCTTGCCCTTGGCCATGCTGGCTATCTCGCCGAACGCTATACGCACCGCCAGTTGCTGCGGCTTAGGCGTCACCGCGGTGTACGGGACGTTCCTCAAGACGAACGGTTTTTTAGACCACTCAGGCGTCCGCGCTATCTGCATGCCGGTGAGCGCCAGCCTCCACCTGGGCTCTATCGCGCTACTCCCAAGCGTCCCCGCGATTACTGTAGTCGGCCTTACCAACGTCATTGATGATACCCGCGGATCTACTTAAAAGCTTTTCCGGATCGAGAGGAGGGGGAGCCGACCGGCGAGCTGGGGAACACGGCGCCGTACCTCTCTATAAGCGCCTGCAGGACGGCGTCCGTCATCTTGTTCTGTTGCTTGAACCTCCTTCCCGCCATTATCTGCTTGATGCACCAGGCGAGTGGGTGTATGCCGTACATCCTCACGAAGTACTTGAACGCCTCCCCCCTCAGCCTGGCGGCCCAGCAGTTCTTGACCTCCCGCCTCACGTATTCGGCGACCTCCTGCGAGTAGGCGTCTATCGGCCTGACCTGCACGCCGAAGCGCCCGTCCTTGAACCGCCTTAGGTGGACGGCGTATGGCCTGACCCGCCCGTCCGGCAGCCTGACCCACACCACGTCGTGCTCCGTCCTCCGCCTCGTGAGCCTCCTGTCGGAAGGGGAATAGACGACCTCCACGCAAAAGGTTATTAACCGGGGTTAAAAAGTCTCCATGCACATAAGTGTGCCCTACGGGGGGCAGTTCCGCGTGTTCCGCGTGGTGCACGCGGAGCCGATGCCGCCGTTCGTGGTCAGCCTGGTGGGCCCCAACGGCTACATCAGCCAGGTCGCCGCGCAGTCGTACGCCGACACCCCCTCGGACGTGAGGGAGCTCAAGACCCACGACAACGAGATATTCGTCCTCGACTACATACAGCCGCAGCCGGTGCTGTTCGGCATCGGGATAGGGGGCGCCGAGAACAGGCTGGGGAAGGGGTTCATCTCGCTCCCCGATCTATACTATCCGCCGTCTGGCGAGGTCCCGATCTCGGCCAACCTGTCCGCCAACACCGCCACCACGCTCGTGGCGCCGCCAGCGTTCTACGCCCAGCTCCCCCAGTACCGCGTCCGCGCCCTCTACGTCGCAAACTCGGGTACGAGCGCCGCCACGATCACGCTCAACCAGGTGGTGGGGAGCTCCACGACGCAGATATTCTCCGCCGTGGTGCCCGCTGGGGGCAACGCCTACTTCGAGCGCATATACACGCCGGTCTACGGCGCGCTCCAGGCTGTAGCCTCGGCCGCCGTCTCGGTAACTGCCATAATCGAGTGGCTGCCCATAGACGAGTCGGCCCGCCGCCCCACGGTCAACGTGGGGCTGGGGCAGAGCATATACATGCGCGTGGTGAACCCGTTGCCGACCGCCCTCACGTCGCTACAGATAATATTCTCTGGCGTGAGGTACAGGGTCATAGAGGAGGGGATAGACAAGACGGCCAGGGGAGAGATAGTCACCATATTCCCGTTCTCATAACCCAAACCATAAAGCTTTTTATACTGGGCGACAGGTTTATCCATGCACCCCGAACTTGGCAGATACGGGCGCGACGTTCTGCTGGGGGAGATAGCGGGCACGTTGGCATCGATGGCGTTCAACGCCACCACGTCGCCTGTGGTCGCCGCACTGGGCAAGGCGCTGGTTGGGCTGGGCGCGGGCTGGTACGGCCTAAGGAAGCCTGGCGAGACTGGCGTCGCCGTGTGGCAAGCGGGAGTCCGCATGCTGATGTCCGCCGTGGAGCAACTGAGCTACCCCAGCGAGGCTAAGGGGCTTGCTTTCGACATCCAGAACAGGAGGATCTGGTACCCCAGGATATACGCCTGGATGCCGCCTAAACAGCAACAGGCCCCCGCCCAGGCTCCAGCCCAGGCGCCCGCGCAGAGGGTAGTCAGGCAGCAACCCCAACCGCAACCCCAAGCACAGCCCGGGATAATTGAGCTATGAGCGTCGCAACAATATCCAAGCTGAGCAACGTCCAGGTCGCTGGGAGGGCCATATCGGTGCCGTACCACACCAACGTAGGCTTCCCGTTCCCCAACGACCTCCAGACGCTCGTAGACCTCACAGTCCAGCGCCTTGTCCAGCAAGCCGCTCCCCTGCTCTCGCCGTCAGCTGACGTATCGCTGGATCCGCTGTTCCCCCTGTCGGACATAGGCGCCGCCAACAGCCCCACCAAGTACACAGACGCCGTTAACATAAACAACTACAAGGACGACTGGACGATAACGCAGCAGTTCACGGCGCCCGCCACAAGCGGCTCCGTCACGGCGTTCGCCTTCAGGACCAAGGCGGACGGCATGGCGCTCGGCATAGGCGCCGTCCTGCTCGACAGCACGGCGGTGAAGGCCATAAGGCACATCCACTTCTACAGGCAGATGTCTCAAACCAAGCTGGTCTACACAGCGGACGTGGGGGCTGGCGCGATAAGCCTGCAGAACTACCCCTACTACTACGTGCCGCTGGGCACCACCATCATAGTGAAGCCTGGCGAGGAGCTGGCCGTCGTGGCCGTCTACTCCGAGTCGTATCTGACGTCCGTCACTACGTCCGCGAGTTCCACCGCCCCCGTCACCGTCACGTTCAAGATGCAGATGCTCCCCTCTGTCAAGCTAGTCGCCAAGGTCAACTCTGCCTATTCGCTGACCTAAAAAATACCTTTTTCCTTGAGCCAAGCCCTGGTTTTATCGAAGCACCCGAAGGACTTAAGCGCGGTCTCGAGGTCTCGGCGGTCCACGTACTGGCTCGCGGCGGCCAGGACAAGCGGCTGGAGGAAGGCGGGGGTATTCCTGTAGATGTCCACCGCCAGCTCTATACAGCGCCACATCTCCTTGGCCCTGCCCTCTCCGCCTACGAGCTCCACGAGCCCCCGCCACACCAGCTCTGGCTCGCAGTCCCGCTCCGAGACGCCGGGCGGGATGATGCTGCGGGCCTTGCCGTAGAGCTCCATCAGCCTATCGGCGCAGTCCCCGAGCGGCGAGCCGATCATGTCTCCCCCACCGCCTCGGCGGCGCCCATCTTCCTCGCTATGGCGGACAGGAGCTCGTTGAGCGCGGGCCCCAGCCTCTCCAGCGCCGTCTTGCCCAGCTCCGCCAGGTGCTCCGACCTCCTGACGCCCTCCTCCATGCCCTTCCTGAACGCCTCCTCCTCTATCCTCCTCAGGTGCTCCTCCGCTATCGCGGGCTTCACGTCGAAGCCCAGCTTCTTCAGCTGCTCCGCGATCTCGGTTATGCGCGACAGGGCGTCGGCCAGCCCGCCCGACACGCCGTCCTTCCCCTCCTCCCGCTTGAACCCAAGGAGCTCCGCCAGCCTCTTGACCGACTCCAGTTGCTTCGTTATGTTCTCAAGCGGATCGCTGCTCGCCATCTGTTGCACCGCCTGCACCACCTCCTTGTCCTTCTTGCCGTCCCTCTCGGTCAGCAACTTGATCAGCAGTTGTTGCATTTCGGCGTTCCTCTTCCTCTCCTCCGCGAGCAGCTGCGCGAACAGCTGAGGCGTCGGGTCGTTGATCGAGCGGAATATCACCACCCACTTGAGCAGTTGCTTCATCTCGGCGTCCATGTCAGACGCCGAGGTCGCGACTAGGGGAGCGACCGCCTTCCTGACCTCCGACGGCAGTTGCGACAGCTGTCCCAGTAGCTGGATCAGCGCCTGCGCCCTTTCGAGCGTCTCGTTCCTGCTGAGGGCCTTGGCGACCACCTCCTTCGGGATTCCGAAGGTCCGCGAGAACATCTCGACGACTTCCTCTCCCTCGCCGCCGCCACCAGCGGCGGCGGGGGCCGCGGCTGGGGCCTGGGCCTCGGGAGGAGGAGAGACCGCTTCTTGTTCTGCCATGTATAGAAAAAATCCTTCAGTTTAAATCTTATTTTCCACCTACAGGACGCGGAACGGCTGGATGTACTCCACCTGGAACCTCACACCGTATTTGCTGAGCACCCTCACCACCTCGTCCCTCAGCTGCGGCTCGGTCTGCGGGACGCCCACCACGAGCACGCCCCCGCTGATGTAGCTGTATCCCCCGGCCTGGTAGACCCTCTGCAGGACCGCCCTCACCTCCGGGTTTTCCATGGAAAAGTATGTGGCTTAAATTTTCTTCAGCGCCAGGACGGCGCCCGCAAAGGCAAGCGCCCCGGCCGCCCCGACGAGAAGCCACAGCTCCCACCCGGCGCCCCCTCCCCCGCCGCCGCCCGACGGCGACACCTGGACGGACACGGCGGCGCCCCAAAAACAGGCAGTACAGCCGTGCACCTCGAGCTTGTTCAGCCCGTTGATCGCCGAACACGGTAGCGTCAGCTCATCAGTCCCCGCGTCTCCGCACGGCACAGACCGCGACCACACGACGCCAGCGGGGGACGTCCACGTCATCACCACGCCGCACGGCCATCCGTTCTGCCACGTCCTGTACTCGACAACCGCCTGGGCCTCCCCCACACACCAGATGAGCGAATAATCTGCGGCGGGCGGGGACAGGGGGTTGCCCTCCGCGCTTACGCTGAGGCTCATTTCCGCCTGCGCCAGAGGACGTACGCGGCCGCCGCAACCGCCCCAGCCCCCACGGCCAGGGCCACGGCTGGCAACGCGGATCCGCCTCCCCCGCCGCCGCTGGGAGACGGAGGATACGTGGGGGTGGGGGTCGGGTAGGAGGGCACCTCTGCGTATACGTCGATCTTGGCCGTGACGGCGTACGAGGAGAAGAGACCCGTCTCAGCCTTCAGCTCGTGTGTGGCGTCCAGGTCGTCGCACGTCAGCTGTACGTTGATCTGGCCGGAGCCGGAGCCGTCGAAGTACTGCCAGAGCGTCTGGCCGCTGACGCTGTAGGTCAGCACTATGGGGTCTATCCCTCCCCCCGAAATTTCGTAGCTGCCCACGGCATAGGCGCCCGTGCAGCCCGACGGCCTGGGCATGTACTTGCTTATTGAGGCCGATCCGCCCCAGGCCACGTTGGCGTTCACGAGGCTCAGCGACCCGACCTCCTGCGACATGTCCCCACCGCGGCAAAAGAATATATCCTTTCCGCGCCTAGGGGACGTGCGCAAGTATGAGTATACGTGGATGTGGTCTGAGAAGGAGGACAAAGTCAAGGCCTACGAGTTCTTCATCGACGCGGTGAAGTCGGCATCAAAACACGTCTCCCACAGCGCCTTCTCGTGGGTCGGCGTCTGCGGGGGGCCGAAGCTCTGCGCCGGCGTCCTGCCAGGAGTGGACCCCCTCTATGCCCTCGGCCTGCTCGACCTCACGCCCTACGACGTCACGCTCCAGCCGGACTCGCCGAGGATGAGGCCGATGATACTGACGTCCGGCGGCACGACGTGCGGCTTCCGGACGGCGAAGTACCGCCCCGTGGTGTGCGGCGCCGATATAGGTTCGCTGGACGCGTCGGGGCAACCCGTAGTGTACGGGTGCTCCATCGGGTTCCTGGCGGAGAGGAACGGCCAGGTCGGCATCATCAGCAACGACCACTGCACCAAATACACGGCATGCGGGGGGCGTGGATACTACGTCACCCAGCCGGGACCGGCATGCGGCGGGACGCCCGACGACGCGATCGGGGGACCCCCGGTCGCCAACAGCTACAGCGGCGAGTGGCCGGTGGACGCGGCCTTCGTGCCGCTCTCCGTGGACTACCAGGTGGCCGTCCTGGACGAGGGCGGGCAACTGCGACAGCCGCTGGGGAGCGCCAGGGATCCCCTGCCTGGGGAGCCCGCGGTCAAGTTCGGCCGCGGGGTCTACACGTTCTCCACACGCTGGGGCTCGGTCAAGGCGATAGGCGCGACCGTGGGCGTGGACACGGGATGCGGCGTCGTGACCTTCACAGACCAGATCATCATGTCCTACATGCTGTCGCCAGGCGACAGCGGCTCGGGCCTATACAGCGAGAGGATGGAGCCCCTCGGCCTGGGCTTCGCAGGCAACTACACGGACAGCGCCGCGTCCAGGGCCGTCCTTGTACAGCAGGAGCTGGGCGTCAGCATACTCACGGCCGGGCCCGCCGCCGCAACCGCCATACAGCCGCCGCAGCCGACGCTTCCGCAGTGGCTCGCCCTCCTGGTGCCCCTGACCGCCTCGGTCGGCCTCATGGCGGTGTCCCAGCCGCCGAAAAGCTTAAGAATAAATACGCGGTAGTGCACATGCAACCGAATCAATTACCACAGCTACCGACGGAGAAGGTCTTCGTGAACTACCAACTGCCTGTGGTGGACGACGTGCGCAGGGCCATATGGAGCGCGGTGGCCCAGCTGATGGGCAGGTGCGGCGACGTGGACGAGTCGGGCCAATGTGCCATTGTCCCCGCCAACCCCGTCAGCAACTTCGGCTCCGGCGGGAAGCTGGTGGACTACGTCTCGGCCAACAACTACCAGAACGACGACTGGCTGGCCAACATATCGCCGGGCTCCACGACGCTGATGGCGGTGAGGATAAAGCCGAAGGCGGCCGTCCTCGCAATCGCGGGGTTCGCCATAGAGACCGACTCCACGTTCAAAACGGGGCTGCCGATAGCCAGGATAAACATATACCGCGACATAGCGATGCAGAAGATAGTAGCCACAGCTACGAGCTATCTGTCGCTGACCCACATGGACTACCCGGTGGCGTACTTCCTGCTCCCCAGCCCCATTATAGTCAGGGGCCAGAGCGAGCTGGCGATACAGGTCGTGTCGGATGCCAGGCTGTCCGCTCCAACCTCCCACGTCGTGATGATGCTGCCGCCGGTGGTGCTGGTGTCGAGGAAGATGACGCAGTACCAGCAATGATAGTTTTCCTCACGTTGCTCGCGGTCAGCGGCGTTTTGTCTCTCCTGGAGTACGCCAGGCGGAGGGCGCTCAGGACCCAGGAGCTCCAGATAGGCACGACGGACCTGGGCCACGCCGCGCTCGCCGTCCTCGCCGCGAACGCCCTCACGAGCGGCCCGCCCGGCATAGCCGCATCCTCCATACTGTCCGCGCTCTACGTTATCTACCAGTGGGCGGACTACATCCAGCACCACGACACGCTGTCCAAGGACATAGCGACGTATCTCGCCGTGTACGCCGCCACGGTGGCGGCGAAGCTGGGCCTCTCGCTGGCCGGCCTCTCGTAACTGATAAATAACAGTTCTATTTTTCTTCCATGCCCAATCCTAAATACATGCGGAGAAATAGGGGCGTGGTCTACGATGTAATCACGATCACGATCCCCGTCCCAATACACAGGCGGCTGAAGGAGTACGTGAAAGCAACTGGCAGGAGGAAGTCCGAGGTGATAGCGGAGGCGCTGCGGCAGTACCTATCCTCACCAGAAACGGCGGAGACATGATGATATGCGCTTCGTTGCCCAGACGCCAGTACGCAACGCATGCGTACAGACGTTCATCGAGTCGTACCAGCGCCTCAGATTCCCCATAGAGTTCGACGGGCAGAGGGTAGTCGCGGGGTGGGACGAGGAGACGGGGGAGGGCGAGAGGAAGAGGAGGGTGGCGTACGACGCCGAGGTGGACCTGCTGGGAGGGGAGATCGCCATATATGCGCTTGACAGGAGACGCAAGAAGGTGTGCAGGTCGCGCCTGTCGGCATTTGACTTGCAACTGTTCCAAGCCGTAATAATGAAGGGAAAGAGGAAGGTCTACCTGACCACCACTAAGTGCCTGGGCCCCGTCTGCCTGGTGCCGGTGCACTACGGAGGCTACCCAGCCCTCGCCGTGGCGAACAGGGAGGAGAAGCTGGTGGAGCTGAAGCCCAGCTATGCGGTCGAGGACAGGGTCTATTTCGCAGATGCCCGCGCCGATCTGGCGCCCCCGCCGCCGGAGGAGGACTTCGACGAGAGGGCGGTGAGGGCCGCGGTCGAGGGGCTGGCCAAATACGGGGCCGAGGCCGGCGCCCTTGCGGTGTTGCCGTACGTGCAGGTGCACTCGATAAAGCGCTATGTTCCAGTGGTGGTGGGCCCGATGCGCTCCGGCAAGACAATAGCGCTGAACTTCATACTGTCCGCCTGGCCTCAGCCGAAGAAGTACATATCGATGCCCACGGCGCCCTCGCTGAGGGACGCCCTGGTGCGCTACCACGTCGCGGCCGACGACGTGGGGGAGGACCCGGAGCGGCCGTTCTCATGGCGCCTGGTGATACCCTACTTCGAGCGCGGCACCATCCCAAGGATAAACCCGAGCAACATGCGGGAGAAGTTATACATAATGAGGGGCGCCCTCGTGATAGGCACGAACGCGCCGTCCGACGACGTGCGCTCCGTCCAGGACAGGCTGAGGTACTTCCACCTGCGGATCCCCCCGGGGGCCGAGGCCGAGCCGTCGCCAGCCCTCTCCTGGCTGGCCTACAACCCCTACCTCTACCTAGCCCCGCCGCCGTGGCTCTCCGCGATAGACGCCGTGGTGGCCATGCTGTTCGGCGTAGCGCCACCGCCGCAGCCGAAGCACGACCCGATGAACGAGCCTTACAACGCCTTCATCTACCAGCTGTACAGGCGCCTGGCCAAGATAAGGGCGGAGCACGACCCATGCAACTCCCCGCAGACCAAGATAATAGGCGATAAGCAATACATAGCGTTCGCCCTGTCGAAGTTCGAGAATCCGCTGTATTCGGACAGACGCATGACGGTGTCTGAGTCACTGACTATACGCGAAGTCCGCTCGATAACGAAGTCAAGGAGCCGGTCGGCGGTGCGCTACTCCGTGACCGAGGCGAAGCAGATACTGGAGCACTTCGCAATACCCGCAGAGGTCAGACTTTTAGAAAATAACTACTATATCTTGATAGAATGCGAAAGGGTCGAGGACGTATTCACGGCGCTTAGGTCCATCGTGGCAACCAATATATCGGATACTGCGATCTAGCAACACTATACATTTTTTTCTTGACAGCCACGGGACAAGACACAAGATATCGGTAAAGAATCCTTTTTCTGCCCTTTACCGATACTATAAAGTAAAGTCCATGTTTGTGGCTGAGTTATCGGATCCTTATAACCCTTTCGTAGTAAGACACGGCGGCAAAGCATAGGATAAAGTACTAGGTTGCCCTTGACACGGGGTGCTTTACTTAGGTGTCTGAAAACAGCGTAAATTTACACCTTTCCTGTGAACAGGAAAATCTGTAAACCCGCGGGATGCTTCCGCCGTCAAGTGAAAACCAAGTAAAGCGAAAAAATTTGAAGTTCGAAAAATTGGAGAGAGATAATATTTGGACGGGGGTATGTTAATTCCGAAGTACGCCGATCGCTCGGCGGAATTTTTTATAGGAAAAAAGAGCGCTTTTCAACTCTTAGACTGGAGAAAATCGTAAACTATGTAAACCCCTACCGACAGGCGTACGGCGAATTAACAGCATATGTATAAGTTCCCCTTTCATCTTCCGCTTCTTCTGGTGTCTTCTGCGTTCGTCTTCTGAAACCTATGCAAATATCTTTTACAATTATCCAGTACCTATATAATGCGTAAAGAATAGAAATGACGCGCCCGCTTGGTATATATCAACGATTTGAGGATATATAGCGGGGAGCGCCGATGTGCCCGGGGCGTGCCCCACGACGTCCCGGGCCCTCCTCTGGCTGAACCGGGGGCTCGACAGCGCTCCATATGTGTCCCGATGCGGCGGGTTTTAAGCATGGATGCCAGGACAGATGCCGGGACAGACGCCGAGGAAAGTTATAGAAAATTTATTTAGGCATTCTATATAACTCATGGACGCAATTCCTATAAAAGGGCGGGTACTGCTGTTCCGCAAGAAGGGCAGGTACGCCTACGCCATAATCTACGTCCACGCGGAGCACGGAGGCAAGGAGCTCGCCAGGCATGCAGGAGAGGAGGTGGAGGGCATAGTCGTGGTCAAGGGCAGGAGGGAATAGCCATGGACCTCGTGGAGGGGCTGGCCATCGCCATGGCGACGCATGCCGAGGCGCTTAGGGCAGTGCTCGGCGCAGTGAGGCCGGTGAAGAGGTACCTGACGCGCGTGGTCCTGCACGGCAGTAGGGTCACGTCGCTGGTCTACTGGTACGCCGTAGAGTGGGGAGGGTGCGAGTACTATGTAAAAATATATAGGAAGTGGGGCGGCGACGGGGTGCTCCGCCCCGTCGTGGGCCTCAGCCACGTCGCCGACTGCGGCGGCAGGCTGGTGTACTACCCGGCGATAGACGTAGACCCAGGAAAGACGCCCCCCAAGGAGTATCTGGAGAGGGCGGTGGTGGTGTGGCGCTACAGGTCGGCCAGCAAGGGAGGGATAGCCCACCACATAGTCATGCCGCCTGTCGCGACCAAGAGCCAGGCCCTCAAGTGGATGAGGGGGTACGACGACAACAAGCACCTAAAATTCGCCCAGAGACCCAGGAGGGTGGATCACTTCGACTTCGCCGTCCTTAGGGTCAGTAGCTACCCCCACTGGGGGGAGGAGGTGCTGTATGCGAGGTTCGGGGACGACCCCATGGCCCAGCTGCACAGGCTCCTGCGCTCGATCTACTGGCTATGACCGAGGCCGAGGAGATAGTGGAGGAGGTGGAGGAGAAGCTGGACAGGTGGGAGAAGACGGGGAGGGACGTGGAGGGCATGGTGAACGACATAGAGTGGCTGTCTGGCATATTCGAGAACGTGAAGGGCGACGCCGCCCAGGCGGCCGAGATATGGTGCGCCTACGTCTGGGCCATGGGGAGGAAGAAGGGGCTGGAGGAGGACGAGGCCAAGATGCTGTGCGAGTGGCGGGCGTGGGCCATGCTGAACTTCGAGGACGCGGCGGACTACGCCGTCGAGTACAAGCAGAAGAAGGGCGTGTGGCGCATCATAAAGGGCTGGATCCTAGACCTCATGTGGCTCGACGGCGACTTCACCAACATGATACCCATACACATAAGGGAGGAGCCCTGGAGGGAGCTGAGGAGGGAGACGAGGTATATGGTGTCGTACCCGCCGGAGCTCTACTCCGACCTCCTCAGGAGGCTGGCCGCGCTCTGGGGCAGGCACAGGGGCGAGTTCTCGTCGGCTCCTCCGGCGGAGCGCTACGCCATCGCCGACAGGCTGGCCCGGGCGCTCATTAGGGACATGGCGGGCAGGCTGGCGTCGCCGCCGCGGAACTACGGCCCATTCCGCCCGCGCAGTCTGGTGTTCAACGTACAGGCGGCCGAGGTCGCCGCAGACAGGACGAAGGAGAGCGATCTCGCCGAATTTCTAGCGGAGATAAGGAGGAGACTGGACGTAATCTCCCGCGCGCGGGGCTGACCCGCGGGAGCTCCGCGCCCTGGAGGTAAAGTATATTTACAGTGACCGAGGTCTACACATGCAGTACACAGTACAGTTTACCAACGTGAACGACCCATACCCGAGATACTTCATCGTGTGTGCAGACAAGCAGTGGGGACAGCCCGGATGCCAGCCATGGACAGGCGATTGGGTCGATGTAGGCGCTGGACAGGTCACCTCGCCGCCCATATCGGCGAACCAGATGGTCACAGCCGTCACGTCCTCCGACGCTGGGTATTACTACACCGCCAAAATCATGGATAGCAACGGCAACGTGGTCAAGGAATGCCAGCATGTGGACAGATACAGCCCGTGCGTCTACTCAATATCTGCTGTAGCTCCGACCCCCACGCCTACCCCGACTCCTACTCCGACTCCTACACCGGCGCCCGCCCCCACGCCCACACCCACGTCGTGTCCCTCCGGCACCACGTGCATAGACGTACCCATATGCATCCAAGGCGGAGGCACATGCGTGTCCTCATGCGACTACGGATGCTGCTGCCAGATGCCACCTCCGCAGACGCCTACGCCGAGTCCCACCACGTTCCCGATACCCATTCCCCTGCCTAAACTGTCCTGGGAGACCATAGCGCTGATAGGGGCTGGGGCGGCGCTGGGAGGCATCGGGATAGCGCTGGCGGCGCGGAGAAAACGTAGATAGAGCAATCAATAAATAGAGGGACACAGTACTTTTCATGTCGTGTCCCTCCGGCACCACGTGCATAGACGTACCCATATGCATACAGGGCGGAGGCACATGCGTGTCCTCATGCGACTACGGATGCTGCTGCCAGACATCGCCGACGCCCACACCCACCCCCACTCCATGCCAATGCATGAACCAGGACCTGTGTACCTACTACGGCGGGCAGTGCGTAAACTACAACTGCCCGCTCTACGAGTGCTGTTGCAACCTGCCCGCAACCCCAACCCCCACCCCGACTCCTACTCCTACTCCTACCCCCACCCCGTCTCCTACCCCTACCTACACCCCTACGCCTACTCCCACTCCGCCGTCCGCCCCGTCGCCCGTCCCCGTTCCCCTGCCTAAACTGTCCTGGGAGACCATAGCGCTGATAGGGGCTGGGGCGGCGCTGGGTGTGGCGATTGCCGCTATCGTAAAGGCGTTAAGACGTTAGGGCGGCCGCCAGGGCGGCCAACTGCGGGTTTTTGGCGGAACCCAGCTCGGCCAGCTCCCTCACTATGCCCTCTATGGCGTCGGGCACGTACTTTACTACGGCGTCGAGCAGGTACTCGTAGAACTTGACGAGGGACTCGAGCTCCGCGGTCTTCGCCCTAAGCTCCCCGAGCTCCCTCAGCATCTGGTCCTGGTGCTGCTTGAACTCCCACACCAGGTTCAGGCCCTCCGCCACGTACTTGGCCGCCTCCTGCGGCGTGATCTCAGCCAGCGTCTTCTCGTTGAGGCCGCGCTCCTTCAGCACCGCCATCGCCAGAGGCGTCAGCAACTTCACAAGCTCGCTGGTGAACGCCGCATTCCATTCGGTTGCCCGCCCCACCTGCTCTGCCACCTTCTGTATGACCTCCCCCACCGCCGACTCGACCGCGACGCGAGTCTTTTGTTCAGTTCTAGCGTACGTCTTCCTCTCCTGGCCGACAGCAGAGGCGACGTAGGAGTACACATACGCCTCGAACTGCCCCCAGTCGGCCAGGTCCTTGCACTTGGCGTCGTACTCTGCGCGGGAGCCCACTTGATTCGCGGTTATGCACTGATAGATCTGGTCGAGCAGATCGATGATGCGGGGATCCACCTCGGGCTGTAGCTTGAGTACCTCCTTAGAGACCGGCCAGTTCTCGATGAACTTCTTGATAACGATGTTCCTGATTGGCATATGGTCTAAACCGCATCAGTTTAAATACATGAGCGCAGGATAGTCCATGTCGTCGTGTCCCTCCGGCACCACGTGCATAGACGTACCCATATGCATACAGGGCGGAGGCACATGCGTGTCCTCATGCGACTACGGATGCTGCTGCCAGACATCGCCGACGCCCACACCCCCC
>Ga0081473_131948_pt1 | contig 14006 bp, 17 predicted proteins | sample CisSprmetagenome_FD_70977 | JGI IMG/M metagenome (GOLD analysis project Ga0081473, IMG submission 70977) | Hypoxic/sulfidic aquatic microbial communities from Cistern Spring, Yellowstone National Park, USA v2 (version 2) | ecosystem: Environmental > Aquatic > Thermal springs > Hot (42-90C) >... | reverse complement strand
TTCATGCTGGTAAACGACTTCAATGAGACTTGAAAACTTCATGTCAGTATAAAACTTTAATGAAGCTCACTGACTTCATGATGAAGTTATACTTCAATGTGCGTCCTCTACTTCATGTTATGTCACAACTTTAACGATGACAACTGACTTCATGTGGTTTCACGACTTCGATAATCCTTACCGACTTCATGGTTAACTCCAACTTTAATGAAGTTTTTCAACTTCATGTGCCACGTGCACTTTAATGACCACCCGTAACTTCATGATGAGCCTTAACTTTGATGCTTCTCTTTCACTTCATGTTTAAACTTAACTTTGATGAAACATAAGAACTTCATGTTTAAATTCAACTTAAATGAGACCTTCAAACTTCATGTCAGTATAAAACTTTAATGTCCCTCCCTAACTTCATAAAGTGCATGAAGTACTTGAACTTTAATGTGAATGAATTACTTCATGTTGTCGCTATACTTTTATGGTTCTCTTTTACTTCATGCTACATCATAACTTTAATGATACCTGTCAACTTCATGACTTATCATGACTTCGATGGGCATTAACAACTTCATGCCACTACATAACTTTAATGAACATCATGAACAGCACAACTTTAATGTTAGCTTAAGACTTCATGTACATGCAAGACTTTAATGAGGTGTAGAAACTTCATGTAACTAGGTAACTTCAATGATTTTCCTCAACTTCATGTCGGCGCCACACTTTAATGACATGGGACAACTTCATGTATAATCCAACTTTAATGAAACCTATCAACTTCATGTGTTAGGTTTACTTTAATGTAGCTCGTAAACTTCATGATGCGACCGAACTTTAATGTCAATGACCAACTTCATGCCACTACATAACTTCAATGAAGGGCAATAACTTCATGCCTCATAACGACTTTACTGACTATCCATAACTTCATGCTTATCTAAAACTTTAATGATACGATATAACTTCATGATGAGTCTCAACTTTAATGTGGTAATCTAACTTCATGAATTCTTAAAGCTTTGATGTTAAGCGAAAACTTCATGTCATGCCCCACACTTTAATGTTACTTCGTTACTTCATGAAATCATACAACTTTAATGTTGGGCATGGACTTCATATATGTTCAAAACTTTAATGAAGCAGTATAACTTCATGTAGCATAATAACTTTAATGATTCCACTTAACTTCATGTTCATTGATTTCTTTAATGACATTTGACAACTTCATGCTCTCAAGAAACTTTAATAATTTCCGTGAACTTCATGTGAATTCTTAACTTTAATAGCGATCTATAACTTCATGTGAGACAAAAACTTTAATGAACTTCGTCGACTTCATGTAGAGAAATAACTTTTATAATATTCTCAAACTTCATGTGGCGCTTTCACTTTAATGAATAACTGGAACTTCATGACTTCAACAAACTTTAATAAGTTTAGGTTACTTCATGAATTTACCTCATGTGAATTCTTAACTTTAATGAAGTACCTGAACTTCATGAACGTGATAAACTTTAATGCGGATAATAAACTTCATGTCTTAACTAAACCTTGATGAAATTCGAGAACTTCATACCATAATGGAACTTTGATGATTGCGGTTGACTTCATGTTACCATAAAACTTTAATGAAACTTATAAACTTCATGGAGACGCTTAACTTTAATAAATTGGTATGACTTCATGCACACTCCAAACCTTTATGTGGTTTTGTACTTCATGTGCTCAATATACTTTGATGTACTTCATGAACTTCATGAATCTTCTTTACTTTAATGAAATTTATAAACTTCATAGTCTTCGGAAACTTCAATGGACCTCATAAACTTCATGCTCCAACGCAACTTTAATGTGAATTGAAAACTTCATGAACCTGAGAAACTTCTATGACCACCAGAAACTTCATGTCGATTAGGAACTTTAATGAGATTTTGTTACTTCATACCCTAAGCTGACTTGTGAATGTGGGCTGGTGGATACTTTCAACATGCTTTCTCTTGGACTTTGTATGTGTCTTTGGAACTTGTCTTCTGCTGAGCTTACCCCCTGGGGGTATTTAAATTTATCGCTTTGTGGTGGAGAAATGTTTATAAATGTGGTGTTATTTAGCCCTTGTGAGGGTTAAGAGGAGTTTCATTGTTGAGTTGCCTGGGGAGTGTGAGGTTACTGCTAACTTGGCTATTTTCTATGCTGATGCGTTGAGGGTTGGGTCTAAGTCTGCTGAGTTGATTAAGCCTCTGCTCCCTAAGACGCTTGCTACTCAGATAGAGAGGAGCGTAGGTAAGAAGAAAGGTATGATGCTTGGTAACGCTCCGTTGAAGGTGTATAGGATTTTCCAGGAGGGGAAGAGGGGGGATCCTAAGTCCCCTGTTGTACTTGACTTCATAAACAAGAAAATACAGGTTAGGTACATTTGCAGTGAAGATGTTACCTTAGACATGCCGTCAACGTTGCTTGATGTGAATTTCCATGATGAAGACATTAAGAAAGCATTACTTAAAAGTAATATTCACCACGTTTGGATTGATTTAATTACAGAGAAGAAGACTAAGTTGCGTTCATCAAGCAGTAGGCTTGATGCTTCAGTATCCAGAATCGGCATCTCTCTTCTGCTAAACAACATACCGCTGGACAATGAAGACATTAAACTCCCCAAGGATCCTATTGAACGGTTTAAGATGATTGATGAAATCACTAATAAACTCCGCTCCATTGCATTGCAAAACAATGCGCTAGTAGTGTTGAAAATCAACCCGAAGGGCATTACGGCTAAAAGTGAATTAAAGACACTCATCAAGCTAACTAGGATCATTAGAAACAACCTACTGTGGTATGGAATACCAACGTACCTTTATATTCTTAACAAGAGAAGGGGTAAAAACTGACCCTCCCCGCCTTGAAGGGCGAGGATTATTCACTCATTATCACCGAATATTCTCCCTAAACTACTTTGTTTTCCGAGCTTCTTCATTAGGCTAATCCGATTCTCTACCCCACCTCAACCTGCCTCACACTGAAGCTTACACCAACCTAACCCACCATAACCATTAATGTTGTTTTGCTATGAAAAATTTTAGATAAGGCTGAAGTTAAGAATAGCTAATGTAGAGAAAATTCATTAAATGAACTTAAACATCAGTTAAAATAACTAATACTCCTCATAATTTTTAGACGATCTTCACATGCATTTTAGACGCGCCAATGATACAAGGCAGTTTTCACCATCAGATTTCTCTTACAAATATAAAATAACCCCACTTAAACTTTACATAAATTTTTAGCCCATAATCTACGGAGTTATATAGAGGAGGTATTGCAAATGAAACTCCCATACTTCATATTGCACATAGTTTAAAAATTCTTCAACAAAAGACAACACCATCATCAACATAGTTTATTACAGCCAAAATACCGGAAAACCCGCCGGCGGAAAACCATCCCCCTACCCCCACCCCTCATCGCGTCAAAATGAAAAAAGAGTTCCGTTTTCCGAGATTTTTTCAGTAAATATTTAATATTATTTATTCAACTATATTCTCTAATTTTATTATTTTATATTTAATATGATGAGTGATGACTCGGAAAACTGTCTGGAGAAAATTTCTGAGTGGGAGGGGTGTTGCGGGGAGGGAGCGATGCTCTCGCCCCGCTCTTCAACTCTAACAAAAGATCCCCAAGAATTTAACAAGGGGTACTAAGTGAGATCTAATGAGTACTGTAACTGACTACGAATGATGTTTTCGGAAACCCCGAATGGTTGTGTTTGATTATGTGGATACTCTAGTTTAGCTGAGGTTTTGCTAAAGGTTTTCATGAAGACTATGGAGGGTTGTAAAGGGGATGCGGGTTGCTGGGTGTTTTATAAAATAACTGCCGTAAAATATCTAACTGAAATGGGGTTGAATTCGACAGTTACTAATATAGGCTTTACAATTGTAAAATTGACTTAAGTAAGTAAAATTTACAAAATTAAAATGAATTCAGGAATTGTATGGTCGGCGCCGACCATACAATTCCTATAGATAAAATAACTAATCTGCTACCACTACTTGCCCACTACCCTCTGCTAACTAGGCTTTATAAGTGTTGCGGTTATGAAGACAAAGTTAAAATTAACATTGGTTATTCAAGCTAATGGTAAATCTTAACAAAAGATAAGGATAAATATTAATTGATATAATTAACATAATATAATAGTTATAGAGAGATGTAGTTGTTATTTATTAAGTAGTGTCATGCACGTTTAGCGAACACTTATTCTTATAAAATCTTACAGAAAGAGATTTAAACCTCAAGCTAGGGTAGGGTTTATGCCTGGAATGCAGAGACTTTCAACGAAGTCTCTGAATGCGGAGAATGAAAAGCCAGCGAGAATAGTCTCTGTTTTTGGAACAGTAGAGGAGGCGGATAGGAAGGTTAAGGAAGTGGTTGAGAGGAGGAGTAGGGAGATGGAGTTAGCCAGGTTTAGGGCAGATTAAGGAGGGTTAATATGCAGTTGTTTAAAACTAAAAACAAAGATTTTTCTTCCGTATTATCCTCATATCCTATTGATGGGCGATTAATTGAGTTGCTTAATAGGCTACCGACAGGTGACTTTGAGCATTTGTTTACTAACCGCTACCACGCAGAGTTGTTCAGGGTGACTGTGTATGAGCAGTGTAAGGAGCCTTCAAACTATTGTAGGGTAATAATATTCCCAGGTTATTTATCGTTTTTAGTTGATTTACACGATCCTGAGGTGGGTTATAACGTAGTCGTTGGAATCAATGATGATGAACTGCTGTTCGCTAATATCGTTCAAAAGTCTTATCCTCAGATAATAATGCCTAATTTTGATACCATGAAGAAAGTTGGCGTGTTTAATTTGTTTGGAACCGGTAGTAATGTTCTTTTATATGTTGCGGAGACGGCATCGTACATTTATGGTCTATACGGCTTCCAGACTGAGGTAACAAAGCCAAGCGCGGTTATAGATGCTTCACAGCAACACACGGTTAGGGTGCAAGGGGACTTGTTAATGACTGTTATACCGTTTGACAGCGATAATTTTGCAAGGTCTTTACGGGACGAATTCAACTCATACATAAACTACCTCTGGATTGATACCTTACTGACTTCCTTCATTAACAACCACATATCGGCTAGCGTGGACCAACTGATGAACATTCTGCTACCTGGATTCATCTGGTCGAGTGCACCCTGGGTTAAGGTAACTAACGGGTATCCAGTGGTTTTGGAGGAGGATTTCGTGAAGTTCCTTACAAATCTTATTGCCGTAGTAACAAAAATGGAGACTAAGTATAACAGACCTTTTAGAGAAGACGTTAGGCGGGAGTACATCCCAGATGGATGCAGGTTCTTGCGGTACAATATTCATGTTAAGTCTACTACTCTAGGAGAGGCTGTAATAGCTCCTGGTTATTGTAGCAACAACGGGTCAGCAATCCTAAGGTTAATAACCGTTTTTGAAACCGAGCCAGTAATCAACAGCCTGATTAAAGATCTGACAAGTCAACTAAAAGAAACGAGAAGAATAAATATTGCCAGGTATTTCGGCAACCACAAGGTATCCATGGAGAACGTTGTTTCATTCCCCTTCGACTACTTCCCACCAGAGGAATTATCCCTAAAAGTGCTAGAGCCAATGTCGTTTAGAGTTGGTAAAGACCTAAGAGGGCACTACTATGTGGATGAAAAAAGCGTGGTTAGGTTAGATCACCCCGAGCACCCAAGCAAGGAAATAAGATTTAACAAGCAGGCACTAATAAGGTTCACAACCTCAAATGTAGCAGATGAATACATTCGCCTAATGAACACGATTATTATATCTGACTTCTTCGAGAAGATGAATAATTCTCCTTGAGAAAACTTTAAAAACAAGCTTATACTGACTCAGATATGGTAAAAATTAATATCAGGGAAATCTTTAACTTACACGAGTTCGATGAAAGAGTTAGAGAAGAGATTCAGAGGCGCCGTATAAGAAGAGCTAACAGAACGGCTCGTGGATTACTGGTGGCTTCGAAGTTGCTGATAGTACTGATAATTGGGACTTTGGGGTCATGGGTTGCTGTAAATAATCTGCTTGTGGAGTGGTTGCTGGTTTATACGTTTACCGGCTCAGCAATAGCTTCAATAGTAGTTACGGTTCTGCTTTATTCGGACAGAGCATGGAGTATATTAGAACTAGATGAAGCAGATTGGGATCTTCGGGAGGATTTGCGAGACATTAGGGGCGTTTTCGCTAGGATAGCTGTATTTTTCACGATTCTCGGCGCAATAGTATTACCTATATGGTTTGCTTTTCTTAATTACGGAATGACGCACCCTGTTTCTCCAGGCAGTATTACCATAAATTCAGTGTATCCGCTAAACATGACTAATGTTTTTCAAGGCAGAAGCAATAACATTACTGTTTCAGCTGTTTATTTAGTAACAACAACATTAAACATTAACGCTCCAACAATAGCGACAATAGTAGTGAAAAATGTAACCCTATATAACCCACTGCTCCCAGTTAAGTGCGCCATGTATTCAAGCAACTACAATATCAATAAGTTGCCAGCCATCATTAAAATATACAGCATCTCGCCTATTAACAATAATTTTGTCGCTCCAATAAAAATGAGGTTCGTTTGCAATACACTACCAACCAACGCCTTTATAGTAACAAACCACGGGAATTTCACCTTAGCGCTATCATCAGGGTAGCAAGCAATTTTAGCTCACAATTTGCTCTGTAAATATTTAATTAAACTTTTCTTGTTCTTACCAACGACAGTAATCTTAACAGCTTTTGAGTTTGGATGCGTAGTATCTGCCCTCACTTGAACGATCTCTTCGTAAGATCCTGAGTGTATCCTAAAGCGGTATCCGTTGACTGGCTTTCCGTTAATCGTTACCGAGTAGTCTTGAACAACCTCTTTCTCTAGGTTTCCAAGGCTTAGGCTTTCGAGTGCTTGCGCAACTTTTGCGCCAATAGAGTCAACGTCTCCGTGCACAACAATCTCCTTAACAGCATATGAACTAGATTTAAACAGCCAAGTCAGTAAAAACGCTAAGAAGAATCCTGCTACACCACTGGCTAGGTATATTATCCATTGCATATTTGAGTTCTTTTATGAGCTTATTTTTAAATTTTTCTTTTGTTTGCGAGTTGCTTAAATCGAACGTTTAAAATAATTAAGTTAATTTTCAAAGCATGAAGGTTGGAGTATCTGCGTCAGCTTCAGAGGTGGGTGAGGCATTAGGGCTGTTTGATTATGTAGAGACTTGGGACGCTCCAGTGCAGGAACAGGCTTACCACGCTAGGTGTGATGAGACTAGGTTACAAGGTAACTTTCTATATGTGGTGAAGCACATTGACTGCCCAGATTTAAACTTCAGTGGGATAGGGCTTGTACTTTACGAAAACACTTATTTGATTACGTATGAGGAGTTCGCGAAGAGGTTAGGCTCAAGGATGTTTCTACTTGATGTCGGGCACGCCTTCATATCCGACATGAAGGCTAAGGGAGCCTTTGAGGTAGAGAAGTGGCTAGGATTAAACCCAGTAGCCGTGCACATCCACAACGTGAAGTATGTACCAGACCCAACAGGCAGGTACGCCAACGCACCCTACGCAGACCACCAGCCGCTCAACGAGGGGCTACTCAACATGAAGGAAGTACTGAGCAAGGCAATTAAAGCAAGCGCCGAGTACGTTACAGTAGAAGTCTTCCTCAAAGACTACACACCAACAAAATATCCATTAACTCAAATAAAGCAATGGATTAGTAGTATGCTTTGACAAAACAGTCAAGATACCTCCAAAGGCAAGGTAGCTCACTTTAGTACCTTACCACTACGCACGACTAATTTTATCAAATATGTATGCGATGAATACATAAAATACCGGATAAATTACCATATGCGCAACGAAGATAGGAAGTAAATCTTGTATTACCGTTGGAAGACTATTAAAATAATAAGGAGTCTTATAAATGGCCAAGGCAAGAAGGCTATAAAAGACAGCCTCAACAAAAGAAGCTATAAGTATGGGCTTGGTTAGGTCCGAAAACATGTCGTCTACATATTTCCAGCAAATTTCATAATTATTGACAAAATTCTCTAAGTACTGTATGAAGACAACTGTACCGAGCGAATTAACAAAAAATCCTAGTAATCCCATTGAAAGTAGGAGCGGGTTCGGATAAAATATAAGGCTTAACAAAATAAGAAGCAAAAAGACAGCGGGAACCACCTCGAAATACACAGTAAGGGAGTGAAGCAGTGCACATCTACGTCTCCTGTGCCTTTCGCTGTCCGTTCTTCTTTCTGCATTTGCAGTCTCATTCCCGTTATTCCTTTCTTCACCAAATATCTCCTTAACAATCCTCTTATCTATTCTAGCCATAGCGAATAAGAAGAAAACTTGTTTTTAAATTTTACGCTTCAATGTTTAAGTTACGCTTGAGCCTAATTACGGTAACTCACGCAACTTACTTTGACGTATGATTAATGAGAGTATAACGAATTGCGTTGCTGTGGTACAGCAGTAAGCTTTATAAATAAGCTTAGCTAAATCTTCTTGATGAGTGGTAGACTAGAGGTAAGTGTGAACATGGATAAGCTACTTCCACAGTGGAGGTTTGAAGTTAAAGATCCACAACAGCTTCAGATAAACAATGAAGCGCTTCGTGGCTGGTTAATAATTGAGAAGAAAAAAGAGACAATGGTCACAAAGTTCCTAAAGTTCCTAAAAATCAAGAAGCCGTTAACGGATGATGTTCAAAAAGAGCTAGAGACGAAAATAGCAGACTTCTTATTCGATAAAATCATTTGGCCATATCTCGATATGTTTTTGACTTGCTACAGGGCCCCGTTTCCCTTAAGCGGTATAGGAACGGATGATCCGTACTATTCTCTTGAAGGTAAATGTTATCCAACGTTCTCATACAAGGACATGAAAGAATCATGGGAGAAGCTTATAAAAAACGCAACAACAGACGAGGTAATTCTTCCAGCAAAAGATCATACCATAGTTGCAACAAGACCGCATATTGTAGTTTATTCCTTTGGAGAAAGACAGTACTTTGCAGTGAAGAATCCCTACACCATTTCCATAGCAGTATCAAGCGAGTTCAGTGTACCCTACAGGTTTAGACTACTGTACAAGGATTTCGTGAAGAAGGTTAAGAAAAGAGTGCACAAAATGAATGAAATCTTAGTAATTAAAGCAGAATATCTACCAGAGGCCTGAGAACCATAAAATTAGGGTTTGTAAACAATTAAAATAATTTTCTTTTTATTAATGGTATAATAAACTTTAACTTGCAAGGAAGAACGTGAGGTTGCCATAATTTGTTAAAAGTACAGCCTTTGTCGGTGTGTTATTGCAGAGGAGGTACAGTCTTATAGTCGGAATAGAAGGTGCAGGTTGCAGTCCAGGTTTTGCTATTACACGTATAGTTAGAGGAAGTGATATTTGGCCAATGTTCGAATTATAGAATGAGCATGTAACTAAGCCGAACTGGCTGGTAGCAGTAACATTCTTAACTACTAGGGTAACGTTCAGCGGTATGCCGTTTATATTTATAGGTAGTTCAACTAAGTATAGGCTTTTCGTTGAATTGTTTGGTACTACAGACACTACACTCATATTGCCTGGCGAAAACGGGTGGCGGAACCCAGTCAGTATGCCTAATGCAGTCAGGGTTGTAGCCGACACTGTAAGAACACCTAAAACTATAAAGATTATTATTAGTACAAGTAATATCCCTATTAAATCTTCTTTATCAAAGGATTCTTCTATAAAACCACCTGTTCCGAGAAGAGCAAACAGGCTAAGATAAGAGAATATATTAATGTATAAGTCTAAATTAACGGCTGAAGGATTAGTAATTATAGGATTAGGTATACTAATCATTAAAGCGAAAGTTAAGGAGTCAAGTAGCAGAACAAGTATGCAAGCAACAACCCATATATGCCACGCTCTTACCTGTAATCTCCATCTTAACCTACTCCTTTCATTGTTCGTCCATCCTCTCGTGTCTGCATATCCATTATCATTATTCTCTGCACCACCAAATATGTCCTTAATAATATTTTTGTCTATTCTCCTCTTGTTGCTACTCATAGTGAGTATGGAGAAAACTTATTTTTAAAGATTTCTCTAAAGTAGTGAGAACATTCGTTCTTGAGTTAAATTAAGACGTAACTTTTAAAAACCTCTATTTTATCTACTCTTTGTATGGGTAGTGTAGTCTCTCAATCCGATTGGCAAGTAGATTCAACTGAAGTGCAGAGTCTAGTGAATGCCTTAAAGAACTACATAAGGAAGCCTAACTTGGATTATCATAGGAGAAGGTCAACTTTCTTGCTGGTAACCGCAATAGCAATTGCAGTGGTAACAGCAGTCCTGGGGACGATGTTTTCAATGCTAAGAACGTTAATATTGGTTGGCGGTGCTTTATTAACGATGACTTTTCTTGTTTGGAGCTACTTTGAGAGGGTTAGGGTTGGTATAAGTTTGCTTACAATAGATTGGTTCACAGTGGTTAAACGTGGAGAAATACCAAGTACAGACATGTTAGTACCTCTCTATGTCGTAAAGCTTCTTTACGGAGAAGATCCAAACAAAGAAAAACCAAAGGTAGAAAGACTTGCGCCAGGGCCTTACTGCGGTAGGTATCTTCGTTGGCACATCACGCTACCTCTGAACTCCTCAGTAATTGAGATATGGGAAGGGTCTAAGTTCCGTCCTCGCTTTCCATATCAATTTTTTATCATAATAGGAAATCAATATGATCGCAAAAATATATTAAGGGCTATTAAGTACTACCTGTACGTTAGATATAACTACATAGAGAACGAAGACTACTACACGGCTTGGGATCGTGGGGATAGCCCCGAGTTCCTAGGGACGGCTAAGGTAGAAATAAAGCTGTGTCAAGAAAGAGACAAGATACCCGAAAAAATAGCGAGAGGAGAAAAAATACCTATATCCCCTGGCCCATCGTATGATGTAGAAATTTGAGAAGTTTATGAGTTGACAATATTTTTCTCAAAAACCCTTCTCAAGAACTTTTTCTAACACTTCATAAAAGCGTGAGGAAAAATTTAAATACAAGGCTAGGGAAATTGTAGTTATGTGGTGGGGCATATTCTTATCGCTTAAGTTTTGGATAGGGTATATGGTAGGATACGTAATAGCTCTTGTGTATGCTTGGATAGTGAACACGAGAAACGATCCACATGGTATCGTTGTTTTGAATGTTAATGGAGACGTTGACAGCATTGCTGAGACTGTTAGGCAAAAGTTAGAAGAGTTAATGAGGAAACATGGTAACAATCCAGAGAATATGGATGTGGAAGCTTATCCGGGTTCATATGGAAAAGACTATGTTTTTAAATGGGTATTACTAAAATACTATAACAGGATTGGCGTATATCCAACATACAACTATCCTGAAAACAAGGAAGTAAAAATTTACATCGAAGGACTAGATAGATGGAAGATAAAGAGAGAATTAAAGAAAGCTCTAAAAAAGCCAGGCAAGAATTTCAAAATAATGGATAGGAGGGTTTTGGTCAAGCTTTTCGCAAGGGGGACAAAAAGCCAAAATTTTAACTAGAGTCATGCAATCGCTATCTAAAATTAAAATGGAATGTGAAAAACTTCCCAGTCTCTAGCTTCTTCAACGGTCTTCCAGAACCTCTCAGATTCTTCCCTTGCATGTTCACGTTCCTCTCTTCTTCTCTCCTCTTCTTCACTCTTATCCAGGCATTGCGCATTTTGCGGATCCTTGAGCTTCTCTTCAAGGTCCATTTCCATTTCACTAATGTTAGCGTCCGTGTAGTACGCTTGCACCGTAATGTGCGGGCACTTCCTTGGGGAAAGTCTAACCAGGGGTTTTCTTGGATTTGGGTTTACGTCTGGGTGCTCCTTGAGCCAGTTGTAATCTGTCCACTCAATTCTCATGTCGTAGTTGCCCTTGCTTAGCCAGAGGAAATGATTGTTCCAACTAAAATCATACGTCCAATCCAATGGCACATAGCCAGCATTAAGTACATTTAATAAGAAGCCAACAAAGTCATCGGGCATGGTAGGTAGCAACTTCGGCAAAACATTGTAGGCGAATGTTCTCACGGACTCTTTAGCATTGCCTTCTCTTTCCACTACAACCCTAAACTCCTCAAGCAAAGCATCCTTCACCTCACTCATGGGGAAACCCAAGCTCTCTCTTTTAAATTTGTTTCGTAGTCTTAACTTGTACGATATCTGCTCTTCCCAGCCCTTAAGGGCGAGGTTTGCCCACTTATTATCAATGACAGATCTTGTCCTTTAGGGCAGAAAGGGGTTGGATAGCATGGTTTTTAAATTCCATCTTAGCTAATGTGGTGGGCCTATGTACAAACTGCAACAGTTATTCATCTCCTCGAAGGATTGCGTTCACGTAGCTCACTTCGTCATTGATCTTCCAGGCTGTAGGTTGATTAAACCTAGCAGGGCGTTAAGCTCAATTGAGGTGAATGAGGTTAGGGCTACGCTTGTCGAGTGGCTCCTGCCAAGAGGAATCTACTATCTGGTCACATACATTAGGCAGTGCAGTAAGCCGATGACTATTATTGTCTACTCAGTTGATGTGCATGATGTTAATGCGAGGTACAGGCACTTCATAACGTACACCCACCACGGTGACGTAGCAGACATAATCAATGCATGGATTCCTGCATGCGATTAAATAAGAGGGATTATTGCCTAAAATTTTAATTTTAAGCTGGTGCTAGTTGTCTCACAGTTTCTTTTTTCTTTCCCAAAGAAATAGGGCTAATAAACCTATAGCCGTAGCCACCGCAACTCCTCCTATGATTAGTATTGTCTTGCCTGTTCCTGGTGAGGTTGGGCTTGGTGTGGTGACTGTTACGCTTGGTGTTGGAGTAGGTGGGGCTAGGATTGGACTCGGTGATGTAGTTTGTGTAGGTCTAGGTGTAGTTGGTGGAGTCGAGGTAGGGATTAGGATAGGACTTGGTGATATGGTTTGTGTAGGAGTCGAGGTGGGCGTGGGTGTTGCGCTTGGGAAGACGAATGTCAGCGGTATCGCTATTGTGAAATTACCTGCACCTCTCGGATCCTCAAAGGTTAAACTCAGATTGAGTATCCCATTATACGTTCCAGGCGAGCACATGTTTGATTGAAGTAAGGCTGGTATTGTTATGGTTATCGTAGCATTAGATTGACCAGCTGGGTAAGTACCAAGATAACCAAGATCACCAAAATTAGCCTGGTAACAAATATGAGCCCATGCAACCACATCAATTGGGACACTACTCGACGGTGGTGATGGTGAACAAACATTCAGCACAATTTGCAGTGGTTGCCCAGGTACCCATGTGTTTGTAGCTGGCTTTGCTGAAATTACGCCGTAGTATCCAATCGCTGGGCACGAGCTTCCTGCTGACATAGTTCTCAGCAGATATAGGTGTGTTTGTTTTAAAAATCTTCTCAGCGTATTGTTGAAAAGCGATGATGTGGCTAGTATAATTAACGTTAGGTTAAGTTTAAAAACTAGTTCACCTAACTCCAACTCGTGAGGGTACTAATACTGCTAATGGTTGCGCTCGTGCCGATGCTGTTAGTGTGGGGATACTTCACGATACTAGGGTTAGGAGCTAAAACGGCCCAAAGCCTAGGGGTAAACTCAACACAGTATTTGTATTTGGTGAATGAGTGGGGGTACGGGTTAAACTGGCTAATAGCCCTCACAGCAATACTACTGTTCATCTACCTAGCATTACTGGTCTTGTTGTTACCCAGGAGGTGGTGTACATGCTAATACTACTTGATTGCGATGGAACAATAGAGACAGGTGTCCCGCCTGGGCCTGTTAAGTTAGCTGACCTTAGCTTTCTGATTGCTCTAGGTGTTCGTGTGGTTATTGTTAGCGAGAGCGCTAATTGCGCTAACCTACCCTTTGAGCGCATCATTGTTCCTGGCAATAGGCTTCAGGCACTATTAAATGCAAAGG
>Ga0081473_138653_pt1 | contig 14043 bp, 12 predicted proteins | sample CisSprmetagenome_FD_70977 | JGI IMG/M metagenome (GOLD analysis project Ga0081473, IMG submission 70977) | Hypoxic/sulfidic aquatic microbial communities from Cistern Spring, Yellowstone National Park, USA v2 (version 2) | ecosystem: Environmental > Aquatic > Thermal springs > Hot (42-90C) >... | reverse complement strand
GCCTCTAAACAGCGTCAGCATGAAGAGGTCGTCCCAATACGTGCTGTGGATGTTCCACTTGCCGTGCGGCGTCAGATACCTCGCAACGAGGTACCTACCTCCGTCCCTCTCCACGCGGTACTTAGCCGGGTCGTACCAGAAGTCTTTTACATCAAAGCCCGGCAGCACCTTATCCACCTCCGTATCGACCACCGGCCGCTTGTGTACCGGAAGGCTCTCCCCCAGCTCCCTGAACCACTCGTGGTCTATATAGAAGTGTTGCCTCCCGGTCAAGGTGCGCCAGGGCACGAGCCTCTCGGCGTTTACCGTAAACGGCGAGTAGGTACGTCCCGGCGCCTCGATGCCGCTCCACACAGGCGACGTGGTGACGCGTCTGGGCTGCGCAACGATGTCGTCGAAGGTGATCCGGAGCTCTCTAGCCGGGAGGTCGGCGAGCTTGAGCCCCGTCACAGACTCGAGGTTCTTCCACGCCATGTAGGCCACCTCGCCGTTTGACTCCGGAGACACTGCCAGCATGGTCTCCGCAGCCTTCTTGTCCGTCTCTAGGCTGGGGCATCCCCCCACCGCGGCGCACATCCCCGTTACGTAGTCCGAGGTGGCCGGGGTCAGGCCGTTCCTCTCCCTGAGGTACGCATACTGCTCCACGGGCTTGTACGCAGGTATGCCCTTCGCAGATAGGCCGGCGGTCACCACCAAGGGGCCGTAGGTGACGTACATGTCGTACACGTCCCAATACCTCCTGACGACGAGCGACACCGCGGGCATGGTCCTCCCGGGGATGGGGTCCACCTCGCCCTTCTTCCAGTCCTTGACCTCGCCGAGGGGCTGGGCGATCTCGGCTGGGCTGTCGTGCATAAGCGGTGTGAGCACCACGTCGTAGGCCACCTGCGGGAGGTACTTAGGCGCCAGCTCGGAGAACTTCTTAGCGATAGTCTTGAAGATATCCCAGTCGCTTTTCGCCTCCCAGGGCGGGTCGATCGCGGGGGTGAACGGGTGTATGAAGGTGTGCATGTCAGTCATGGAGAGGTCGTACTTCTCGTACCAAGTGGCCGCGGGAAGGATCACGTCGGCGTACATAGGTGATGTGGCCATCCTGAAGTCCAGCACCACGAGAAGGTCCAGCTTGCCCTCCGGCGCCGGGTTCCTTATGTTCACCTCATTCACAAGGCCCTCCTCCACGGCCCACTCCCTATTCATTACGTTGTTGTCCGTGCCGAGGAGGTGCTTCAAGAAGTACTCGTGGCCCTTGGACGAGGCACCCAGCAGATTCGCCCTCCACAGAAAGAGGATTCTCGGCCAGTTCTCAGGCGCGTCGGGGTCCTCAATGGCAAGTCTCACCTCGCCCTTCTTCAACATCTCGGCCACCCGCCTAGACACGTAGCTACCCCACTGGTTCTGCGGGACATTCTGCTGCTTCGCCTCATCCACAAGCTTCGCGCCGAGATCCAGCGGGTTCATGTTGAGGCTTGGGTAGAAGGGCAACCAGCCGAGCCTCACCGCTATCACGTTGGCGTCCATCGCGTGGAGGTTGCCCCACTTCTTCGCCCACGGCGCGGCGTAGCCACGCGTCGTCACCGGGTCGTACCTCCACTGGTCCGTGTGGACGTACCAGTAGCTGGGGGAGTTCTGCTGACGCGACGGCCTGACCCAGTCCAGGGCGAAGGCTACGGAAGACCAGCCTATCAGCGTTCTGATTTTCTCCTGTCCCACGTAGTGGGCCCAGCCGCCGCCGTTTTTGCCCTGCGTGCCGCCAAGAAGGACCAGCAACAAGACGGAGCGGTATATCAAGTCGGTATGGTACCAGTGGTTTATGCCAGGCCCCACGAATATCATGGCGCGGCCGCCGCACGGCGTATTGTCGTCGCCGAAGAACGGCGGGGCGCTGGGCCTGCCGAAGACGGGCCTTGAGTAGATGGCAGTGTCCATGAAGCCCCTGGCCATCTGCACCGCCACGTCGCGGGAGACCCCGGTTATGGCCTCCTGCCAGGCCGGCGTAAACGGCTTCGGGTCGTTGTAGTCCGCTGGGTAGTCGCCGCCGAGGTCGCCCCTCCTCACGCCCAGATGAGCCGCCAGCAGGTCGAACACCGTAGTCACATACCTATCGCCGACCTTGACGGCCGGCACCTCCCTGACGAAGCCCTTCACAGCGAAGTCCATGGCCACGAAGTCGACCGGGATCCTCTCGTAGCTGCTCAGCTCCATTATGGACAACACGGGGTCTATGTCGGCCTCGCCGGCGGGCGTTATGCCCCTCAGCTGTAGGTTCCACTTGCCGCTCCCGTCCCACCTGAAGCCGATGGAGCCGTAGGGAGCCGCCAGGGTGCCGTCTTTCTGCATCACCACGGTCTTCCACTCGGGGTACTGCCCCACCTTGTCCTTAAGCTCCGGCACGTCGGACGCCCTCAGGAGACGGCCCTGGAGGTAGGTGCCGTCGCCGGCCGGCTCCAGCGCCACGAGGAATGGCAGGTCCGTGTAGCGCCTTGCGTACTCCCTGAGGCACTTAACCTGCCTGTCGACGTAGTACTCCTTCAAGGCGACGTGGGCCGCGGCGAGGCCCAGCGCGGCGTCAGTGCCCGGCAACGCCGGCACCCACATGTCGGCGAACTTCACGTGTTCGCTGTAGTCGGGGCTCACCACCACCACCTTGGCGCCTCTGTACCTCGCCTGGGCGTACATCTGGGCGTCCGGCGTCCGCGTCAGGGGGAGGTTGGTCCCCCACACGATCATGTACTGCGCATGGAACCAATCGGCCGACTCCGGCACGTCTGTCTGCTCGCCCCACATCTGCGGGCTGGCCGGGGGTAGGTCGGCGTACCAGTCGTAGAAGGAACCCATAACGCCGCCTATCAGCTCTATGAAGCGGGCCCCCGAGGCGTAGCTCACCGGCGACATGGCAGGGATGGGGGTGAAGCCGTAGATCCTGTCCGGGCCGTACTTCTTGATGGTGTATATCAGGGCGGCCGCTATGAGCTCAGCAGCCTCGTCCCAGCTCACCCGCTTCCACCCGGCCTTGCCCCTGGCTTTTTGATACGCCGCGCGGTTCTGCGGGTCCTCCACCACGCGCCGCCACGCCTCCACCGGATCGCCGGTCTCCGCCCTATACCTCCTGTACATGTCAATGAGGACTCCCCTTACGTAGGGATACTTAACCCTCAGCGGGCTGTATATATACCAGGAGAAGCTGGCCCCCCTAGGGCACCCCCTGGGCTCGTAGTTGGGTATATCCGGCGCGATGTCAGGGTAGTCCGTGGCCTGTAGCTCCCACACCACGAGACCGTCCTTGACGTAGACATTCCAGGAGCAGGACCCGGTGCAGTTAACGCCGTGGGTGGATCTGGCCACTTTGTCGTACTGCCACCGCCTCCTGTAGTATTCCTCCCAGCTTCTGTCCGGGTACTGCAACCGAGTGTCCATGAACTGGACAAGCGGCTTGAGGTACTCCAAGTTCTGCGCCAGGGCTATAAGGCCCGCAGAAATCCCCACCGCGGCGGTCGCCGCCAGCAACCGCCTGCGCGTAGTGGTCAACATTAAAACAAAGAAAGCAGATAACTTAAAAATTTGCATATGTGGAAAAGGCCGGCGGCCGAAACCGGCTTTTTCCCGACGTTGGCCATCTTCCCAAATCTGATCTGGCGGACTGGCCGACGCAGAAGGTAGCGGTCCGTCGGCTCCCCTCGAGCAACGGCTCAGTTGGTCCTGTCGAGTTTACCATCCAGCCCAGCGATTTCCGCCCTTATCTCCTCTAGCTCGCCCACGATGTTGCCGATAATAGAGATGCCCTCGGCCCCAAGCCCCTCGCCCTACCTGATCTTCTTCAGCGCGCGCCCCGCCGTCGTTTTAGGCGCGTCGTAGGCAGCGCCAGTATATCAATAACGAGACAGCCGCCTTTGGAAACGCTGAGTGTAGCAGCTAGCTCGGCGGTTGTTGCAAACAGCACGAGGGGAGGGGGACGGCTTAAGTCATTTCTTCCGCCCCAGCGTGAACCCGTACGCAAAGAAGATGACCATCAGCAAGAGCGTCCACGGCAACAGAGCCGCCGCAAGCCCGAGCGGGAGTATTGGATGGGCCACTTCTGCCGACGCCAGCGCGGCGCCGTTGATGCCTATAGCGAGACCCCCCAGCGTGATCCCTAGGAAATGCGGCGTCATGCGCCTCCTCGCAACGGCATATATGGGGAAGAGGATTATCACGAGGCCGGCCACGCCGTGTACCACAGCCACGGCGGCCCTCACCGCGGCGATAGCCGCCATCCCTACGGCCGCGAAGACCGCGTAGTACTTCCAGAACTTCGGAAGCACGAGCTTGAAGACCCCCAGCGAAATCAACAATGGCAATAGGTCGCCTAGGGGCGCGGCCAGAGGCGACCCGAGCGGTATCTGCTCCTCCATCAGGAGGGCTAGGACGAAGTAGACGGCGAAGCCCGCCGCCGCGAAGACGTCCGCCAGCTCCTTCCTGCGCGTATAGGAGTAGAGGAGATACAGAGCCGCGGCGAGGGACAACGCCCCCGAGACTCCGTACACGATCTGGGGCATGTGCGATACGATATGGCGATAAAAAACGTCGCCGCCGATCCCATCGCCTAAAACTTAAAAAATTAAATCACTTCAATATTCAATGAAAGTGGTAGTTGTAAGGCATAAACCATGTAATCAATTTTATACATTTTTGGGTGAATATCTAGAAGATATTGAATATTTGGGTTTTAGTATACAGAAGTATGGAGCTGTCCACTACTTTAAGGCCGGTGACAGAGTTCTCCGCATGCCCTGTAAAGCCTGCGTCCTCCGCGAGATGTTGGGCGTCGCCCCTCTTGTGGATCAGCCGAGGTTTGAAAACGGCGTCTTTGTCTTCAAGTTTCTATACACCAAGGCCCTCGCCAGGAGGCTGAGCATCGGAAATAAAGACTCCTGCCCTCTCTTCGTCTCGCAGCTGGCGTCTTTAAGAAGGGCGCTGCTGTCGGCGAGGCAGAGAGAGGCCCTTGGGCTCTTTGCGGAAGGCGGCTTGAGGAGAGTTGCCGAGACGCTGGGCGTGTCGAAGCCGGCCGCCTATAGGCTCGTGAAGAGGGCTCTGCAGAAGCTAGCTCATCAGCAGGGTTAGTTTCCGCAACATCTTTTTGAAGGTCTTGTGTACTGCGGTTTTAGAGACCGCGGAGGCCCGCGCGGCTGAGCTTATGTTGTGGCCGTTGGCCAATGCGGCGAGGATCTCCCTCTGCCTCTTGGTGAGCATCACGTCGGCCGGTTTCAGCGGCTCCGCCTTGACCACCTGGCTCGCGTGCTCGTCCACCAGCTTCCTGACCGCGCGGCTGTCCGCCACTATCACGCGCAATCTGCCGTCTACTATCATGGGCGTGCCGAGGACATAGGACCGCGTCATGAGCTTATAGAAAAGACACTCGTCGCATTTAGCGGCGGCTATGTGGACGCCGCTGGGCCTCCTGAGTATGTGATATATCGCTCCATCTCCCACGCGAAAACCTAGATACGAAACGGCGTCCCGAGGAACCTTATCGCAAAGCCTTAAATAGAGCTTGAGAAATTGCATAAGACATATACGATTTCCCTTTATAAATATTGACACTAGCCACAGGAATAGCCATATGTTCTTAAGAGTCCAGATACTGATATGTTTTTAAATAGGATCGCACAGATCCATGCCTCTCCTATGGCCTCTGGGGAGATCCCCTCCCACGCATTTCTACAACGCCGTAATCTGGGCGGCGCTTGTCTCCCGGACCTCTCTCTACCTCGCCGCGCTGGCCTTCGCGGCGGGCGCCATATACGCCGCCGCCGGCAATATAGCCGTGCATTTCCGTCTGATGGCGTCCGGCCTATATCTGTTCTATTTTTCTGTCATGTACATACAACTACCCGGCTTCATAAACGCCGTGCCGTCCCGCCCCATCTCCGCGCTTCTTCTAGCCGCGCTCGTTCTAGGCCTCATCCCGTCCCCCTCTGCCGCGCCCTCGCTTCTGCCCTTCGCGGCTGTGTATACCCTGCTCCATCTGAGGGCTCTGCGGAGGACGCCCAACTATCGCCCGAACTGGATCTTGCTGGCAGGGCTTGTGGCGACCGCCGCCGCGGGAAGCCCGGTGGAGCTCGTGGCGGCCTTCCCCCTGGCCTCGGTCTTGATGCTGAGCTACCGCATAGACAGCTCTCGGGCGCGGCTGAAGTTCACCGCGCCGCGGACCGCCGCCGTGACTATCTCCTACCTCGCCGCCTTCGTCATGGTTAAGATGGGGCTCCTCTGGGGCATAGCGTTGCCGCTGATCGCCGTGTCGCTGGCGGCGCCTCCACGCGTCCGCGACCTCTACGGCGCGGGGGCTGTGGCGTGGCGGCTTTTGATGGCGGGCGCGGCTCTACATCACCACCTTCTCTACATGGGGTTCGCTGTGGTTATGTCTACCCTCTGCGTCCCCTTCTTCGTCCCCGTCGTGTTGTACCGGAGGGCGCCGAGGTTCGGGCCTGTCTCTTTTTTATTCGCCTTAACCGCAACGGCGCTCAGGTTGCTTGGATTGTTGATCCCCGCCGCCCTAGCCGTGCTGAGCCTCCTCCTGTATATAGCCGCCGCGGTCCTCGCCCAGGAGAAAGTCCCGCTCCCTCCGCCTAAGGATAAATACTAGAGCGGGCCTGCCCCGAGGTCTCCCGCGGTAGATCCTCTCCCCGGCGCCGTAGAGGTCCTCCACCACGAGTCCCTCGGCGGAGCCCTCAGGCATGAACACCACGACGTCGGGATCGCCGTTGCCTCTCGCCGTGGTCAGCAGGAGGGGGCGGCCGCCCTCTGTGATGGGTATTTTGTACTTCGCCGCCGCGGCGGTGAGGGACGACACGCCCGGGATTATCTCGCAGGGCACGCCCCTCGCCTCCACCTCTCTGCAGAGGGCAACCCCCCTCCCGAAGAGCGTGGGGTCTCCGTTTTTGAGCACCACGACTGTCTTCCCCTCGGAGGCGTGCCTCACGGCGAGTTCGACGATCTCCCTGTGGGCCTCTCCCGTCAGCCTGCCCTCCCACACCACCTTCTCCCTAACCAGGTCCAGCAACTCACGGGGGACTAAGGAGGCCGAGATAACCGCGTCTGCGGAGAGGAGGAGGGAAAAACCCCTGAGGGTTATCAGCCCGGGGTCTCCGGGCCCCGCGCCCACCACGTAGACCTTGCCTAGAACCACGGCGCCTTTATCCTCCACAGCGGGAAGATGCCCGTGGGGCTCGGCTCCTCCACCAGCTGGACGGGCTCTATCTCCTTCAGGTGTATCTCCCCTACTATCTCTCCGGTGCCTGCGTCCACCTTATATACCGTGTCCGTCCTCTCCAAGGCGCTGACGACGTATCTGCCGTCCGGCGTGTAGCCCGGATGCATGGCCCATTTACCGGGTTTGTTGGAGGCAAATACCGCGGGTTTAGGCGGGCCTGGAGCCACGTCCAGCAGATTCACATCCACGGCGAATACGCCCTTGTTTATATTAAAGCTGGTGTCGAACCAAGCGAGGCCGTTGGGGATGGTGCCGTCGGGCAGAGGCGGCGTCGAGTAGAGCCCTCCGCCGGTTTCGGCGGGAAACGCGTCGTGCGGAAACTCTATGTACTTCTCAAGGTCCATCGTCTGGAGGTTTATCACCGTTATCTTGCCCTCCCCTATTGCGTTGATCAGGAAGTACCTGCCGGGCACCAAGGTGCCGGGCCCCGGGTGCGGCTTAGGGCCGGTGGGCACCACGTTTACGATCTCGAAGTTTTTGACGTCAAGTATGGTGATCGTGTTGCTCTCTTGCCCCGTCACAGCCACGTATCTGCCTTCTGGGTCTAGCTTGTTGAGCTCATGGGGGCTTTTGCCTATGCCGGTCACCTCGTACTCCTTGTCGTCTATCTTAACCTTCACAGACCGACCCCTCTGGTTCTTGTCGTAGCTAGTGAAGACGTGCACTATGGGGAAGCTGGGGTCTCTGTAGTCGATCACGAGGACCTGGTCCGCGTCCTTCACGTTGACGAGCCAGTAGCCGAGGTCCGTGTCGAGTATCGCGCCTTGTCTCCCCATGGTGGGGATAGGGGAGAACTCGGAGGTGCCGAGCAGCGGGATGACCTTAAGCACCTTGAAGGTGTCCGCGTCCATTATCACCACGTGGCCGGGGTCCTTTGACCCGGCGATCACGTATCTGCCGTCCTTGTCGAAGGTGGCGCTTCTGCAGTCCACGCCGATTTTTATCTGACGCACTATCTGCATAGAGTACAGATCTATCTTGGACAGCCAGCAGTCCCTCGCCATCCCCAACGCGAACCTCCTCCTCTGTTCGGGCCACTCCTCCCGCCCGAACCTCACCACGTGCACCCTATCGCCGGCGTTCTTCAACCTCTTGAGCACCTTGAAGTCCTTCGTGTCGAGGAAGGTATACGCCCCCACCATCGTCGCGCCGGGCTCGTGGTATCTGCTCTCGATCAATATGGAGATCCAGTCCATGTCGTTTATATTGTAGCCGACCGGCTTGCTGGGAAGCTGGTCCTCGGGCGCCAACACCCTCAGCGTCGCCTGTATGTTGGCGGGATCGAGGAAGGCCAGACCGCTCTTCTGGAAGGCCGGCGAGGGCGGCGGCAGGACCGACTGCTGTATGCGGACCTCGGGCCTCACCCTAGTCTCGTTGATCAGCTGCGACGCAACCTCGACGACTGTCTTACCCCGCGATAGGGCCGCGGCCCAGCTACCCACGGCGAAGCCGGCGCCGAGCGCGGCGGCCGCCTTGAGGAGATCTCTTCTCTGGGTCCTGCCGGCTGAGGTCTTCTCAGACATGAGGATGCACGTCTTTTGCTGTGATAAGCGTTTTGGTTAACCTAGTTAACCTGAACGCTTATCTGCCTCCGAAGCGGCCGCTCATATGGACAGGGGGATCATCTACGCGGCTGTTGCGATAGCTGGCGTAATAATCGGCGCGCTCGCGTTCACCTACAACCCCGGAGTCGAGGTCAAGACCCAGACTAAGGTCATCACAACGACCATCACCGAGACTCCAGTCACCGTGACGGGCCAGCTGACTGCAACAGCGAGCACGACACCCACGCTGAAGATCCAGTACAACGAGCAACTGGCCGAGAAGGGCGTGGAACTGTTTAAGGAAATCGGTTGCAACGCTTGCCACACCGTGAAAAGCGCGGGGATCGACGTGGGGGGCAACATAGGCCCTGATCTCAGCAAGGCTCTGCTGGGGAGTGTAGGCGTCGAGGGAGGGACCGCGGGCGGCCCCATACTGTCGAAATACTTCGAGAAATACGGCCTCAAGGACCCCACAGCAAATCTGACAAAAGCCGCCGAGCTTCTGACCCAATTCCTTATAAACGGCGATAGCAGTTTGGCGCCGACGATGACCACGCAAATAGAGGCCTTCAAGAAACAGTACGGCGATAAGTGGGCGCAGGAGTACGTCCCGGCCCTGGTGGAAATGCTGAAGATGGCCGCCGCCAAGAGTTCATGAGGATAAAGTACGTCCCCGCCCACGTTTTTTCCCTCCTCGACGAAACGGACAGGAGGATCCTCTGCCTCTCGGCGAGGGCGGACGCTAGATCTCTGCCGTCCCTCACGGGGCTGTCTAAAAGCGCGGTGTACCGCCGTCTGGCGCGGCTCAGAAGGCTGGGCTTCGACGGAGAAGGCGTATACCTGCCCTTCGCCTCCACGGACCACACCCTGGAGCTCCTGGAAAAACCGATCCTGGTTATAAGCAGAGAGGGGTGCGTGTATATACCGGACAACTGCGGATTCACATGCGACAGATGCCCCCTCTACGGCCAGCACATGAGGGTGTTGGCTAGGGCGCTCTCCAACGTGTGTAACTGTCTGTGGCCGCCCGATATGGTGAAGGCTCTGGAGAAGAGGATTCTGGAGCATCTAGGGAGGGGCTTCGAAGTCGAGCTCTAGGAGCTGGCGGAGGGCGGCCACGAGATGTCTGTAGGGGCTTCCCGCCCTCTCTACGCACTGCGAGAACCTCCCCAGCCACGGCTTTATGAACCGGCGGTAGAAGTCCCTCCGCATGGTCCTCCTCCCCAAGTCGTCCACGGCGTAGGTGGCGCCTAGGAACTCCAGCATGACAGGAAGATAGTCGGGGAGCTCCCTCCTCACATCCGCCGCGAGCCCAAACGCCTTGTAGTAAGTAAGTATCTGGTGCATGTACCACCCCCGCTCTCTGCTGTCCTCGCCGAGGGCGTAGTAGCCGCCGTAGGGAGGGCAACGGGGCGCCAGCTCGAACATCTCAACCCTGTGTTCCTCCAGATCTACGCCGGACGCCTCCCTGAAAAAGTCGGCGAGGCCGGAGATGCCGAGCGACTCGGCCAGCGAGGTGATCTCGTCGGCCAGCTTCACGGCCTCCGCCGGCTTGTCGAAGAGGCGGGCCAGCGCTATGTAGAGGAGCCCGACCCCGTCTAGGCCGCCGCCCTCCCCGGGGCCCTCCGGGGTCATGTGTTGATGTTGGCCGCCGTCTGTGAGTAGGCCGAGTGGCATCCCCTAAGTATGGACTCCACGACCAGGGTTCGGTTTGCGGGTATGTAGAGGCCTCTCACCACCACGGTGGACTCGAAGTTTCTAGGCGTTATGGGGCCGTAGAGGGCCTCCACAGTGTTTCTGTCAGCCACCGCCGTTATCTTGAAGCCCCCGCCAGCGAGGACGAGCACCACGTAGCGGCTCGTTATGTTGACCGACTCCAGGTGGCCGGACACGGTGACCTCGGCAGGCTCGGCCAAGCCGCTAAGCGCCGAGACGTCCACAATCCCCGACGCCTTGATCAACGACAGCACGCCGCCCGCCACGGCCACGGCCGCCGCCAGGAGGAGCAGCAACCTATTCATGGCCCCTCCTCTCAAACATGCTTATGAGCATGACGGCGATCCCCGTGGCGAGCAGGTCGAGGCCGACCGACCAATGCACCACCACCTCCCCCTGTCTGTTGAGGAGGTGCCCCACCAAGGCCACCGTCCCGTTCACAACGAGGGGGCTTACGGGCGCCTTGTCTAGAGGAATGGTGAGCTCCCCCTTGTCCGTATATACATATATAGTGCCGCCCGAGATGGTAGCGTTGAGGACTCTGTAGAGGGGCTGGGCGTTCTGCCAGAGCAGATAGGCGCCCGTCGCGGCCGTCAGAGCCAGGGCGACGAGCGCGAAGGGCCTGGGTATCGTGCCGCCGGCAAGGAGGACGGCCGAGAGCGCGAGCAGGAGGATCAACGCGAGGGAGTACCACATTTCGATGGCCGGCGCCAGCTCCGGCAGGGCCGTCCCCGTTGCCGGGTGTAGAGACGGGAGGATCGACGGCACGATCAACGTCACGGGGACGGACGCCACGGCGATTACGAGATAAGACGCGGCCAGCCTCCCCAGCCTGTCGGGATCCTCCACCGACCTCTTCAGGATCACGTACGCCGTGTAGAGCACGGCCATCACGCCGACCGACAGCTGCCGGGGGTCGCCGGACCACGCGGAGCCCCACGACTCCACCGCCCAGGCCGTGCCCGTGAAGAAGCTGAGCCAGGAGAACACGGCGGCGAGGACCGCGGCTCTGTCCATGACCCTAAACCTCCGCTCTGTGGGCTTCAACAGATATAGGACGGCGACCGCCGCGGCGGCGATCGCCAGCAACAGCGCGACTATGGACTGCGGCACATGGATATAGAGATTTCTATAGGCCGTGGGGCTGCCGAGGGGCACAAGAGCCGGGAAGGGCCCCCTCAGCGCCAGAAAGGATAGAAGAAATGCGTAAACTGCCGCGAGGACGCCCGCCGAGAGGTCTCTGATCCGCACGGTGAGACGATATTTCCTAATTAAATATTTTGCAATGTTTAAATAGGCGCACCGGGGTTGCGGCGTGTTGTGGCTTCTCGGGGCTCTGGGCATTGCGGCCTGGGGGTTCTACCTCAGCCGTTTTCTGGCGCTCGATTTCTCCTTCCTCGACGTATATGCAAACACGTCCGCCGGGATGCCTCTCTACTACAGGCTGGCGGCCTCCCTCGTGAACGTCGGCGGCGTGTTCCTCTACGTGTCGGCCGTCTCAGGCGCCGTAGCCCTCGCGGCCAGGAGCAGGCGCGCCGCGGCGGTCAGCGTTGCCTTCCTCGGGGCCGCCGTAGCCACGGGGGCCTTCGCCAGGTGGGACGGCGGGGGGCCGGGCATCGGCCTCAACCCGCTTCTGAGAAGCCCGTGGGCCGTCCCCCACCCCGCACTCGTCGTGACGACGTACGCCCTAGTGCTCTCCGCGCTGGCGGAGAGACGGCTAGCCCGGCCCCTAATGCGCCTCGCCTGGACCACCGCCACGGCCGGCCTGGCGTTGGGCGCCTACTGGTCCTACACCACCTTCGGCTGGGGCGGCTACTGGGCCTGGGACCCGGTGGAGACCTCCCTCCTCGTCCTGTGGCTTTTCCTGACGGCGTACCTACACGAGGGAAGTCGCTCGGCCATATACATGTCCGCCGCCGCGGTCTTCCTGGTGATGGCGGTCACCTACAGCGGCGTCTCCCCGCTCCACTCCTTCGTCGGCATCGTCTGGACCGGGAGAGCCGCTCTGGTGCCCTCCCTGCTCCTATTCGTCTTGGGGATCATCAGCCTCGCCGGGGAGAGGAGCCGGGACCCCGCGTATCTGGGGCCTCTCGGCCTAGGCATCTACATATACTGGCTTCTGGCCCCCTCGCTGGCGGCCTCCCTCGTCGGCGCGTCGGCGACGGCGCCTTCAGGCGACGGCGCCATAGACTTAATACATCCGGTGCTGATCCCGGCCACGGCCGGCGCCCTCCTCCTCATGGTCAAGAGATGGCTGGGCGCGAAGTACGCAGCCCTGTGGGCCGGCGTGTCGGTGCCCACGGCGGTCGCGCTCTGGCTGGTTAGGCCGTGGTCCCCGCTGAGCCAGCCCCTCACCAACCTCTCCATATATCTGCTCGTACTGCTGGCCGTAGGCGCCGCCGTAGCGTCCGCCGTGCGGATCAGGAAGTCGCCGGGCCCCTCGATCGCCCACCTCGGCCTATCCATCCTCGTCGCCGGCGTCGCGCTCAGCGGGCCCTACGCATATCACACCCAGTACGCGGCGATAATCCCCGTGGACGTGGGGGAGAGGGTGTTGGTGCCGCTTCTGCCCTACGGCGACGTGCACATCGGCATTATGGGGGCCGAGACAGTCGGGCCGCGCGAGGTGGTCTCGATTCCGCCGTACCTGCAGAGCTACGTCTCGGGCGATCTGGCCGACATAGTCGGCGCCGTCCGCGACTTGGCCGGCAGAGTTGTGTTCCGGAGTTTCGACGTAAATGGCACCGACCTGGCGGTCGCCTTCGGCAACTTCTCGCCTGGGGTCTACTCCGTCGGCGGGACTTGGATATATGTAAACTCCACCGTGGACACGCCCGCGGGCAGGTTGCTGGTCGGGATCATCGGCAGGGGCGACAGGCCGCTGTTCTTCAGCCCCTCGCCCTACGGGCCGGCCTCGGCGATCTTCGTCTGCGGCCTCAACACCACCGCCCTGAACTATATGGGCGAGGTGGTCCGTCTGTCGGTGGGCGGGAATCCGGTCGACGTGGAGATCCGCTACGAGGCGGCCGGCGAGTTCAAGCTGATCAGGGGCCTCGTCCCCGGCGTGATCGCCCAGCCGCGGGGCCTCGACGATATATACATCGCGGTGACCACAAACGTGACGCAGTGGGGCAACACGCTGGTGCCGCGCCTCCTCGTAGAGACGGCGCGCGCGAACCTCGAGAACTGCAACGCGTTGGGCGCCTGGCTCCTCCTTTCCGTATACGTCGGGAGGCCGCTGACGGCGAGCGAGGTCGGCGAGCTCCTCGCCCTGAATCCTCCGGGCTATGCGATCTTGGTGAAGCTGATACCGTTCGTGAACCTCGTCTGGATAGGAGCCGCCCTGGCGGTAATCGGCGGAGCTATCTTAACCGCCCGGAGGAGATAGGCCTCGACGAGCCTGATTCGCCGCAGTCGGCCTAGGAAGGTGCTGCGCGCCATCTCGGCGATGAGGAGGCCGAGAGGCCGGCCGACGTCGGCGCGTCCTCAAGCCTGCGGCGGCCTCGACGGCGCTATCGCCCCAGGGCGCCTCTAAGC
>Ga0081473_129655_pt2 | contig 14122 bp, 18 predicted proteins | sample CisSprmetagenome_FD_70977 | JGI IMG/M metagenome (GOLD analysis project Ga0081473, IMG submission 70977) | Hypoxic/sulfidic aquatic microbial communities from Cistern Spring, Yellowstone National Park, USA v2 (version 2) | ecosystem: Environmental > Aquatic > Thermal springs > Hot (42-90C) >... | reverse complement strand
AATCACCTTAACCTTAACCATGCCCATCACCCCACCAGCATATCACCCAATGGCGTTAACCTGTAGAGGAACTTGTTCCCCGAGCCAATCCTTTCAACTAAACCAGCTTCAATTAACCTGTCTAAGAGCTTGAGGATGTATCTCTTAGAGACCTTATTCCCAGTCTCATTGTACATTGCATTAATGACGTCAGCGCTAACAGCACTCTTAACCTTAGTCATGAGCTTTAGGACTGTGTAGGCTTCACCACCAAGGTCTAGAATTGGTATGCATGATGGTTCAACCACATCCCTAGTCTCATTGAGGGTGTAGTACTTAATGGCACCCAGACCAATGCCCTCGTAAACCAATGCTTTGATTATTGGGGCGGTGGAGTATAGCACGATGTTAAGCCAATTTGGTGCGTTATCAAATAGGGCAATGTTAACCTTCAGGGTGAATCCCTTCAAAAAGAAGCTTTCCCTGCTGGCCATAATGGCACGCCTGATAGCCACCACAGCATCAATCAATGAACTTGAGATGGGGACACCATTAATGCCCATGGTTGGTTTTATAGGTAAGGCAAAGACTTTAACATCCTCAGAAATACCCTTAATGACATCTTCGGAAACGCCTTGAGGAAAAACAATGAGGAGGTAGTCAGGTCTAAAGTCAGCCACGGCACTCTTAACCAACATGGCTTCCCCACCCTCTACTGGTGCAACTAACACTGTTCGTTCCAGTGTGCTCATGCGAGGTAACAGCGGACTCATAAAATGTTCTCAGGTGAACATTTTTAAACATTTCCCAGGATTTAAAATAAAAACATTTTACATTTCAACAATCCAACATTTCGCTTTCGCAATACAAACGAAAAACCCACGTAAAGAAGCCGTTGAAAAAGTTGAAAAATTTTTTAAAAATTTTCAAAAAATGCAAAATGAAAAGCCAGGGTGTAGGATACATTACCCTACACGCCACCTGAGTGGGGCTAGGCTATTAGCCTCATTAGGCTACCCACCAGGTCGGCGAACTCCCTAGGCATTGGTGGCGGTTCACCAAGCTCCCTGAGTAACTTAGCATAATAGTCAGGGTTACCCTCCTTAATCTCCTCAGGGGTCTTAACATACACCTTAAAGATACTAAACATGATATCCAAAACCATAGCAAGCCAGCCGGGTATAACGTCATCTAAACCACGCTCATAATAATGAGCACCATCAACACAATCAGTGAGCGGGCTAAAGCCACCTGGACTACCATTATACTGACCGTGGCACCCCATCACCACCTGCCTACTATAATATTTTAAATAGCTAAACAAAGACCTCACACGACTCATAACAACCCTAAGCCTCCAAGGACCATAAACACCAACAAGATGCCGATAAACATTATCAAAAAACCAATCCACCAAAAGCTTAATGAAAAACACAATGGCAAAGAACTGTAGCCAATTACCACCAGGCATCAAAACATGACCCCTCAAAACACCCCAACCACCCAAGACCTTACGATTACCCACATCAACACCCCCACGACCCCCCAGGTTATCAACGGGTTTATCAACGGGTTCCACGCAGGGTGGAACCGTGTACCCATTGTTAAACAGGTCAATGACATAGTCACTCAATGCGTAAACACCACGAGCCACCTTAACCACGAGGCCACGCTTCTGGAGACGGTGAAGAGCCTCATAAACCACCTTCGTGGACAAGCCAGTATTATGAACAATGCTCGCTATCCTGAATTGATAAGCCAGGTCACTACCAGCCAGGTAGTGTAGAATATGCCTCTCCGTGCAACCCAGGTGGGTTAGGGGTGTACCTGTGGGTTTCCACGGATTCCGTGAACCGTGTGATGTTTTGTTTTGAGAGACAGGTTTAAATGCTTTGTTAAACAGGGGACTCTCAGAGCCGTAACCTAAGTTAGGCTCGGGTGGTTCCTTCAGCTGTATCTCCTCCATCTTTTTAATCACCCTAAGAGTATCAATGTAGTGGTCTTAATAAGTGGTTTAGATAAAATAAAAACTGAAGCTAAACCTGAGTCCTCAGGTTGATGGGACTATGTGGATTACGTAGGCTTTGTTTATGTACAGTGTGTTTTTGTTCACGTCCATTATCTTGAGCCAGTATCTTGAGGAATCAACGAGCATTCCCCTCAACTCTTTCCCATTAGACAATAGGATTACCACATGCCTACCAACCCACTCATCATCAAAACCATCCTTCTGCTTAACCTGAGGCCTAGGTGGCCTTGGTGGTCTTTGCCTTGGTGGTGGTCCTTGACTATTTTGTTTAACCTGTTGAGCCATGTGTTAAATGCATTTCAATGCATTTAAAATGATTGTTCAGGTTAGTGGGGTGTATTATCTAGCCCTAACCTGCGCCTTAGGTCATGCACGTAGTTTTTGAGGTAGTCATTGTTAGTATCCACATTGACATTGGGAGCTACCACCTTAATTCCCTCATATGAGGCTATGAGGTATTCGATTACATCGCTAATTGAAGCTAAGTTAGGCTCCCTGCGCTTAATCTCCTCGAGCCTATGGTAGAGGTGCTCAGGAATTGTGACTACCCTGAACCCAGGCTTGGGCATAGATAACCACCTGGTGGGTGGTTAAAATACTATTTAATAGAGTGATTGCTGTAACCGTACTGTAACGACGTGGGTCAGGTGGCACGTCCTGACTCATGTAGGCGCCTGGTGGGGTAACCTGAGCGCCAGGTGCTCAGGTGCACTACCTGAGTGAGTAGAACTAGTAACTAGAGTACTCACTTTTTCACCTGTTTACACTGAGCCCTGAGGGTGGCCTGGCCTACGCTGTGGTACTGCCAAAGCAATTGCTCCATGAAAGTCTCAGGTGTTGTAGCCATTTCCTTGGCGATTTCCCTAAGCCATTCAGCCAGTGAGTCAGGTATGTCTAAACATAGCTTAGCCACACCCACCCCCCTCCTCCCCCTCCTCACATTCAACATCGTATAGTTCACAAAGACCCTCAATACACACTAATGCCTTGATTGTCCCATCCCTGAACCTGAGTATCTTAACCTCAACATCACTCGCATCAACACCATATGCCTTGGCTAGTGTCTCACGTGCCTTTGAACCTGAGAACGTCCCCCTATCACCCGTGTACACCCATATGCGCCCACTTTTGATTAACTTCCCATCCTCTAGGTTAATCACCTTAACCTTAACCATGCCCATCACCCCACCAGCAACTCGCCTAATTGCGTTAACCTGTAGAGGTACATGTTCCCTGAGCCAATCCTCTCAACCAACTCAGCTTCAATTAACTTATTTAATAACTTAAGAATGTATCCCCTAGAGACCTTATTGCCAGTCTCATTGAACATTGCATTAATGACGTCGGCACTAACGGCACCCTTAACCTTAGCCATGAGTTTAAGGACTGTGTAGGCATCAAGACCAAGGTCCGTGATTGGTATGCGCAATGGCTCAACCACATCCCAAGCATCATTAAGCGTGTAGTACCTGATAGCCCCTAGGCTAATACCCTCATAAATCAAAGCCTTGATAATTGGGGCTGTGGAGTGGAGCACGATGTTAAGCCAATTTGGTGCATCATCAAGTAGGGCAATGTTAACCGTCAGGGGGAAACCCTTCCTGGCTACGACCGCACGCCTGACGGCTATGACTGCATCATTTGGTGCACTTGGGATGGGCACCCTGTCAATGCCCATGTTTAAATTTAGAGACCTGGCAAAGGCAACAACATCCTGAGAAACACCACTAACAACATCCTCAGAGACATCCTGAGGAACAGCGATAAAGAGATAGTTAGGTTTAAAGTCATCTACCGCTTTCCTAATTAACACTGAACCACCTACTGGCACCACCAACAGTGTTTGTTCTAGCCGTTTCAAGTTAGGTAATAGCGGACTCATAAAATGTTTACGTGCACACATTTTTAAACATTTCTCAGGATTTAAAATAAAAACATTTTACATTTCAACAATTCAACATTTCGCTTTCGCAGTACAAACGAAAAACCCACGTAAAGAAGCAGTTGAAAAAGTTGAAAAATTTTTTAAAAATTTCAAAAAATGCAAAATGAGCAGGCAGGGTGCAGGATACATTACCCTACACGCCACCTGAGTGGGGCTAGGCTATTAGCCTCATTAGGCTACCCACCAGGTCGGCGAACTCCCTAGGCATTGGTGGCGGTTCACCAAGCTCCCTAAGTAACTTAGCATAATAGTCAGGGTTACCCTCCTTAACCTCCTCAGGGGTCTTAACATAAACCTTGAAGATGCTAAACAATTCATCCAACACCACAGCCAACCAACCTGGAATAGCATCATCTAAACCACGCTCATAATAATGAGCACCATCAACACAATCCTCAAGAGGACTAAAGGCGCCTGGACTACCATTATACTGGCCATGGCAACCCATCACCACCTGTCTACTATAATATTTTAAATAGCTAAACAAAGACCTCACACGACTCATAATAACCCTAAGCCTCCAAGGACCATAAACACCAACAAGATGCCGATAAACATTATCAAAAAACCAATCAAACAAAAGCTTACCTAAAAACACAATGGCAAAGAACTGTAGCCAATTACCACCAGGCATCAAAACATGACCCCTCAAAACACCCCAACCACCCAAGACCTTACGACTACCCACAACACCCACCCCCACGACCCCCAGGTTATCAACGGGTTTATCAACGGGTTCCACGCAGGGTGGAACCGTGTACCCATTGTTAAACAGGTCAATGACATAGTCAGGTAACCTGTAAACACCACGAGCCACCTTAACCACGAGGCCACGCTTCTGGAGACGGTGAAGAGTCTCATAAACCACCTTCGTGGACAAGCCAGTATCATGAACAATATCGGCAATCCTGAACTGGTAGACCAAATTACCACTGTCAGCCAGGTAGCGTAGAATACGCCTCTCCGTACAACCCAGGCGGGCTAGGGGTAGGGGAGTAGGTTTCCACGGATTCCGTGAACCGTGTGATGTTTTGTTTTGAGAGACAGGTTTAAATGCTCTGTTAAACAGGAGGTTCTCAGAGCCGTAACCTAAGTTAGGCTCCTCCAGTGGTGTCTCCGCTATCTCCTCCATCTTTTTAATCACCCTAGGAGTATCAATGTGGTGGTCTTAATAAGTGGTTTAGTTAAAATAAAAACTGAAGCTAAACCTGAGTCCTTAGGAGGTTGATGGGATTATGTGGATTACGTAGGCTTTGTTGATGTATAGTGTGTTTTTGTTCACGTCCATGATTTTCAGCCAGTATCTTGAGGAATCAACAAGCATTCCCCTCAACTCTCTCCCATTAGACAATAGGATTACCACATGCCTACCAACCCACTCATCATCGAAACCATCCTTCTGCTTAACCTGAGGCTTAGGTGGCCTTGGTGGCCTCTGCCTTGGTGGTGGTCCTTGATTTTGCCTAACCTGAGCCATGTGTTAAATGCATTTCAATGCATTTAAAATGCTCGCTCAGGTTAGTGGGGTGTATTATCTAGCCCTAACCTGCGTCTTAGGTCTTTAATGTAGTTTTTGAGGTACTCATTATTAGCATCCACATTGACATTGAGTGCTACTATAGGGGTGAGGTTATCCTTAATTCCCAGCTCGTAGCTTGCTAACAGGTAGCTTATGACGTCGCTCATGGAGGCTAATCGCTCCCTGCGCCTCACGTCATTGAGCCGATTGTATAATTGCCCAGGCACTGTAATTGTCTTGTAGCCACGCCTGGGCATGTTTAACCTGCTGTGTGAAGTTAATTAAACTTAATGGTACGGTTCATGAACTGTACCATCCCCGCTTACGTGTGTCAGTTGGGGCGACCTGACTTAAGGCTACCCACCATTGCTAGTCGGCTACCTGTCGCTAGGCTAACATCCCAGAAATGACCGGTAGGTATACCTACCGTTCATAGTTTCCACATTCTCAGGCATGAGGGCTTCCGACTTTCTCGCAATGAAATCAATTGTTTAAATGTGGTTTAACCTGAGGCCTGAGTGAGTACACTAGTAGCTAGTTTCACTACTTTTTCACTGGCTCTCCCTTGCACTGTGCCCTGAGTGTGGCCTCACTGACACCGTTGAGTAGCCAGAGGTATTGAGTGATTAACGCCTCGGGTTCCGTAGCCATTTCCTTGGCGATTTCCCTAAGCCAGTCGGCCAGGGCATCGGGTATTTCTATGCATAGCTTAGCCACGTGAACCACCCCCCTCCCCACTGGGGGTTTCCTCATAATCGACGTCATAGAGTTCGCAAAGACCCTCAATGCACACTAGTGCTTTGACTTCCCCATCCCTGAACCTGAGGATTTTAACCTCAACATCACTTGGATTAACGCCATATGCCCTGGCTAGGGCTTCACCTGCTGTTGAACCCACAAATGTACCTCTACTGCCCGTGTATGTCCATGAACCTTCACCTTTGATTAACCTACCGTCTTCGAGGGTTATTGACTTAACCTTAACCATGCCCATCACCCAGCAATCAACCTGCCCATTTCAGTTAGCCTGTAGATGAAGGTGCTCCCACCACCATGCACCTCAACCAGCCCCTTAGCCTTAAGCCTGGCTAATGTGGCATTAACCATCTGCCTGCTTATTGAGCCGTATTGCCGATTAAAGGAGTCGTGGATTTCACTGGCTGTGCGCCTACCCTCGGCGATTAGCTTAAGCGTGAAGTACTCGGTTGGGTTAAGCTCAACGAATTTCGGTAGTTTAAACAATTCCTCGGTGTCCTCGACGCTGTAGTACCTGACGCCACCGAGACCAACACCCTCCCACGTCAATGTCTCAACCACTGAGGAAACGTATAGTAGCACTGTGTTCAGCCAGTTGGGTGCATTGTCGAATAGGGCGATGTGGACATCGAGTGCGTTTTTAACCACACCCCTGACACGGATTATCGCCCTCCTAACCGAGGCCATGGCATCAACCAGCCTGACAGGCACCTCAGCCAACTCAACACCGAGGCTTAAGCCGATTGAGTCAGCGAAATCCATGGTAGCCGAGACGGCGCCATCAACCAAAGCCCTAACACCATGAGGGTAGGCGAGGACCAGGTAGCCTGGCTTAACATCGGCGACAGCCCTCTTAAGCAGGACACCACTGTCACTCGCCAGGGGCGCCACCAAGACAGTTTGAGACTTACTCCCCATAATTAAAAGCTACTGCTACACCTTTAAAAGCATTACGGTCACCATTAGAAGCAAACAATGTTAAAACAAAACATTTTACATTTCAACAATCCAACATTTCGCTTTCGCAATACAAACGAAAAACCCACGTAAAGAAGCCGTTGAAAAAGTTGAAAATTTTTTAAAAAATTTTTCAAAAAATGCAAAATGAAAAGCCAGGGTGTAGGATACATTACCCTACACGCCACCTGAGTGGGGTAACCTAGTTTAAGATCACCACATCAGGTGCGTCAGCATCACCACCCTCAAGAACCCGCTTAACATAATCTTCAACACCGTAGTTATCATTAACATAGAGCTTAAGCTCAATATGGTCCGTGCCAAGGATACTCAACATTTCCTCTTGAAAACCAGGTGGGATTAAGGCATCAGGCCCAGCCTCATTGAAATACAACCCATCTAATTTTTTAATGTTCACCAGGGGACTAAACTCACGACCACCTGAACCAGGCCTACCATGAGCACCCACAAAGAAAACCCCAAGTCTAAAACCACGCTCAACAAAACCCCTAACAACACTCCCATCCCTCCTAAGGAACCGCTTAGAAAAGCCCGATTTAAGTAAAACCATATCCACAGCCCTACGCAAGCGGGGCACCGAATACTCCAAAGCCACGAGTATCCTACGAAGACTAACCACATCCCCAACACCCCTAACATGACCCCTCAAAATTTTACGTTTGTCCACATCAACCACCCCCACATCACCCGCCCCACGACCCCCCGCATTTCCTTGTCTCGCATGACCCTTTGCATGTGGGAGTGTATGAGGTAGAGAAGCCACGAAAGGAAGCCACCTGGGCTCAACCGCATATTGACCATGGCCAACACGCCTCACCACCCCATCCCTCTCAAGTCTCTTAAGCGCATCATGAACACGCCTATTAGCAATGTAATCATGGTTATTGAGGTACCTCCTACCAGGAAGCAACCAAGGATACTTCCTCAAGCACTTAACCACATCAGCAATCATGAACCCATACTCATTACCATACTCATTACCCTCACGACCTGACAAACCCACACAGGCCAACACAGCCAACTGCACCCTACCCAGCCTGGGAGCACCTGGCACTCTATTGGATTTCCTTGCCTGCGCGCGGGCAAAATTTTTAAACCCCTTTATAAACCCAGATGGCCTATTATGAAGGTTAGACTTATAAACTTTGTTAAACAGGAGGTTCTCAGAGCCATAACCTAAGTTAGGCTCCTCCAGTGGGGTCTCCTCCATCTCCTCCATCTTTTAATATCACCCATGGATGGTGATGGTGAGACCTAATTAAATCCAACGGATAAGTTACCTCAGGTTGATGGGATTATGTGGATTACGTAGGCTTTGTTGATGTATAGTGTGTTTTTGTTCACGTCCATTATCTTGAGCCAGTAGCGTGAGGAATCAACAAGCATCCCCCTCAACTCTTTCCCATTAGACAATAGGATTACAACATGCCTACCAACCCACTCATCATCAAAACCATCCTTTTGCTTAACCTGAGGCCTAGGTGGCCTTGGTGGCCTTTGCCTTGGTGGTGGTCCTTGACTATTTTGTTTAACCTGTTGAGCCATGTGTTAAATGCATTTCAATGCATTTAAAATGCTCGCTCAGGTTAGTGGGGTGTATTATCTAGCCCTAACCTGCGCCTTAGGTCATGCACGTAGTTTTTGAGGTAGTCATTGTCAGCATCCACATTGACATTGGGAGCTACCACCTTAATTCCCTCATATGAGGCTATGAGGTATTCGATTACATCGCTAATTGAAGCTAAGTTAGGCTCCCTGCGCTTAATCTCCTCGAGCCTATGGTAGAGGTGCTCAGGAATTGTGACTACCCTGAACCCAGGCTTGGGCATAGATAACCACCTGGTGGGTGGTTAAAATACTATTTAATAGAGTGATTGCTGTAACCGTACTGTAACGACGTGGGTCAGGTGGCACGTCCTGACTCATGTAGGCGCCTGGTGGGGTAACCTGAGCGCCAGGTGCTCAGGTGCACTACCTGAGTGAGTAGAACTAGTAACTAGAGTACTCACTTTTTCACCTGTTTACACTGAGCCCTGAGGGTGGCCTGGCCTACGCTGTGGTACTGCCAAAGCAATTGCTCCATGAAAGTCTCAGGTGTTGTAGCCATTTCCTTGGCGATTTCCCTAAGCCATTCAGCCAGTGAGTCAGGTATGTCTAAACATAGCTTAGCCACACCCACCCCCCTCCTCCCCCTCCTCACATTCAACATCGTATAGTTCACAAAGACCCTCAATACACACTAATGCCTTGATTGTCCCATCCCTGAACCTGAGTATCTTAACCTCAACATCACTCGCATCAACACCATATGCCTTGGCTAGTGTCTCACGTGCCTTTGAACCTGAGAACGTCCCCCTATCACCCGTGTACACCCATATGCGCCCACTTTTGATTAACTTCCCATCCTCTAGGTTAATCACCTTAACCTTAACCATGCCCATCACCCCACCAGCAACTCGCCTAATTGCGTTAACCTGTAGAGGTACATGTTCCCTGAGCCAATCCTCTCAACCAACTCAGCTTCAATTAACTTATTTAATAACTTAAGAATGTATCCCCTAGAGACCTTATTGCCAGTCTCATTGAACATTGCATTAATGACGTCGGCACTAACGGCACCCTTAACCTTAGCCATGAGTTTAAGGACTGTGTAGGCATCAAGACCAAGGTCCGTGATTGGTATGCGCAATGGCTCAACCACATCCCAAGCATCATTAAGCGTGTAGTACCTGATAGCCCCTAGGCTAATACCCTCATAAATCAAAGCCTTGATAATTGGGGCTGTGGAGTGGAGCACGATGTTAAGCCAATTTGGTGCATCATCAAGTAGGGCAATGTTAACCGTCAGGGGGAAACCCTTCCTGGCTACGACCGCACGCCTGACGGCTATGACTGCATCATTTGGTGCACTTGGGATGGGCACCCTGTCAATGCCCATGTTTAAATTTAGAGACCTGGCAAAGGCAACAACATCCTGAGAAACACCACTAACAACATCCTCAGAGACATCCTGAGGAACAGCGATAAAGAGATAGTTAGGTTTAAAGTCATCTACCGCTTTCCTAATTAACACTGAACCACCTACTGGCACCACCAACAGTGTTTGTTCTAGCCGTTTCAAGTTAGGTAATAGCGGACTCATAAAATGTTTACGTGCACACATTTTTAAACATTTCTCAGGATTTAAAATAAAAACATTTTACATTTCAACAATTCAACATTTCGCTTTCGCAGTACAAACGAAAAACCCACGTAAAGAAGCAGTTGAAAAAGTTGAAAAATTTTTTAAAAATTTCAAAAAATGCAAAATGAGCAGGCAGGGTGCAGGATACATTACCCTACACGCCACCTGAGTGGGGCTAGGCTATTAGCCTCATTAGGCTACCCACCAGGTCGGCGAACTCCCTAGGCATTGGTGGCGGTTCACCAAGCTCCCTAAGTAACTTAGCATAATAGTCAGGGTTACCCTCCTTAACCTCCTCAGGGGTCTTAACATAAACCTTGAAGATGCTAAACAATTCATCCAACACCACAGCCAACCAACCTGGAATAGCATCATCTAAACCACGCTCATAATAATGAGCACCATCAACACAATCCTCAAGAGGACTAAAGGCGCCTGGACTACCATTATACTGGCCATGGCAACCCATCACCACCTGTCTACTATAATATTTTAAATAGCTAAACAAAGACCTCACACGACTCATAATAACCCTAAGCCTCCAAGGACCATAAACACCAACAAGATGCCGATAAACATTATCAAAAAACCAATCAAACAAAAGCTTACCTAAAAACACAATGGCAAAGAACTGTAGCCAATTACCACCAGGCATCAAAACATGACCCCTCAAAACACCCCAACCACCCAAGACCTTACGACTACCCACAACACCCACCCCCACGACCCCCAGGTTATCAACGGGTTTATCAACGGGTTCCACGCAGGGTGGAACCGTGTACCCATTGTTAAACAGGTCAATGACATAGTCAGGTAACCTGTAAACACCACGAGCCACCTTAACCACGAGGCCACGCTTCTGGAGACGGTGAAGAGTCTCATAAACCACCTTCGTGGACAAGCCAGTATCATGAACAATATCGGCAATCCTGAACTGGTAGGCCAAGTTACCACTGTCAGCCAGGTAGCGTAGAATACGTCTCTCCGTACAACCCAGGCGGGCTAGGGGTAGGGGAGTAGGTTTCCACGGATTCCGTGAACCGTGTGATGTTTTGTTTTGAGAGACAGGTTTAAATGCTCTGTTAAACAGGTGTTTAACAGAGCCGTAACCTAAGTTAGGCTCGGGTGGTTCCTTCAGCTGTATCTCCTCCATCTTTTTAATCACCTAAGAGTATCAATGTGGTGGTCTTAATAAGTGGTTTAGTTAAAATAAAAACTGAAGCTAAACCTGAGTCCTCAGGTTGATGGGATTATGTGGATTACGTAGGCTTTGTTGATGTAGAGTGTGTTTTTGTTCACGTCCATTATCTTGAGCCAGTACCTGCTTGAATCAACTAACATGCCCCTTAACTCTTTCCCATTAGACAATAGGATTACAACATGCCTACCAACCCACTCATCATCAAAACCATCCTTCTGCTTAACCTGAGGCCCCTGCCTAGGTGGCCTTGGTGGCCTCTGCCTTGGTGGTGGTCCTTGACTATTTTGTTTAACCTGTTGAGCCATGTGTTTTAAATGCATCAATGCATTTAAAATGATTGTTCAGGTTAGTGGGGTGTATTACTTATCGAGGCCTAGTTTGCGCCTGACTTCTTTGATGTAGTCCTTGAGGTACTCATTATTAGCATCCACATTGAATGTGGGAGCTACTACCTTAATTCCCTCATATGAGTCTATGAGGTATTCGATTACATCGCTTATTGAGGCTAAGTTAGGCTCCCTGCGCTTAATCTCCTCGAGCCTATGGTAGAGGTGCTCAGGAATTGTGACTACCCTGAACCCAGGCTTGGGCATAGATAACCACCTGGTGGGTGGTTAAAACTCTATATTAAATAGAGTGATTGCTGTTATCGTACTGTAACGTCGTGGGTCAGGTGGCACCCACTGACTCATGTAGGCGCCTGGTGGGGTAGCCTGAGCCACCTGGTGCTCAGGTAGTGCACCTGAGTGGGTGAAACTAGTTACTAGAGTACTCTTTTTCACCTGCTTTTCACCTGGCTCTGCTTACACTGAGCCCTGAGGGTGGCCTGGCCTACGCTGTGGTACTGCCAAAGCAATTGCTCCATGAAAGCCTCAGGTGTTGTAGCCATTTCCTTGGCGATTTCCTTAAGCCAATCAGCCAGTGAGTCAGGTATGTCTAAACATAGCTTAACCACGTGAACCACCCCCCTCCCCACTGGGGGTTTCCTCATATTCAACATCATAGAGTTCACATAGACCCTCAATACACACTAATGCCTTGACTTCTCCATCCCTGAACCTGATTACCTTAACCTCAACATCACTTGGATTAACGCCATATGCCCTGGCTAGGGCTTCACCTGCTGTTGAACCTGTGTATGTGCCTTTATCGCCTGTGTATGTCCATGAACCTTCACCTTTGATTAGTTTTCCATCCTCTAGGGTTATTGACTTAACCTTAACCATGCCCATCACCCCACCAGCAACTCACCCAATTGCGTTAACCTGTACAGGTATGTGTTCCCTGAGCCAATCCTTTCAACCAATTCGGCTTCAATTAACCTGTCCAAAAGCTTGAGTATGTACCTTTTAGAGACCTTATTGCCAGTCTCATTGAACATTGCATTAATGACGTCGGCACTAACGGCACCCTTAACCTTAGCCATGAGTTTAAGGACTGTGTAGGCTTCACCACCAAGGTCCGTGATTGGTATGCGCAATGGCTCAACCACATCCCTAGCATCATTAAGCGTGTAGTACCTGATAACCCCTAGGCTAATGCCCTCATAAACCAATGCTTTAATGATTGGGGCTGTTGAGTAGAGCACCACGTTAAGCCAATTTGGTGCATCATCAAGTAGGGCAATGTTCACCGTCAGGGGGAAACCCTTCCTGGCTACGACCGCACGCCTGACGGCTATGACTGCATCACCTAATGCACCTGGGATGGGCACCCTATCAATGCCCATGTTTAAACCTATAGACCTGGCAAAGGCATCAACATCCTGAGAAACACCACTAACAACATCCTCAGAGACATCCTGAGGCACGGCAATGAAGAGGTAGTTAGGTTTAAAGTCAGCCACAGCCCTCCTAATCAACACTGAACCACCCACTGGCACCACCAACACTGATTGTTCTAGCTGTTTCACGTTAGGTAACAGCGGACTCATAAAATGTTCACACGTGAACACTTTTAAACATTACTCAGGATTTAAAATAAAAACATTTTACATTTCAACAATCCAACATTTCGCTTTCGCAGTACAAACGAAAAACCCACGTAAAGAAGCCGTTGAAAAAGTTGAAAATTTTTTAAAAAATTTTCAAAAAATGCAAAATGAAAAGCCAGGGTGTAGGATACATTACCCTACACGCCACCTGAGTGAGGCTAGGCTATTAGTCTCATTAGGCTACCCACCAGGTCGGCGAACTCCCTAGGCATTGGTGGCGGTTCACCAAGCTCCCTAAGCAAATCCTGATAGTACTCAGGATTACCCTCCTTAACCTCCTCAGGGGTCTTAACATACACCTTAAAGATACTAAACAATTCATCCAAAACCACAGCCAACCAACCTGGAATAGCATCATCTAAACCACGCTCATAATAATGAGCACCATCAACACAATCCTCAAGCGGGCTAAAGCCACCTGGACTACCATTATACTGGCCATGGCAACCCAAAACCACCTGCCTACTATAATATTTTAAATAGCTAAACAAAGACCTCACACGACTCATAATAACCCTAAGCCTCCAAGGACCATAAA